>JAEHJW020006801.1_pt1 | contig 12073 bp, 24 predicted proteins | sample 9271431 | NCBI WGS metagenome assembly JAEHJW02
GGCGCGAGTGCTCGCCGGGGCGCGAGTGATCGCCGGGGAGTGTCACGCATAACGTGACATTTGTTGCATGATGCAATAGTGATCGCCGGGGAGTGTCACGCATAGCGTTACATCTGTTGCATGATGGTAGGGAAAAAAATCCCCTGCTACGGGGAGATGGAGAGGTAGCAGGGGAACGGGGTGAGTTAGGAGTTAAGTGCGACTATTTTTCTTATTAACCAAAAATAATAATTTGATCCTATCTCGGCTTTATTTAATTCATGCACAAGGTCTTTCAGACACCATTTTAACCGAAGCATTTTTACCTCCTTTATCCCATTTGCGTATTCGGTTGGGAATAAATATAAACACCTTGAACCTTTATCGTAGCCTGTACTATGACGCCGGATAAATTCCTGAATCTGACAGATACCGGAATTCCTTTCGATACCGGAAGATTCATCGGAAACGGATTAGAATGAGGCGCGGACACAAGGGTTAAATGCGGGGTGCCCCAATTAAGGGTCGGGATCGGATATCGTGTACCCAAAACATACAAATAAAAATATATGAATTCTTGCTGAACCAAAGTTAATGCCGCTCCTGTCGTAAAATTATAACCAGATGCGGAGATACCTTCGATTAAATGATCCGTATTAGGATCAAGAATCAAGTCAACATTATGCTCTGCCGCTTGGGAAGCATATTCACGCACAACATGAGATACAAAGTCTCTTTTGTATGAGGCTCCGAACGGAACCGGATTAAACCTTCCCGGTACATTCCGAAACATCCCCGGTCCTGTATCCGGTTTCCGGTTAAATATAAAATCCGCAATACTTCTTTTAACCATTTCTCCCCCGATTGCATCCTGCAATTATGCAGGATTATCCTTTTTCCTGAAATATCCAATCATGTTGTAAACGGAAACCGTCAAATCGATAAGGAACGAAATGACAGGTTTTAACACATCGAAAGGAACTACAATCTTAAACTCCTTTGAAAGCGATTCCCAATTCTGTCCCAAGATATCAAGTGCCGCATTTTTCTTTTCCGTTCCCGGTTCCCCATTCTTGATCGATTCGACCAAGGACACTACCGCCTGAATCATGAAAATCAACGACGGAACATAAGAGACATACTTTAACAACGTAATCATGATATTACTCCTTTCGTTATGAAATTAATTGCGGATTGCTTTTCCTCAAAAGTCAACTTGGAGAATGTTTCCTCCAATACCGGAGTATTCGCTTGCTCACGTAGTGAACCGACAAAACCGTCAAGATAATTGAAAAGCAATTCATCTACCGAACGGCCTGTTTTTATTCCAATCGCTTGCAGAATCGCTTCCTGTTCCACGGTCAATGTAACAGTATGCTTTGCCATTGTCTTTTTTCCTCCTGTTTTATGTTGCCGCCGTTATAATCCAATTTGCGCCATCCGAAACCAATGTTACTGAGTTCCATTGAGCAGGTAATACATAATTAGGTGCTCCTTGAATTGTTTCCGCCCCGGCTGGAGTAATTGTAACAGCACCAATTCCGGCGTCTACTTTTTTGATGGTATGTTTTAGCCCTATCAATCCAACCGCCGACGGAAGATTACATATAAATGCTCCTGCTCCTGTTGTAATTAAAAGAATATCGTCTACTAATGTAACATTATGTGGTGTTATACCACTTGATGTTACATTATGAATTTGCGCTTGTCTGAATACCACACCATTTGGAGCAAAAAATATAATATAAGAAGCCGTTTGCATGATAAATACACCATTTGAAAATAAAGTATTAGATGCTGATAAATATCTAAAGTTAGGATTATTTTCCGTCAATAATCCCGTTGCACCTGCAAACGGAATCGAACCGGGCGTGAATCCCCCGACGAATCCAAACGGAATATTTGGCCCAACCAGACTTATTCCTTCACCATTCATGATTTGTTTTCCTCCCCGCATACATCGTTGCGTAATTTGCATGTTGTTTCAATTTTCGTCAATCGTGTTTCCACGGAAACAATCCACTTCAAAACTTTTCCGATGCCTAAAGCATTGACGGCGGAAACAATCAATGTGACAATTTGCAATTCGTTTCCTGCAATCATCCGTTATCCTATCCCCGGAAGTATTTTACGGTTTGTCCAAGCAACATGAAGATGATCACCTTCATTTAGCACATAGGGAAACCTGTTGCGTAATGCAACCTCCATATTTCCCGTCACCGGAACAATATCCAAGCCCCACCCGATCATATGCCATGATGATGTTGCTCCACCTATTGACTTGTTTTTACTCGGAGAGCGAAACCATGACGTAACCCTTGCTCCCGGTATGGTCAATGCCAATAGGCGCAGGAATAACGCCATTCCGAAAACAAAAAGCAAAATAAAAAGGATTGCCTTTTTCATCACACCTTACCGATATTCTCTTTCGTGATTTCTATGATGTTCAAAATTCCCCCTGCCGCCGCTTGACCGGCATACAAAGCCGATTGCGGACAGGTTCCATCCTGCATCATTGCAAGACCGAAACCGGGGAAAATGGAAAAACCGTTATCCGCCCGGACGATTTTTTGTTCATCGTACAGGTAGACCGTTGACGTTCCGTAGTTGTTTATAATCAATCCAATGCGGATTCGATTTTCCGGCACTATCAAAACAGACTGTGCGTTTAGAACCGGAAGATTTATCTTCGGAGCATGGATATATGTTTTCCTCATGAATTCTCTCCCTTTTCATCCCACTCAACATGAATATGGTCCGTTTCATCGATAATCTGAACCGGATAGTTTTTCGCCTTGAACTGATCCTTTAAGGCAAACAAAATATACTCCCGATGGATTTTCCATGTTTCGGATAATTCCATGTTATCGAAATTTTTACGCAAATCGAATGCCCGGAATTTATAGTGAAGTGAATTTTCGGAATGCAATCCCTCCAACCCGGATGTTATGACAACCGGAAGTTTAATTGTATTGAAAACCCGGCAAATCACGAAAAGCATTTTTTCAATCTCGGCGGACATTACAAGGGAGACTCCCCTTTTTATGGAATATGCGGGAATCATGATTGAACCTTTCCCATGAATCGCGTTCCCGCACCTAACAGGACAATTCCCAAAATACCTATGATGACGATACCTCCGACCAGATAGAGATAGGTATTCCGGACGGTTCCCGTCACGGTACTTACAACGGTTTTTGCCGCCCCGGATGCCGCCTTGAATGGAAACGCAAGAGCGTCCCCAACATCCGACAGAGACGGATAAAGGGATGGAGTGGTCGGTACGACATTATAAGTCTGAAAAAGCGAATTCTCCGGTTTGTCCTGCACCGGGGGATTGACGACATAATCGAAAGAAGAAAAATCTTCCATGACTTACCTTCCCTTCTTGATCGGTTGCCGCATCATGGATGTTGCGCCGATAGGTGCCGCCGTTCCCGACCGTGGGATTAGGAGCGGTCTTTCCCGTGGGGCTTTTTCCACGGTTGCCTGTAAACTGTTTTGGCCCCATCCACGAAAAATGAAAAGCGAATGCGTTCCTGAAATTTCCTTCTTTTCCATTATTTTTTCCTCCGCTTGCGAGTTAAGATAAACGCGCCCAATAAAGTCAAGGCAATGAGAATATACGGCAAGGTGGAACCGGAAACCATGCCGCCCAATATTCCCGTGCCGCCCGAATCTGATTCCGTAGCAGTTCCCGAACCGGACCCGCCGAACATGGATGACGTTTCCCGTTCGATGTAAGAAGATATTTGAGATTCCCCTGCCTCAACCGCGCCGCCCATGATCGATTTCGATAAACCGATCAAACCAAGGGATGACGCAACCGATTTAAGACCGGAACCGATGGATGAAAAAATTCCGCTTGTGATTCCCGGTTCCGACCAAGCGACCGCCGACCCTGCCGCCGCTTCCAATTCAAGCCCGGTTGCGATGGATGACGGAACCGCCGTTATGCCGATATCGGAGGCCGCAAAAACCGGTTCAGCCCATAATCCCATTCCGGTTCCGCTTGCCGCTTCCAGTTCAAGACCGGTTAAAGGTGCCGCCGTGACAGGCGCAAACATGGTGGATACGCCATATCCCCCGGCAACCGCCGCCATAGCATACCCTCCATATTTTCCCGCCTGCCCGAAGGTTTCCGTACCGGACCATTTCGGATCGACAAGACCAAGCGTGGCAAGGTTGACGGAAAAATCCGCGGAACCTTTCGCAAGTTTCGCAACCGCCCGACCGCCGCCGCTTATTCCTTCACTAATCTTGTCTCCGACTTTCTTTACATCGGAACCAAGGTGAATTCCTGTCGCCTTGCTCAACCATGACATTTTGAATTACCTCCGCGCCAGAAACCGACCGCCGAAGAAAAGAAGGACCGCGCCGAAAATCAGCCATGGAAGATACTTCATGATGTATTCCAATTTGTAAGCCGCGATTTGCGCCTGACCTTCCGGGGAAGCCATAACCTTGTTTGCCAATGCTGTACGAACCGTTTCCCCGACCGTGGAAATGCCTTGCTTGGTCACATCCTTCAAGGTAGAACCGATTTCACGAAAAAGACTTGAAACGCTGTCCTCCACGTTTGCGGACCCGGACCCGGAACCGTTCAAACTATCTTCCCATGTTCCCGTTAATGCCATTGGTTTATTCTCCTTTTAATGATCGGACGGGGGAAGAAAAAATCCCCCGCCCGGTTGATTATCGGTTTGACTAAGCCGCTTCCGCGCCGCGCAACTTCTGGACACCCGCCACAAGCAGGGAAGCCTGTAGCACGTTAGCAAGCCCCGCATTCCATGTAAAAATGGTTTGCAACATGGATTTGTCGCCCGTGGCAAGGGCATTCCAGAGCGAACCTTCCAGATTGAAATCCACGACATACCATCCCGCCGGCCATGCCGCGACATGATAATCCATCATGTTCCCCGCCTGTAACGTGACGGGCAACACCCCGCCAAGTGCCGACCCGAAATGGTCACGGAAATTGGAGGACACCCGAAGCCCCGCCAACATGGTATTCACGCCAAGCCCGGTAAAAGGTACTCCGACAATAGGAGCATTCGGTCCTGCCGCCCCGTTTGCGGTAAACGCGCAAAGCCGCTTGATTGCAAGCGTAGGAACCCGGTCAAGGTTGATGATGGTATCGGCCATAGGCACGATAGGCGCATGACGTTTGAAAAACGGCAAGGCCTTTGCAATCGTCAGGGGAAGCGGAACACGTGGAGAAACCCGGACGATTTCGATATCGACCGCGCAAGCGTTCAACACCGTTGTCGCCGCAGGAGTATTCACTACATCGGCAATCGTTCCGACCGTGATGGTAAGCGTAACGGCATTGTACCGCCTTGTGTCAAGGACGGTATCCATCGGTATCCGCAGAAGCGGATCGACAAACGGAATATCGATGACGCAATTGAAGTTTGTCGTATTCGTGTTCGGAAGGACCGCCGCCGTGATTGCCGGAACCGTGCCGCGAAGGAATTGGTTGTAACGGTACAAGGCACGGGCCGAAACGGACGGTTCCACAACGTCCCTATCGATATCCGTGGATAGGGCAATCTGGAAAAGACCAAGCGGAGCGTCCGGCACGACTGTACCGGTTGCCGGAACTCCGGCATCGGTCATACTCCCGCGAAGGTTAAGCCGCATGACGAGCCAAGGATCGCCTACCGGCAAATCGCGGGATATGATTGTCGGTTGCCCGATGGGAAGCGCATACGTGCCGCCGTTGATCCGTTCGATTTCGGCGCGGTCACCCCTTTCAGACCCGGCGACCGGAATCCTTGTATGATGCAATCCCCGTTTGATGCAATCGTTGATGGAAAGCAAGTGATTCAAAATATTTTCTCCGTTTCTGGATATCCCCGCCGCTTTCATAACGGTCCCCGGAATATCCGGTTGAAGGTTGACTATCCCGGTTGCGTCATGCAACCGTATGCTCTAAAAACGAGCGACGATAATCCCGTCATTTGATTGCCGCTTGCACCATATCCCGAGTAAAAGGAATGCGGTTAAGGATGAATAAAGTCACCAGCACGACCACGGTTGAAATAAGTGCCGACCAAAGCATTTTCATTTTTTACTCCTTTTCATGTTTGAAAGGTTAAAGACTGAAAATCGTCAAAAAACTTTTCGATACCGGATTTACTTTCTACCTCCTTTCGTTTTGGTTTGAATAACGGAGCATGTTTCACTTCAAAACTCCCCGGAGTGATTTCAAAATATTCCCCGATAGGAAGTTTACGGATATCCGGATCATCATCCAACGAATAACCGGATTGCTCTTTTAACCATTTAACATCCCCGGTTTCGGTTATGTTAAATGTAACAATACGGGTCCATTGGGAACGTGCCGCAATATGCACAATTGACGGTCTTTGCGCGGCGATTACGAGTGAACGTCCGTAATGTCTCCCAAGAAAAATAATCCGTTGAAGTGAATCAGGTAGTTCCTGCCGTGACATTGGGAGACACCTTTGCGCTTCCTCAATAATAAATGTCACGTTTGGCATTACATCAACAATTTCCCCAAGCGGTTCAAGATCAAGAATGTTGCAGGATTTAACCCTGAAAGGTTCGTCTTTACCGATGGATTCCAAATACTCGATCAATGTTTCAATATCATTAAATTCATCCGCCGGATATTCGTCAAGAGGATCAAGAATGATAACCCGTTTGAGGGAATCAAGATAGGTCTTGATATAATTGCTTTTTCCCATTCCTGTCTTGCCAAATATCAGGGAAATTTCCCTTTGCATGACAGGGGAATCATTTTGTCTTGAATCAAGTGTCATGATGCAACCTTCGACGTTTTTTGTTTTTCCTCAAAGTCTTTCAGAAGTTTTTTGTAGATAACTTCCTTTTGAGCAATAAGTCCTCCGAAATTCGCGGTAAAAACTATCAAGGCAATATAACCCGGATCAATTTTCAAAAGCATTTTCATGGTAGTTGCAAGTGACAGTCCGAGCGTTTTCTTTTGAGCATCGGTCAAAAGAAATCCATCCCAACCTGTAACGGCAAACCTTGCATTGAAATAAAGCGACGATACTTCCTCCCAATTTTCCCCGGCAAATATCTTTTCTAATTCCTTTTCGCCGGGAAGCGTTTCGTCAATAGGTGTGTCTTTTGATTTGCCGGACTTGGGAGATTTACGTTTATTGCCGAAAATCCTTTGGCGAACCGCCTCAAAACTAACAGCGTTTTTATCATCAGGATTCCCCGTTTCGGCAACAGGAGCATCCATTTTATCGAATATCGTTTCGGCAGACATTGTTTTTTACCTATTCGAAAAGGGAATCTAACGTATCCAGAATTCCCTTCCCCTTTTTCTTTTTCCCTTCCAGCATTTTTCGAAGCGTAGACACTTCTTCCACCGACAGGAATGAATTCGGTTCCGTTTCCTGCAAGGCTTCTCGAAAAAGCGTTTTTTCCTCCGGTGACAATCCCATCAATTTCTCTTTTAGTTTTTCCTTGTCCAATGCCATGACAAAAACCTCCTTTTCGGTTGCATATAGCAACCTTGATAAATGCTTGAATATATTGAATTTATTATATCAGGTAGGAATCTAAAGTCAAGGGTAATGTTTTTCCATTTGTCAAGATTTTTCTTTTTGTATACTTGGCATTGAAGTTTTTTTCCGCTTCATACCATACATTCGCTTGTGCGAATGACCGTCTTGATTCCCTAAGCCTTGCGGGGCGGCGAAAAATACACCTTCCGGTCCTGATAAAATCCCTTGCCGGGTCATCATCGGAATCCTTGCGTTTGCGCGGCACTCCCCTTGCCCGGTAAGTATCATCAATGACGTAAACTTTATTCCCGAAAAATTCCGCCTTGGAATAAATCCCTTCAAGTTTCAATCCGCCAAGGTCCGTTGATACGGGCATATCATGATTAGTGAATATGGAATCCGTATCGGTATAATAGACATTCCCCGCCTTCCGCAAATAATCAAGCAATACAAGCCGCGCATAACAAGTAACATATGCGGACCATATGACATTTGAAAAACGGGATGCGGTTGTGATTATCTTTTCCCTATCCCTTGAAATAACTAACATTGAATTTTTTGCCGCAAATTTACCATAAAGGCTATTCATCATTAATTTCCAGAATGTTCGATCAAGGTCCGTTGCGGATTGCAACCTGTTAAAATAACAGGTATTGACATATTCGGTAAACGGGGAAACGGGTTTTTCAAACTCTACATTCCAAATAACCTTTTCAATAGTTCCCCCGTCTTTTAATAATTGTCTTAATTCAGGATAACAATACATCCCCGTCATTTTTCCATAGGGAAATAATATTTCCTTTTCGGAACGATATGGCAAACATGGATATTCGGTTTCAGGGACATTTACTTTAACTTCCGCCATTCCGAATTTGTCAAGGGAAATCTTTTTGCTATTTCTACTTGACAAAGTGATATCCGGGTATTCCCTAAAAGCCATGACATAAGGATATAAGGAGTTTACGTCATAATGATAAATAGGTCCGGGTATTTCCCCAAACCTGAAAACTTCCACCCTGCCGCCATAATAGCCTTCCCTGAATCTATCGCATAATGATTCTTTTATTCGGGGAAGATCAAATTTATTAAAATTATTATTCCAATATTGCATAGCCATTGCCGGAAGTGTTGCCTTTACATTCAGGTTCAAGCCTTTATATCTATTCAACATCAATTTAGTAAATTCGTAAACTATTTCCGTATCAATCCGGCAAGCCTTAATCAATTTAGGTGTCACCTTATCGGATAAATAATCTTTCGCTTTGGGTTTTCCGATATATTTTCCCATTGCTTCAACGGACATAGGCCAATGCCTTAAAGTGTCGTAAAAGGTTACGTCCGCTTCCAACATGGTCGCTCTCATTAAACCGGATGAAACATACTGCAAAGTCAAAACTTTTGCCGTCCAATCCCCGAATAAATTTAGAAGATCATATTCGGCATTGCAAGCCCATACTTGCGCGGGGGATTGCTTTACAAGCCATTCCCATCCTTTGAGCATATCGAAAAACGTATGATGTTTTTCTCCATCATAAAAATCCACCATCAAAGGATGCCCCTTAGAATCATCTTCCGTATCGAATGAAAGGAAAGTCATTTCTTTTTCTTCCGGGCTTTTGCCGCTTTCCTTGATTCGACCGTAGCCTCAATATGGAAAGTAACATCGTATAATTGCCGCCTTCCTTCGGTTTCCTTTCGGGTAACATGCCGCTTTCTCCATCCCTTGACAATCTTCACGGGATATGCGGGTCTGTCGCCATATTCATAAAATAACTGATTGATGATACCGCCAACGGTATGCTCATTAAGTTTTTTCGCATTATAATGATAGATGGAAAGTTTCCGCCTGACTATTTTTCCATGATAGGTTTTTGCCGTCATGGTTATGTTATACCGGGTATCCGTCCGCTTGACATAGGATTGTTTCAGGATACTTGCAAGTTTCGCATTCAACTTCCCCGCCCTTGCTCCGGTTTCAGGGATTGCTATTGATGGGAACCATGACGTTTCACCTTCGGAATATGGCAATGCATCAATCTTCAAATCGACTATTTTTCTTTTACCCTTTACAATACCTTCCCTATACTTCCATGTTTCCTCAGAAACGGCATTCTCCTTTGAACAAAACCGCCGCATGGAATCACGGTATACCGTCCGCTCTTTTATTCCTGAAAGTCTTTGGATTTTTTTACTTCTTTTCGCCATGATTCACCTGTTGCAATATGCAACCGTTATTTAATAAAAACATTATACCTCATAAGTATGCGAAAGTCAAGGGGATTTTGACCAAGATAATCATTGACATTAGGATATATTAGGTTATAATAAGTTATGTTTAATTAATATAGATAGCATGGACCGGAAAGGAGGTGAAAACAATGGTTAGAAAAGTATCAAGACTTTCCCCAAAGCGTCTGGTCCCGCTTAATGTTCAGGTTTCAACCGATCAACTTCAATGGATAATCGATCAATCATCCGTTGAAGAATGTTCCATGGGAAGGATTGTCCGACAACTGATCGACAGACAGTTGCATGACGCAACTAAAAAGGAGATTAAAAAATGAGTATTGAAAAAATCAAGACCAATGTATTGCTCATACATCCGGACTACATCCGGTCAAAGGTTTCAGATTCTTACGTGGTCGAATTGGGGAATGTACTTAATGATGCGGGAAAAAGATGGGTATTTCCGCCCGTAATCGTCCAACCGATTCCAGCGGACCATGCAGACCGGAAGGAAGGGCATCAATATTGGATACTTGACGGTATGCACAGAACATTGGCCGCCATGTCAATGGATATGGAATTAATTCCTGCCGAAGTAATGTCGGGATTGACCCGTGAGGAAGGTATCGCTTTGCAAATCAAAACAAACAATTCCCACGGATTACGACTATCGGTTTCCGCACAAACTAACGCTATTAAAAAACTTGCGGAATTGAAAATGCCTCAAACGACAATTGCGGAAAAGACCGGTCTACACAAATCTTCCATATCCCGTATCCTGAAAGGAACACAAAGACCGGAAACACCCGGAAGCAATTCATCGGAAAACGGTACTGCCGACAAAAAAGACAAAAAACCCGTCAAGAAATTCGATGCTTCTGCATGGATGAAAGGGCTTAACCGTTTGCTCAAAGCATGGGAAAAAAACGGATCGAAAATCCGCAAGGTAGGATTTCCGAAAGAATGTTGTGACGCGGTCCAGCAATTGACCGATATTTTGCTGGTTGAGGAGTAAATTCATGAGATGGGGTGAAAGATCAAAGCCCAATTCGGAATGGAATCGCAGACGGAATTCGTTAATCAATCCCGTGCCGGTCATTGACCGGATACAAACAACGAAAGGGGATGAAAAATCATGGCTAAGAAAAAGACTCCGAAAGATTCAAGAAGTCTGTCACAAACTCATGAACCGCTGGAATTCGACGGTGAGGAAGTTGAATCAAACCTGACGTTTTCAATATGGAAACCTGACAATGGGGAAACCCGAACCTTCGAACTGATGGGATTCGAAGAACGGGAATCGAAAGAGTTTAAGGGTAAATTCCTTGTGTATTTCTGCAAGGATTTAAAAACCGGAGAGGATTTTTCGTTTGCTCCGGGCGGCCTGTTCGACTACGTCATCCGGGAACGAAACATCGTCAATGGCGATCGCCTTGGAGTAAGATTCCGTGGACAGGTTCGCATCGAATCCGGAATGGCAAATCAATGGGATATCGTTAAACTTAAGAAACCGGCAAAGGTATAGGCAGATAAAAAACGGTCCGGCAGGAATCCCTGTCGGACCGTTTTTACTCGGAGGAAAAATGGAAAACATTCATCCGGATAATTTACTTGGATACTTGTCCGTCAACGGATGGTTCTGTATGCTATGTGACCCGGACGCAAATTGCTTTACGTTCCTTGTGGGATTCTACCGGCATCTGCATACACATCATAATATTCAGTTAAATGAATATTCGATGAAAGACGGTCCCCCTTATGGATTCATAGTAAAAAATCCGGAAGGGGGACCGTTCTAATGAAAAAAATTTATCAAGCAATACATGATGAAAGACAACGGCAAATTTTAAAATGGGGAATTCAAAGACACAATGATTTTTATTGGTTAGGAATTTTAATTGAAGAAATCGGAGAAATTGGAAAGGCATTAATTGAAGATACGATTACCGCGCATCCTGTTATACTTGGGAATGGTTTAACTTTTGATACTTGTTTAAACAGTAGTCATATTAATATTCAAGGTAGAACCGGAGTATTAACATTAGAAAAAGAAATTATTCAAACCGCAGCTGTTTGTATAGCATGGTTAGAATCAATAGAATCCAGATAACCACCCTCCCCCTATCCCTGTAGCATCATTACCGGATTCCCCATCCGGGCTACAGGGATTACCCATATTGCATCATGCAACAGATGTAACGCTATGCGTGACACTCCCCGGCGATCACTATTGCATCATGCAACAAATGTCACGTTATGCGTGACACTCCCCGGCGATCACTCGCGCCCCGGCGAGCACTCGCGCCCCGGGGATCACTCGCGCCCCGACGAGCGAAAACGCGAGAAAAAGTACTCGGGGGGGG
>JAEHJW020007695.1_pt1 | contig 12068 bp, 7 predicted proteins | sample 9271431 | NCBI WGS metagenome assembly JAEHJW02
TTGCGGAAAATGCCCACAACGCAAGGAGATGAATTACTTAATTACACAAAACAATATGTTTACTTTTATTTTTAGGTGGTATTTCAAACTGCTCGGTAAAGGCCCGAATGATATGGAAATGGTCTCGTACTGGAAAACAAAATCCAGAATTGGTGCAAAAATAACGAAAGCGTCGGATGGCAGCGTACATATGATAATGGAAGGAGAAAAATATCCTTTTCCGACTTTTCCCCGTTCCCATATTCTTTACGGTCATATCTCAAAAGTGAAGCATGAAATAAAAAATCAGATATTTAACGATAGCTGGAGGCTGTTGGAAGAAGGAAAAAACAAAGAGGAAATCATAGAAAAAATAAAAGAAAAATTGTTTGGCAATATTTATAGCCTTTTTAAAGAGACAAAAAACGACATGTTGCCAGTTTCGGCCATGACTCCCTCGGTCCGCGAAATCCACCGCGCCTGGACAAAAGTCTCACCGAAAACCTGGAAACTCCGGGACTATCTCTGCTTTATTCTCCAGGAAGACGATTCGTATCGCTTCCGGGTCCAATGGCTGGCCGAGTGGTTTGGCTGGCTGATGAAATTAAACCCGGTCAAAAGCTTCAAATTCGCTCTAGGCATGCTGGAACACGGGGAAGTGATAAGTGATATGAAAGAACGCGCCAGGCTGCTAAAAAGAGTGCTTTTGCTCGTTTTAGAGGATTCCAGCATCCATCGCCAATTTATTGACCTTTTCCGGGAAATCAACTGGAAAAAGGTAAAACTAACAAAGGCAGATAAATACCATTTCCGCGGCAAGTATTTTAAGGTCGACTTAAAGTATTTGGAGTATTGATGAATAAAACACCATTTGAAGTAAGAATAGAATCAATTCTTGGGGGCCAAGCTCCGACTACTCATTTTTCCGCTCCCGGACAGTTTCGAGCTTCTTTAGGTATAGATCCGGCCCAGCCGATAGACGATAATGATACCGCTTACTCCACGATTGCCTCCGCTTTAATTCGCCCGGCCGCTTCTGAAAAGTTCTCCGGTGTTGTTCTGAACGCGCCAGCCCTCTGGATGAAAACCAATCCAAAGGACAATTTTGTATATGTTTACGACGCTCTTGGTTCCGCATATACTATTGATGCAACTATCTCTGGCCTAACTGAACTTTCCGATGCCGGCCACCTTTCTTCTTCTATAGGAAACGGATGCGAATACTACGACAACTATATATATTTTGCCAAGAATACAGATATTGCCCGATATGGCCCACTAAACGGCTCGCCTTCTTTTAACGGAACATATTGGACGGGCACTTTGGCAAAAACCGCGCTTGTAAATACCACCTATCCTTCCACTTTTAAAAATCTAATTCAACTACCGAATCACGTTCTGCACCGTCATTCCGACGGAATTTTGTATATTGCTGATGTAGTCGGTAATCAAGGATATCTCCATACTATCCAAACTACCAAAACAACAGTGGAAGGAGACACCAATAATGGTTCAACCTATCAGAAACTGGCCTTTGGTTATGGTCTTTGGCCGACTGCCATTGAAAGCTATGGCAGTGATTTGGCAGTTGCCCTTTTTGAAGGCAGCAACGCCGGATTAAGACAAGAGAAGGCAAAAATAGCTTTTTGGGATACGACTTCCACGAATTTCAATAAAATAACTTGGATAGAGTTTCCGGACCCAATCATTACTGCCATAAAAAATGTCAACGGCGTACTGTACGTCGTATCCGGCAACTATCGAACCAAAGGCTTCCGCATCACCCGATTCTTGGGGGGATATTCTTTTGAAGAAGTTTTTTACTCCGAAACCGGCGAGCCTTGCTTACCGGGAGCAATTGATACCGTGCTTAACCGATGTGTTTTTGGTTCTCATACAACCGTGCCTGAGTCGGACGGCTGCGCCTGGTCAATCGGCTTGCAAAAGAATTCCCTTAGTAAAGGATTGTTTAACATAATGCGGGCGACTGGCGGAGATTCTTCAACCAATGTGACCGCTGTAGCCTTTGCCGACGCCTCTCAACTTAACTTCCATGTCCCGATTATCGCTTGGACAAAAGGAAGCGGTACGGTCAATAATGGTATAGACAAGCAAAATATATCGTACAATAACGCTTCCTCTGTGCTGTGGAGCCATATTTTTCGGATCGGCAAGCCTTTCAAAGTAACCAGAATTTATATTCCTTTCGCTCAAGCCATCGCGGCTAATATGACGCTGGTAGCTAAAATATATACAGACGACGGCGCCGGCACAACCTACACTTTGCAGACGATAAATAATATAAATTATCCAGGTAAATTAGATGCAGTCTTAAGATCTGATTCAGCTGGCGCCCCTATTTTAGGCAACCATAATTTCTGGCTAGAACTAAAGTGGACTGGTTCGGCCTTATGTACGGTCAATTTACCAATAGTTATTCAAGGAGAAGTATATGACGAGTGAACAATATAATCCCAAAAATCCGGATGTTTTTAAGCAAGTGGAACTTCCAGTAGAAGAAAAAGATTTGGTTCTGAATATTATTTCAGTTGACAAAGGAATTTCTACGATTAAAGAAGGTGTATTTCAATCAAAAAATTTTTCACCTGAAAAGAGAGGATGGAGAATAAAAGAAAGTGGAGAGGCGGAATTTCAATCTGTTACTGTCGGCGGATATGCCATATCCGCAAAAGGAGTTTTTGGTGGTAATGGTGAAGATGGAAAATTAGTTGTCAACTCCGGGACAACTATTATTAATTTAGGTGGGGCAGCCGTAGTAACAAAAAATTATACAAGTATTTTTATAGCTGCTGGCGCAACTCTTTCTTTTAGTAATCCTAACTCCCAAGGAACAATTATAATTTTGAAGTCTCAAAAAGATGTAAAAATTTATGGTACTATTAATGCACAAGGCATGGGTTGCAGTGGTGGTGCTGGTGGTGCTGGTGGTGTAACTTCTGGAGCTGCAGGAACCGATGGAGCTGCAGGAACCGATAATGATGAAATTCTAGATGCTAATAATCATTTCGGTATAGGAGGATTAGCAGGTCCTCCTGCTAATCCTGGAAGTCCTCCTGCTGCTCCTGGTAATGGCCCGTCTGCTTTTACTACAACTGCAGGCAATCGATTGTATTCAGTATTAACAGCAAATGGAACTTATAGAAAAATCATCTTTCTTGTTCCTGGCTCTGGCGGCGGAGGAGGAGGAGGCGGAGCCGCTGGAATAGTCACTGTAATATTCGGAGCCGGTGGCGCCGGTGGCGCCGGTGGCGCCGGTGGCGGAGCTCTTTATATTGAATGTGCGAATTCTCTTGATTTTTCTGGTGCTATTTCTGTAGCTGGTGTCAACGGATCAAATGGAAGTAATGGAGGCGCCGGCGGAGGCGCCGGCGGCGGCGGCGGCGGCGGCGGAGGAGGAGGAGGAGGCGGAGCCGCTGGAATGCTTTACATTCTATATTCAAAACTTATTGCTAATACTGGTACAATAAATAAAACTGGAGGTACAGGTGGATCAGGAGGGAACGGAAGTACTGCTGGTAGTGCAACTAACGGTGGACCTTCAGGGAATGGCGGAGCCGGCGGCGCAACTCTGAATGGCGGCGGCGGCAAAGGTGGTCAAGGACGTGCGGCAAGTGTAGACCCTAATCAAATAGGTGGCGCCGGTGGCGCCGGTGGCGGAGCTGATATAATTGGTTCTAACGGTTCGGATGGAAATATCTCCGGCAGCGGCTCCACCGTTAATGGCGCTTCTGGCGCCGGCGGCGGCGGCGGCGGCGGCGGAACTTCTTTAATAGCTGCAGCATGATATAATGTAATTAATATCCCAACCTTACCAAGGCGGAAAATAACTAAAAAGTTAATTCCGCCTTTTTTATATATATGACTCGAGACGACATATTTACACAAGTTCTCGTAAGAAACAATCGTTCCACTACCGACGGCTTTGTTACCGACGCCATTCTGCAAAAATGGTATCTGCAGGCGCATAACTGGGCGGCCGCTTTTTACAAATGGCCATTTACTGAAGGAAAAAACTCAACCACCTACGCCACCAGCGTAGTCGATGACATGGGAAATGTAGTAGTTCCCTACCCTGAAGGCTGGAAAGCGGACAGTATCCGGGTCCTGACTATCGGGGGCAAGAAGATGGATAAGCTAGCCTTTAATTCTTTTCTGCGATATATAGAAAATCATCCGGCTTCCACTACCAGAATATACTCCGATTACGGCCGGCAACTGTACGTGAACGTCGGCGCCGATGTTTCCGGCACGCTCACCGCGTACGGCCAATATACCCCGATTATCGACATAACCGACGAAACCGGCCAATCCATCTTCTCCGGCTACGATGAAGAAGGCAACGAAGCCATCATAGAAAAGATGACTGAATACTTAAGAAGGCGCGAGCATTTGGATTCGGAAGCCGAACTTTCAAAGAAAAACGCCATACAGAAACTAGAAGAAGTCTGGAAGAGAATCCAGGACGAACAATATAACTATCAAACCAGAGACCAAAGCATGTTTGAAGATTTTGACGTATTAAGAGGTCGAGGGATAAATAATAATAACTTTAGAGAAAACCAATTTTAATATATGCCGGCGCTTGGAGAAACAATTTATTATAAAAGAAACTTAAACGGAAATGATATTTATCAAGCATTGCCTTTTGCCGGCAATTATCAGCCGGAATATACTCCCATTTCCAAAGAAGAATTCACAAGCGGCGTGCAAAGTAAGTTAGCTACTTATGACAAGTTAAAAACTGGCGCTCTCAAAGGTACGGACGTAGGATATAATTTTGATCAAAACGACTACAAACGCCTTCAAGAAAATTTAAAAGAAATTACCACGAATACCGGGAAAAGCGCACCTGGCTATAGAGATCCTGGAATGGCTGACTTTCTACCAAATGCGCCAACTACTTCAGAAGAATTCTATACACCGGAAAAATTTGCTTCTTTGCCGCCTGGCGAACAACAAAGATTAAAAAATCTATTTCCTAAAAGTTATTCCAAATCCCCCGCTCCAGCTGCCGCCTCTTCTGGACCTTCTGCGGAAAATAACCTGACCCTTGCTTCCGGCAGTCTTCAGGCGGGAAGCAAAGGCGCAAAAGTATCTCAATTACAAAAGACTCTTGGAATAACAACTGACGGGATATTTGGTCCCCAAACTCAAGCGGCCGTAAAAGCATTCCAAGCCGCCAATAGCTTAACCGTGGACGGTATTGTCGGTCCGCAAACCCTAAGAGCTTTAAATTCTGTAAAAACAAGCTCTTCGCCGGCCCAAAATGTGGACGCCGGAGTAAAAACAAATATTGCTGAAATAAAAGCTCCAGATGATAGAAGTAATAAATATAATACCCTTACAGGCAAACCTAACCCGAAATACAAACCAGAAATACCTTCTGTCGGCAATACTCAAGTGGACGCTTTGATAAAAATGCTGAATAATCAAAGCCCTCAAAAATCTTTCGTTGATGTATATAAAGAAGTTTACACCTCCTTAGGTTTAACTGATATAAAAAAGGTTTACGAAGATCAGACTAAACAATTCTCTGATTTACAAGAAGAGAAAAACAAAGAAAAACAGGAAATAAACAATAACCCGTGGTACAGCGAAGGTGTGCGTCTTAGAAAACTAAAGCAACTTGATAATAAATACGAAGGCAGAGAAAAGATTTTGACAAATAAACTGAAACTTTTAGAAACAAACATTTCAACTGGCAAGTCGGAAGCGCAGTTTCTATCCGGTAAAATAATGGACGAATTAAAACAATCTTCCAAACTAACAGAAGACATAATTATGAAAGCCATTGATATTGCCGAAAAGCAGGCCGAAGCGGAGAGAAAACCGCCGACATCCAGCGAAAAAGAGTCAGCAGAAATAACTTCTGTTCTTTCTAAATTAAAAACTGGCTCCGACGGCTATACTGACCCTTTCCTATTTATTAAAATAAGAGCCAAATCAAGTCTTTCTCCTTCTGAATTCAATAGTCGTTTTGGCTACTTAATAAATCCGACATCGAAGAAAAAAGTAGGCCTTAGTCGTTCTTCTTCTTCCGAAGAAATAGAACCTTAAAATGGAAACTGAAATTAAAAACCAAACTATAACTGGCGAACCTATTATTTCTCCTTTTTATCCTACTCCCAACGGTAAGCCAATAAATGCGGAATCAATATCGCAAAGTTTGCTTTCTAAAAACCCCCCAATTGATATTAGTTCCGTTATCAACAAGTTATCCACTTCTCTAGCTAGTAAAAGCCCAATAAGTCTAGAATCAATTTCTCAAAAATTGGCTGCTAATTATGGACTGGAAAACCCGGAGAAAAAAACTGTTTCAGAAGTTTCTCCTGAAAAAGAACCAATTTATTCAATTTTTAATCTAAATGATCCAAGATACAAAAATATAAAGACATTGGCGCAAATACCTTCTGCTTTATTGGGTAGTTTTCCGATTCAGCCGACTTGGGACTTTTTGTCTTCCGGCGCGGAACTGATAACCGGAAAACCGTTGCCTAAGTTAAAAATTTCCGCTCTTACAGAAGATATGCCTCCTTTTGTGGATGCCAGCAGCTATCAGCAAAAGTACCAAGAACAAATAGATGCCGGCGTGCCGGAAAAAGAAGCTTATAAAAATATTTTTCGGGAGGGAATAATTGATGCAATTCTTTTAGCTGGTCCCATAAAAGGAGGATTAAGAGCCGGCATAAAAACTTTTGCTCCGGAGAAATTGATAAAACCGGAGATTTCTGCTCTTTCTGGACAAACTCTTTTTGATTATTTGTCTGGAAAAAAAACTGCGGAACAATTAGGACTTTCCCAAGAAGTAAGGAATTTAATTTCAGATAAAATGAAAGCAATGACTACTGCGGAAAAAACCACTTTTCTGCAAGGATTTGATTTGTTAAAAGCTAAACCTTCTGTCATCGGAAAAGTATTTGGCGTATCTGAAGCAGAAGCAAACCAAATTCTGGCCGATGTCTTTAATGGCCCTATTCGCGAATCAGCTAGAGGCGCTCTGCCAGGTTATAGAATGAGTTTCGAAGCCGGGGGCGCGAATATAAAAGGCGAACCGGTGGGGAAAGAGGTAATATCTACCGAAAAAGGAATCTCGGACGTAGATAAACTCATAGCCGAAGGTAAAATAAGAGTAATGCGTGAAGGAAACAGAGATATATATCAATACAAAAACCTAAAAGGAGAGTGGGCCCGGGCAACGGGAGAAGATGACGCGGTAATGAAAGCCACAAAAGAACCAGTGCCAAAATACAAACCAAAAGACCAGCAAAAAATAGATTTCAATAAAGCTCAAATTGAAAGCGTGCGCGAGCGTTTAATAGAGCATCCAGCTCGTCCGCTTCTTAAATACCTGTCTGAAGGAGATTTCCAGGATTTCAAAAATCCTAATTTAGCCAATAGTGTAAAAGAAGCTGAAAAAATAAAAGCAAAAAATAAAGAAATAATGGACACAGCTCAAAAAGCTTTTCAAGATAACCCGGAACTGCAAGACAATTTTGATAATCCGGATACAATTCGCCAAGTTATAGAAGATTACCGTGGCCAAAGAGAAGTAGAAAAAAGTTTGGTAGCTTCCAAGAAATTTTTAGAAGAAAACCTTAAGCCTCTTTCTCAAATAATTCGCGAAAGATTTCGCCTAAAATCTCCCCTACTTGATACAGAAGCAGGATGGGGGAGATCAGTAGAAATCCAAGCAAACCAAGCACTATCAATCCTGAATGGAGAAGAATATCCAATGTATGTTTCATTTCCTGAAATTATAAGTGGAACTATTACGCCTGTCAAGCAAAAAGTTAATACTATCGACACATACCTGCGTACTCCCCGCTTTGTTATGGAAAAAATCGGCTTCGGAAAAGAAGCGCAAATGCTCCGGGACGGTATGGAAAAAAATCTTGAGGAGCTCCCAAAACAAATTAAACAAATAACAAGTTGGCTAGAAAGGCTTGGAACAAAAGAAGCCCAATTAAATGTTTATCGTTGGCTTGACGGCGAAGCTATTACTCTTCCCTTTTACGAAAAAGAAGTGGCAAAAGATATAAGAAAGTGGCTACAGGACTGGGCCAAAAGATTAAAACTGCCGGAAGATAATAGAATTTCCCGCTATATCACCCACATCTTCAGTCGAGAGATAATAGAAAAGGAATTTGACGAAGAACTGGCTAAAATTATAACAGACAAAATACCCAAAGAAACTTACGATCCTTTTCTTCTCAAACGTCTTGGGAGAAAAGGATATATACAAGATCTAGGACTTTCTCTAGACGCTTATGCCAAGCGCGCCGTGAGAAAAGTGCATATGGATCCGGCTCTTGAAGCTATAAGAGAAAAAGCCGGTGTACAACTTGAATTTTCTAACATTGAAAAATCACAATTCAAATACATTCAAAGGTATATAGAAAATATCCAGATGCGCCCGACAGACCTAGAAGAAGGCATAGACAATCTTGTAAAGTCAGTAATTGGCTATCGATTCGGCCAGCGGCCAGCCATAGCATTACTGCGAACATTTCGCCAAGCTACATTCAGAGGAATGTTGGGACTTAATCCAACTTCCGCGCTTAGAAATCTGTCTCAGGGAATAAACACATATGCAGTTTTAGGAGAAAAATATACGGCGCGGGGATATTTAAATTTATTCCTTAAAGGAGCAATGCAAGAATTGGCTGAACGAGGGATATTAAAATCAACCTTTATTCAAGACAGGCTTCAGACTTCTAGGCAAAAATTCATGGAGAAATCTGACAAAGTTTTGTTTTCTCTTTTTGATACAGTGGAAAAAATAAACCGAGGTGCCGCTTATTTCGGCGCTAAAGCCAAGTATCTTGACGAACATGCGGGAGATAAACTAGTTCCTTACAAAACTTATGAAGACGAGGCTATAAAATATGCCAAGAAAGTAGTTGCGCAAACTCAATTCCTTTACGATACGGTTGATACACCAGTCGGCATGTCAAGTGGTCTGGCCAAGACTCTGTTTCAATTTCAAACTTATACCACCAAACAACTTGAATTTCTCTTCACAATTAATAAAGGAAAAGGATACAAAGGAGCGCAAAAGTTAAAATACGCTGTCCCTTATATTCGATATATTCTAGCTGGTCTTACTTTTGTCTACACAGTTGGTCGAGCTTTTGGCATGGAACCTAAAGAACTTCTCCCGTGGTTCAGGTTTGACACTCCTCCTTCTTTGAAATTTCCCTCGGAAGTCGTAAAAGCCGTAGTTGGCGCGCCAGATGAATATGGAAACAAGAGAACATTAAAAGAAAAAGGTGAAGATGTTCTGAAAGCTGGTCTTGGTCTTATTCCTGCCGGTTCTCAACTAAAAAAGACGTATCAAGGAATCATGGCTATAAAAGAAGGCGGTTCTTTTTCTCCCTCTGGCAAGCTTCAATTTATTCAAGGAATGTCGACAGCACAAAAAGCGCAGGCAATAATCTTTGGCAAATATGCTGGGCAAAATGCCAAAGAATATTTCAAAAAAGATAAAACTGACTATAGTAGCGTGATACCTGTCTACAATAAAGCGCAGGAAATGTTAAAAAATGGAGATGAGGCCGGAGCTAAAACTTACGTCAATTCTGTTTTAGACGATGCCGGCAAGGATCTCTACAAAAAATACAAGACTCAGCAAAAAAGTTTCCAAACTCTACAAGGGAAAAAAGACATACTTCCCTTTTATCTAAAAATGCAGGAATTAAAGAAGACAGATATAGAAGAAGCTAGGAGACAAGTTAACGAACTTTCTCCGGAGCAAAAGAAATACTATCAATTAATAAAGAATCAAGTAGAAAAAGATACGAACGCGGCGGGGGGAGAAAAGCCGGCCTTTCAAGACGGAGAAGTGCAAACTGCCCGGGGAATAATTGGAACTGTAGTGACTTACGCAGAAGCTTTAGGGACTGATCCGATAACTGCCTTCAATAGAATATTTACCGGTCAGAAAATAAGATATGTGGCCAGTGGCGCTATTGTGGTAGAAAGAATGTCTCTGGCTGAATCTCAAAGCGTGAAAGAAAAACTTGGTGGCAAAACAAATGATTTTAAACTTGACCATCTTATCCCCCTTGAACTTGGCGGATCTAACTCAGAAGATAATCTTGTTTTAGTACCGACTGACAAATGGGCTTCTTTTACCCCGGTAGAAAACTATCTAGGAAAAAAACTTCGAAATGGTACAATAGGCCGTAAAGAAGCGCAAGATTTAATCGTCAAATTGAAAACTGGAGAATTAACAGCCAAAGAAATAATAAAATAATATGCCGGAAGATAACTTTTATAAAGACAAATACTTCGATACTCTTGATACCAGACTTGATGCGCTGCAAAGTAGTATTGAGGAGCTTCGCAAGGAAATAGAAAAAATCAGTTCAAAAGTGACGTGGATTTACGCGTGGGCGGCCGGCGTGGGAACAGTGGCCGCCTTTGTTATCAATTTGATTATAAAAAAATGAATATTATAAAAAAATATATCCCCATATATACTCTACGGCGTTCCGGCCAGAAACTGTCTGCTATTAAATTTATTGTGGCCCACGATACTGGAAATTTAGATTCCACCGCTCTTCAAAATGTAGACTACTTTATCCGGTCCGCCGACGAAATAGAAGCTTCGGCCCATGTATTCGTAGATGATATAAATATTATCGAATGTATCCCCCAGGACGAAAAAGCATGGCATGTCCGTAAAAACCTGCCTACTGATAACCTTCTTTTCGGTGGAAACGCAAACGACAACAGTTTGGGGATAGAGCTATGCTATTTTACTGACCTGGAACGCTCGAAACTCGCCTATAAGCAATATGTGGAGTATATCAAGAGTCTGTGTCAGAAATACAATTTAAACCCCGCTCAAGCGATTATAGGGCATTTTACCCTTGACCCTACCAGAAGAACCGATCCAATAAATGCTTTCTATAGAATCGGAAAAAAATGGATTGATTTCTTGGAAGATTTGAAGGAAAAAAAGCAGCCGGGAAAAAAGACTGATTTCTTTACGATACTTGACACATTTTGGTCGAATATTATAAGCTATTTCAGAGGGCGATAGAAAGTGTTAAATGAGTTGGTGTAATGGTAGCATACATTTTTTATAAATCGGCAGAGGTTCGATTCCTCTACTCTTTTAACACTTCCTGTTGCCCTCAAGTTGTATGGAAAATCAATTCATAAAAAGAATAAAATCACTTCTCTGGCGCGCCGGCATGATGGGTCTTTCAGTAGTGCTTTCTTTTCTGGCTGATAATCTTTTGGGTCTACAGTTAAACCCAGTATTAACCACTGTTTTGGGTCTCATTTTAGGAGAAATATCTAAGTACTTGAATTCTAAAATAAGTAAAGTATAATACCAGCATGCAACAAAAAACTCTCCGTCATCCGGGAGTTTTTTGTTTTTAGGTGTATAATATTCTTATCCCCGCAGTTCTTTCCTTCTTTTACACCCTCAAGAGTCGCAGGTCACTTAACCCAAAAGGCCTGCATTTTTTAATAGGTGAACATTCGTTCACCTATTATTTTATTTCTCTTTGTTTTTATAGTATCTAGGACTTCTTGGATTATTGTCATACATGAATTTTCCTACTATCCAAAGAAAAATAATAGTAAAAAAAAGAAAACAAAAAAGTGCCACTTTAAAACTAAAAATGAGCCAAAGAATTACAAAGATAAAAATAATAAAAGGAGGCATTAAATTTAGGAGTTCTTAGAATAACTTTTCATAGAATCTTGTATTGATCATCGTAAGGGACAATATCAAGGACTATTTTCTCGTCCTTTTTGTCCTTAACTTGTTCCTTTATTATTAAAATACTTTTTATAAAACGATCATCTTCTATAATTTTCCCTTTTACTAAAATATCCTGTAGTGGTTTAATAAAGTTATCTATATCACTCATTTTATAATTTTTTATATAAAAGACATATCGGACAAACAATTCTCCTTCTAATGGACGCTCGCGTGGTAAAAGACAAAGGACATTCTTTTCGTAGTCTTTATATTCTTTTGTTTTAAATCTTCGGCCCTGCCAGGCCTTATTTACCGAAAGAGGACTAATTGGAATCTTTATTTGCAC
>JAEHJW020006241.1_pt1 | contig 12064 bp, 18 predicted proteins | sample 9271431 | NCBI WGS metagenome assembly JAEHJW02
CCTCGGTCCTCGCGTCTTCCCCTTTATCTTCTTGAACCGATGCGACACCCCATTCTGCGCTGCTGCAATCGCCTGCCCAGTGGTTTTCTGCCACTCGTCGGCGCTCAGGTAATCCCTAAAGGCGGACTCGATCTGAGCCATGGCGCCAGCCAGCGGGACCTTGCTGATGCGCTCGTTGTTCAGCATGGCGTCCAGGCTGTTGGCCATGTCCTTGGCCAGCGCGTCGGCGATCTCTTGTCCGTGCAGCTCGGCGAATACGCGCATGACGTGGTACTTGTCCTCAAGGATGTCTGCTACTTGGCCGGTGGTTGTAGCGCCCTTGGCATCCGGGTCGCTGTAGGCCACATCCTCGACGCCGAGATGGAGCTTTTGCATCAGGACACCCCCACGACATAGGGACCGTACATCTGGGCGTAGGCAAGGTATTCCCGGCCCCAAGGCGTCTTGAGAAGCTCTTGGCCCCACATGGGCAGCTCTTTGTAGTAGTCCGGCACGACCAGCGTCTGGCTCGTGGAGTTGTCGCCAGAAGCCATGACGACGCCGGGCTTGAACTCCAGGATGCCGAAGTTGGAACGCTGCGTGGCGTAGAACGTGCCTTGGCCGTCGTCCATAGCCAGCCGGACGAACCGATCCGTGCCGAGGTTGTAGACCGCCAGGACATACTCGATGGCGACAATGGTCGGCGCTGTCAGCGCCTGTGCTACAGCGCGGTTGAACGCCCACTGGAAATAATCCGAATCCGAAGCGGTGTAGGACGCGACGACGCCCTGGTTGGTGGCGTATGTGGTGAAGTCCGCCAGATTGGGCGTTGTCGGATTGGCAAAGGCCATTACTGCAGCGGAATCCGGTCAGACTGCGCGACGGTCGGGGTGACGGTGACGCGCATCTGCTCGCGACGCCCGTTCTTGCCACGCTCTTCCTGCTCCATGGCCACCTCGGTGTCGCCTACCAGGCGCTTGCCTCGGGTCTGCTTGGTGACCGCTATGTCTCCAGCAACGGCACTGCGGGTGGCCTCGACGACGGCCCGGCTCTGGGCTTCGTCCAACACTTCTTCGTTGCCGGCGCGGAACTCTTCCTCGCGGAGAGGGCGGTCCATCGAGTACACCAAGCCCTCAAAGCCTTGGTGCTTCTGGTGGACCTCCGTGCGCTCCAGCGCGCCAAAGCGACGCAGGTGCGCGATGAATGCTTCCTGCTCTTTGGGAGTCAGGTGTTTGATTTCTTCCTGGTGACCCATGGGGATGACCATGAGGATGTTCTTTCCGGTTTCCCGGATGTAGTGACGCACTTCCCAGTTTCGGCGGGATGTATTGGCGACGATCATGAGATCCTCCAAAGAAAAAAGCCGCCCGAAGGCGGCTCAGTCGTGGCTATCAGCGATCAGTTGTAGGGAACGCTCAGAAGGGTGATGCCCTGTGGACGCCAGTTCCACCCGGCGGTTGCGCGCATCTTGAGCACCTGCGTGAATCCGCCGTCCGGGATCGGCGTGATGACCTTGTACGGCGCGGCCACGTCGCAATACTGCGTGTTGACCGCCTCGGTGCTGGGCTGGAGCTTGCCGAAGATGTTGGTGTTCAGGTCGCCCATGGTCGGCACTTCGATCTCGGGGATGGTGATGATGATCATGTCCGTACCGCCAGCGCCCTTGCCGATCAAGGTATCGTCGTAGCCCCACTCGATCTCGTCGCCCGCTTCCTCGGCCACCTTCTGAATGGCTTGCCCCACGGTCGAGGTTCCACCTCCAGGCCGCTGGTAGCTCGTCACCTGCACGATGCTGGCGTACTCCAAGGCCAGGAACTCGCGCTGCGGGCTCAGGATGCGGATCTTGTTGGCGATGGACGCGCCCGACTGATACATCCGGCTCTTGATGCTCACGATGAGGTTCAGGATCAGCTGGTACATATCGTTGGGGTTGTACTGGCTGAACGTGGTATTGCCGAGGCTGTCTGCGGGCAGCGTGATGGCGGTGGCGCCCTGCGTGTTGAGCAGGCCCTCGTTGTTGGCCGCGTTGTAGCCATACAGGTACATGGAGCGCAGCTGCTGATAGATGGCCTGCCGTCCGCCCAACTCAATGGCATTGGGCAGGGACACGTTGTAGCGCGCCGCTGCACGCTCCATCTCTGCGTCGTAGTTGTTGCGCACCTGGAGCAGGTAGGTCAGAGCCTGTTCGAACTCGGCCTGCAGATCGACGCTGGGCAGCCAGTTGGCGCCGAACTGGGATGCCTGCGACTCGGTGGCGATGTACAGCGCGTTGATGTACACGGCCAGATCGTCGGCGGACAGGCGCTGCCGGAGCTTGCCGTCGGCCATGGTGGATTGAAAGCCGGAAGCCTGGGCGTACTGAACGATCAGCTGCGGCTCGGAGAAAGAAGGCGTGATTTTCGCCTGCGCGGGAAATAAGTAACTCATGGTAGGCTCGCCTCCTTAAATGACGATCAGGGCCGCGTCGCTCGGATCGCTCCACGACAACGTGCCGGAGTTGTTGAGGACCATCCGGCAGTTCTCGGAGACCTGCAGGACACGGACGCTGGACGGCAGCTGCACGGTGGTCGTAGAGCTGGTCAGCGTGAGGTTGTAGTTGGCGGTGTCCCAGTAGAACGTGCCGGAGATGTCCGCGCCCTCGAGGGACGCCAGCACTCCAGACGCCAAGGGCACCGGGACGCGGGCATTACTGCCGAACAGGTAGTAGGGCACGTTGAATCCCGTGGGGAACGTCGGCACCTGGCTACCCGGGGTCTGGATGGCGTTGATGCCCTGGTCGTAGACCGTGAAGCCGTTGATCTGGCTGGTCGTTGCCGGGACGATCTCGTCGCCTTGGCGATTATTGCTGGGAGACGATGGCGTGTTGACGGCTACAGCAATGCCGCCCCAGAGGGAAACGGTGCCCCCGATGATGCCCGAGCGCAGCCATGCGCGGCTTGCCCAGTCGTCTTTGGTGAGGCCCTGAATCCAGCGGTTGTTGGTCTGAAGGATGAAGCTATTCTGCGGCTGCGTCATCAAAGCCGGGTTGAAAGATACGGTGCTCATGGGTTATCTCCTCAGTGCGCGGCTTTGGGGTTGATGAACTTCAGCCGACGAACGGCGCCCGCCGAGAACGGCTCGGTCCACACGCTGGAGTCGCCGACGTAATCGGTGCGGAAGTGACCGCGGTCGTTGACTGTGATGGGTCGGAGTGTGTTGGCCGGGATGATGGCGTCGGAGCGGATAGCCTTTTCGGCATCCGTGCAGATGCGGTCCTCGATGACCGCGAAGGCCTCGCCGGTCAGCGCATCGACGCGCACATCCTTCATGCGGTCGCTGTACTTGCGCAGCCCGTCAACCAAGCGCTTGCGGTAGGCGATGGGCGACTCTCCGGGGATCGGGGAGCTTGCCGGGCGGTTTTCTAGGGCCTGGTACAGCACATCGGCCCGACTACGGGCCTCGGCTAGGGCCTCGCGGTCCTCGATGGATGGCTCGCGGTAGACGGCGCTGAGGCGCGATTCCATCTCAGCGATCTTCGCGGCCAAGCGCCGGTTCTCGGCCAGAACCTGAGCATCACGGCGGGCACGATCCTCGCGGTCGGTGTCCTCGTCGTGGTCGCCTTCGTCCTTGCGCTCCTTGGCCCAGCGATCCTCGTTGGCCTTGTGGCCACCTTCCTTCCAGTCACGCTCGCGCTTGGCTTCGGACTCATCGCGGCGATCCTTGCGTTCCTCCAGCTTGCGCTTCTCTTCCTCGGCTCCAGCCGCACGCTCGCCCGCGTTATGCTCCTTCTCGTCGCCGTCCTTGCGATCCTTCCGGTCGGCGGCTTCGATGGGGCGCTTCTCGTCCTCGTCCTTGCGGTCGCGGCGCTCAATGGCATCCAGGCGCTTCATGAGGGCGTCCGCCCAGGCAGGGATTTCTTCGTCCTGCCCGTCTCGGCGCTTACCCTCGGTGGTCTCGGTCGGATCTTCACCCATATCCTTCTCGCCGTCCTTCCGGTCTTCCCGGCGGCCAGCGACTTCCAGCTTCTTCTCTTCTGCTTCAGTCATTGGAGTAATACCTCGTCGTTCGGTGGACAATAAAAAAGGCCACCAAACGGTAGCCTTATGGATACAACAGAAAATGGTTGGTTACTGCGCGACACCCCTGGGTGTGGTCATCTTGTCCCAAACTCCCTCAGGGACGATTGCCAAGTGGTCGATGTACATCGGCTTGTCCTCAATCAATAGCCGGTCGCCGTCATCAGTGCGCGTGTAACGCAGATCACCCTTACCGCTAAACTCCACAGCAGGTGACGTGCTGATATGCGTGGTCAGCATCAACTCGGCGGCGTCATCGTCGTAGATTCGCGCAATGGCCCAGACTTCGTTCGTCGCGTGGAACTCGTCGTCGTGGTCCGGAATGTACGGCAGCACGAGAGCGCCGATAGCACGTTGCCGCCATTCTTCGGTATCGGTTAAGCCCTTCTCTGGGTGGTCGAACAGCACTGGCAGCCCTTGGCATCGCTCCAGGAACTCATCGGTCAGGTAGAACTCGGGAGGCCGATATACCCACTCGTCGAGGCTTGCGCGGTAGGCCACGCCAGTGCCAGTCACGCGCAGGTCAAACAGCCAGACGTGATCCAGACGCTGCGGGCTTTCCATCTTCCCGTCGCGGATGGCCTTGGCGATGTCCATCTCGGTGTTGCCGTCCATGGCATCCCCGCGCACGAACTCCTTGCCCACCGCCTGCGGGACTCCTCCGCAGCCGCCTTTTGTGTGTGCAGCGCACTCCATGAGGCGTTCCTGGGCGGCGGACTTGGCTGGCATTTGCTATCCTTTTCGTTGCTTTGGTCTGCTACAGGAGAACCGCATGAACACTCGATGCCTGCTTATCATCCTGCCGTTACTTGCGGCTCCGATAACTGCTGTTGCACATCCTTGGTATGTGCGCGAAAGGGGGACAAGGGTTTGCTATAACACGCTCTCCCTTCCGTCCGCTCACCAGCGATCCATCTTGAGAACTCCAGGGACGCTTGCTGCTTACATGCTCCGAACCTTTGGGAACCACACGCACGTCCATATTTCTCGGCTAGATTCACCAAAGGCAAAAATCTTGGTTACGGTAGTTTCCGGCAATCGCCGCGTTCACTTGCCGCAGATTTATGATTTCGTGGACTTTTTTTCGTCGAAAAAGATATGCCAAGAGGCTGCTAAAAGCGACTCTTCCTATATCGTGAATCCATCTTCATGACCGCGTTTCCTAGCGCGGGCCATACCCTTCTCCGTCAGGCAGTCCTCTGGCAAATCGCGAATGTTGTAGACCCACACGGCCCAGCATCGGCAGTAAGGCGCCACGGATGGCATGTCGATCTCGTCGGAGTATGGGTTCGGCCCGCGCTTCATCAGGCCGGCCTCGATAGCCCAGTTGCCGCGCAGGGCGAAGAACTGGCCGTCACGGGCCTCGTGCTCCGGCCTGGCGTCGTAGTTGGCTTGGTGGACGTGCCGCCAGAAAAACCCGAGCGCGTTGTTATCCTCCGCGATGGTCTGGTTCACGTTGGCCACGAGCTTGTGCCCCTGGTCAATCACAACGCGGCGCTCTTCAAAGCTCATCTGCCGGAGCGATTTACCGATGGCTGCCTTTTCCTTGCGCGCGTCGGCGCTGCGCGTGCCACCGGGCGGGATGCTGGTCACAAGCCCTTGGAACCGCTGCAGAACCTTCTCGATGCTCTGCTCCCGGTGCAGCTTGATGAGGTCCACGCTGGCCAAGATGCGGCGCTCCAGGATCGGCGCGAGCTTCGGACCCATGCGCTGGAGTGCGTACTGCGTCAGCGCGGGGTGCGCGCGCCGGAATCCGGCCTTACTCGTTGCGTCTTGATACATCTTGCCGAGCGCCGCCTGAATAGCGCGCCGAGACTGCTCCGGGCTAGGCAGCACGCGATTGGCAGCAATGCGTAGCTGCCCAAGCCAGTAGTTCAGCCGGTCGCGGCTGTCGTACCCGGTGCGGCGAAACTCTTCCAGCGCGGCTGCCAGGATCCGGTAAAAATCAACCATGCCCACGGGCGGCTTCTTCCTCGGGGATCTCGGGATCATCGCCCATGGCCTCCGCTGGCATTTCCGGCTCGTACTCGGCTATGGCGTCCTCGTCAATCAGGAGTTGCGAGCTGTAGAACTCCTTCTCGTCGTTTGCCACGTCAGCCAACCACGCGCAGATCGCCCCCTTCGTCTCTGGCCCAGGTTGCGCGGCAAGGATGGTCTGCGCGATCTTCACCGCGGAGTCCAGCTTGGCTTGGGACGCCTTGGCCTTTTCGCTGTCGGGCTCGGTGAGCAGGTTGGGCCACTTGGGCGACCAAGCATCCTGCCATTCCTCAAAGGCCACCTTGTAAGGTACGCGCCCGTACCGCTCAGGGAACAGGCGCTGCACTTCCTGGTAGAACACCGGATTCCAAGCTCGGCGCTGGACGATGTTGTCCACAAACTCAAAGGCCGGGTTGATCTCGATGCGCACCCGGTCGATATACTGGGCTATCTGCTTTGCATCCTCGGTGCCCTCGCCAAAGCCCTCCGCCAGCGTCTCCTGCGTCAGGAACTGCGCTGGCTGGCCCGCAGCCGTGGCGATGTTCACCAGGATATTGCGGCGCGTGTACTCGCCTGCCTGGTGGACGTGCTCAAGGTTCAGACTGGCCAAGTCCTCGGACTCTCCGATGCTCAACACATTGTTGGTGCGCGCGCCCTGAATGGCCGAGCGCTGCATGTTCTTGAACGCCGTCGCTACACGGTCCAGCACGCTGCCGGGGCTCTTGGCCTTGTAGACGAGCAGGCCGAGCTTGTCCTGCACCATCTGGTCGGCGAGCATAGAGACGACGAACGATTTCAGCGGAAAGAACGCCCGCTGGTATACGCTGCGGCCAACGAATCCGAAGGCGCTGTTGGTCCACTGAATCCAGATCGGCTGCTCGTGCATCAGCACCAGCGTCTTGCTGTTTGCAAGCGGCTGGCCGGATACCGTCACCTGCTTGGGGTGCATGTAGTCGACGGCGAGCGGGTCTTGGTTCAGCACCAGGGATCCCGCCGTTACCAGCGGATCGTACAGGTTGAAATACACGTCCTCTTTCCAGAGGTTGTCGTAGTCGATCGGTTTCTCGAACGGGGCAGCCGTTCCGTCTTTCTGCAGCACGTTGCAGAACAGCGTCGATATGCCGTAGATGAACGACAGCTGCGCCGCGCGGTAGATGATGTTGTCCGCCCCGATGCCGCCGATGCGCTTCCACTCCTTGCGGAACGCCTTCTTGAGCACTTCCTCTGGCGCGCCAGGAATCTCCAACTCGCGATCTTGGCTCATGGCCATCTGCAACGGCTTGTCCACCATCCGCGCGCCCAGCGGGTGGTAGCTGTAGATGATTTTGCACGCTTCGTAGCCGATGTCCGCGCCGGGGTCGATGGCGTCCTGTTCCAGGATCTTCATCAGCTCCGACGGCATGCCGCTGCCGGATATGCCGATGTACCCTGTGCCGCCCTCGTCTACGCCGTTCGTAAAGGGCATCGGTCAGTACCCTTCCGCGTTGCCGAGGGCGATGAGGGGTCCGTACATGACGCAATCCAGCAGGTCTTTCATGTGATCCTTCTTCTCCTGCCCCATGGCAAATCGGCTGATCTGGTCCCACATGTGGTTCTTGGTCTGCCCACGGTACTTCACCGTCTTGTCGAAGGCGTACCGGCTGATTTTCACTTGGTCGCGAGCAATGTACGGGCTGCACGCTATGGCTCGGCCCTCTTTGCCCGCTGCCGTGAGCTTGCTATCGATGGCGTGGACATTCCGGCCTTGCGCCTCAGCCGTTTGCAGCAACTGGATACCGCTGGCCGCGTCCTCGATCCAGGTGCCGACGTTCCCATGGCGCGGCTTGTACTGGTCAGCCAACTCCTCAAGCCGCGCGTCAATGCTAGGCAGCCATTCAATGAGCAGGCTGGCCTTGATTTGGACGACATCCCAGTCCATAAGCACGAGCGGGATGAACGGATCGCGGCTCTTTGCCCAGATGGCCATTGCACTGCCATCGTGTTTGGCCCCGTCCTTGTTGGCGGTGTCGACGATGGCGAACAGGTAGTCTGGCCGCCAGTTGATGTCCACCGGCTGCTTGTCGACGAGCAGCATATCCATGGGGAAGAACGTATCCCCGTCGATGCCGTAGTCGCCCTCCCAGATGTGCCGGTAGCGGCCCGGAAAGACTTTCAGATCCAGTAGTCGCTCCTGGTTCAACTCCTCCGGGAACCATGGGTTATCTCGCCAGTTGGCCTCTACGACGATGGCGTTATCCGGCCTATCTGGACCGCGCAGGAACTGGTCTACCGGATCGGATTCATTGCCCGGATTCCAGCTAAACCATATCTCAGAATTGTCGCGCATAGTCGGACGCAGAAGCTCTAGGCTCTTTGCCGTCATGGTCTGCGCTTCCTCGAACCAGGCTATACGGTACCCTTGCAGTGATTTGATATTCTCCGCGTTCTGGTCCTGCATCCCCATAAAGATGATACGTCCACCGTGCGGGGTGAGTATCTTGTTGTGCTGCACCTCGAACAGATGGCCGACTTGTAGCCTTTGGATCGTTTCTTCCAGCAGCTTCTTGACGGACTCGTCAAGGGTGCGCTGGACTTCGCGAATGCAGACGGCGTCGATCTTTTCGTACAGGCACCGCTCGATCAGATGCTCGGCAAAGAAGAACGATTTGCCCGATCCTCTGCCGCCGTGTACCCCTTTATACCGCGCTGGTTTCAGTAGCGGGAGGAACACTCTCGGGGTCGGTATGTCGAGGATCAACGATGGTTCTCCGAATCTCGGATATTACGGATATCGGGCCGCCATCTGGGCCGGATATCTCGCTCTTTTCGCGCCATCGGGCAGGAGACCGGTTCTTCAGCCAGAACGTGATCGCGGTTGTATCTGGAGGGTAGTGCTTGTCTTCGTGCTCGTAACCGATCGCCCGTTTGTATAGGCTTTTCGCTACGTTGGCGTCCGCGTCCATCTTCCCTGCGCGTATGGACTCGGAAAATTCCGGGTGATCCAATTTCCACTTGTTGATGGTGGATACGTCCACCTCAAAGAAGTCTGCCATCTCTTTATCGGTCGCTCCGAGCAGGCAAAGTTTGAATGCCTGTTCCGCAAACTTCGGCTGATAAAGAGATGGACGCCCGGCAGTCATGTCGCCCTCCAGAAAAACGAAAAGCCCCAACTCGTAAGAGCCAGAGCGTAGTATTCAAGCCTGATGCCCAAAGCATAGCTAACAGACCAATCCTGTAAACTGCCCGTAGATGCCATTAGCTGCCCGTAGGTGCCCGTAACTGCCCGTAGGTGACAATCTGGTCCCGTTCGATGATCTCCTGCGCGTACTTGCGCCAGAGTTTTTGCGCCCAGACATGGGTGATGCCGACCTGCCGACCGATGTATCGCCAATGGTTTCCTTCGGCGCGGAGCCACAGAATGCGCCGGGCGCGCACCGGCAGTGGGATCATCCACTCCGTGGCGCGCTCCAGGTCGGCGATCAATTCCGGCGACGGATGGACGAATATACGCTTGTCATCGGGGTAGCTGTCGTCCACCGGGGCCATGTCCATGAGCGCCAGCCAGACGTTGGCGTACCTTGGTCCTAGACGCCCCGGAAGCAGATGCGCGCACCATGCCGCATTGCTCAGGATCCGCGCCACATCGGCCTCGGTCAGCACTGGTTCTGGCTCTCCCATTCCTCGACGGCCTTGCGGCAGTAGCGGATCTGGTTCTTGCCGACTCGCCACCACTTCGGAGCGCGGCCATTGCGACGCATCGTGCGCAGTGTTTTGGCTGAGCATTTCCACCGCTTGGCAAGCTCCATTTCCGTCAGCGAATCTTCCATAGGCCCCTCATCACCAGAAACTCGACCTTCCCGTCGCCCTCGAGCGCATGCAGCCATCTCAGGGCTTGCGAAGGACAGATTTTGGCGAATGCCGCCACCTCTCGGATCGTGTTCCCTTCACCCGCTCTCAGGTACTCGAGGATTCTTTCGCGCACATCGCTACCGCCTTCTGCCACGCTGCCCTCCGGTCCTGGTCGACTTTCACCCATCCCAGTCGTCGCTTGCCTTTCCATGCCTCGAAGAACTCCTGTTGTCTTATGAAAATCCGGCAGATCGTGAACTGATGGTCCTCGGTGGATGAGTAATACTCATCGCGCTTGTGGAAGCGCATGGTATCGCCTGCACCGCCGTAACTCGGTGCGATCTGGGAGTACTTGGCAGCGGTCGAACACTCGACCGAAGCAGTGGACCTCTACGAGCCACGCGCAGCCCTTGCACGATTGGGATTCGCGGCGCTCGGCCACCTCGGCTGGGTCTCTGAACTCCCAGGATTCAAGAGCCACCGGCTTGCTCCTGCAGTACGCGGGCAGCGAACATCCACCACCCCTCGGCAGGCTTCTCGTGTTCGTACCGCAGTTGTATATGCGCGATGGCGTTGTTCGCGTTCACCGGCGGCTTGTCGTCGCGCAGGGTGAGCGATAAGCGCATATCCGGGTGGCGCATCTGCAGCGCAAGGAAGGCGAGGGCGTAGGGGGTTGAGATCATCCCAGCACCTCACGCAGCTTGCGCAGCTTCTCCCGATCCTCCAGCAGCCCAGGAAGCTCGGCCATGAGCAGGGAGAGGGCGTCGCGCAATCGTTGCATGTGGGCGTCGGCGTCTAGCGTTGCCCGGATATCGTCCAACACGCGCTGTAGATCCTGATCGTGCGCTCCGGCATCTTCTGGTTTGCCTGGGTCCATATCGCTGATGCCCATTCCCGCCCCGGAAACGGCCCTAGAATCGATTTGCTCGCCTTGGGTGGTACTAGGGTGGCTCTCTGGCGCTTCGGATGGCTTAGACGGCAAATCTCGACGCAAGAGGGAAATGCGGCCGCCTTCCTCGATAGCCTCGCCAGACTGGATCAGGTTGTAAATGGGTTTTGCCACGACTGCGCGGCTGCTGTGGAATTGCGCAGCCAGTTCGTCGCGAGTCATGGAGCCGTTGCGTAGCGCTTCTCGGATTTCAGGTATCCCGACGTTCATGTTTTGGTCTCTCCGGTAGGGGGCGGTGGATGGTTTGTAATCTTCGCGTGGTCCAGCGGGCATCTTGGCGCGTGCGTAGGCTTCGGGATCGATCACTGGAGCGTCTCCTTCTCGTCGGTCAAATCGTCTGCGTCCAAGTCCAGCGTGCCGACTAGGTGCGCACTCAGGATTGCATCGCCGTAGACGATGCTCGCGGCCCGGATAGCCGTTTCCCAGTCGGGCGCGGAGATAAGCCTGGCTTCGTTGCGAATGAGGAGGATGGAAAAGATTTTGTTCATAAGGGCTCCTGCGAGATGGGCGTGACGGTGACAAGAACGAAGCCTGGCGGAAGGGGTGCGCAAGATCTCGCCATGCGGATGCTCCATCGGCTATCGTCGACGCCTAGCACATCTGCCAGCCCGTCTAGCCCGGATTTCATGCGACCCAGCAGGTTGTCGATGTCGAACTTGCGCCGGTTGGGTGGCACGAACTCCAGGCCAATTTCCAGCCGATCCGCAGTGATTTTCTTGGCGTTCTGCGCGATGGCGTGCAGGTAGCACTCGTTGCGGTATTTCTGCTTTGCCTTGGCGAGTTGTGCCCAATGCTGGCGCGCGTTGGGTGATAGCTCCGATGGCGGCCAAGGGAGCGTGAGGTCATACAGCGGCTTCATACTTGGCCTTTTTGGCGTCCATGTGCCGGTTTGCCAGACCGTTGCGATACATCTCGTGCGTGATTCTTCCAGCATTTACGTCTGCCAAGATCGGAATTTCTCGCTCGGCAAATGCCTTGTCAGTCTGCATTCTTCGGCAGACATCCGCCCAAAACGCGATCTCTTCTTGGCCGGGAACGCCATGCTCTAGCTTTTTTGGCACGACTGGCGTCGGGGCGCGGACAATGCCAGATGCAAACTCAACCTTTGCGTTTGCGTAGTAATGTGCAAATCGCTTACGACCGACTTCCTCGCTTAGATTGAGCAGCGAATGCGTCCCAAAATCCTGAGCGGCGGCGTAGACGGCGGGGTGAACCTTTGGCGGCGTAACGCCTCGGTGCAGGGCGCTGGCGTACTTCACCGCCGCCACATAGGCCG
>JAEHJW020007943.1_pt1 | contig 12046 bp, 18 predicted proteins | sample 9271431 | NCBI WGS metagenome assembly JAEHJW02
CCGATACCAGGCGCGCTCTCATGGTGAAAAATCACGGAATCGACGTTCACGAAGGTGTCTACACGATCTTCGGCGATGATACGGTCCTCTGTGCTGATGTCGAAACCACGCAGAAATTCAGGAACAAAGATCACAACAGAATCTTCAGTCAGGTGTTGCCCCTGAACACTCTCGAAAACGAAGACGTTCCGCAACTTCAAAGCGTTGGGAAGACTCTCGTTCCGATCTCGATTCCCAACGACTCCACTGAAGACTGGACAATCGGATACCGGAAGGGCCACGTCTCCATCGACGCCGACTATCTTCCCCCCATCAAGGAATGGGCCGAGATCGCAATTCACGATGAAAGCCACCCGGTGAGATTTCACACGATCGCGGACGACCAGGCCGTCATCGACTACATCGTGGTGCCCTTGTCGCACGGAATGTAAGGAGAACCGAAATGCTTCGACCGATCACCACTGAATCTGGAAACCGATTCGCCGGGCTCATTATTGGCCAGGCCGGAATCGGGAAAACCTCGCTCCTTCGCACGATCATGGGCCAGGACTTCAATCCGCAGACCGGAACCTGGACCCAGGTCGAGAACCCCATCGGCCGCGTCTGCGTCCTGTCGGCCGAGTCCGGACTCCTCTGCGTGCGCGATCTCATCCAGTCCGGGCACATCGAAGGGTTCGAAATCGGGAGCCTCCAGGAACTCAAGGAGGCCCTTCAGACGCTTTCGCACCCGGACAGCCAGAAAAAATACCAGTGGGTATTCATCGACTCCCTCACCGAGATCGCCTCGAGGTGCGTGGAAGTCATGAAGGCGAAATACCCGGACCGGAAAGACTCCTTCCCAATGTGGGGCGAATACGCGGACACCATGACCGCCCTCATCAAGGCCCTGCGGGACATGTCCGCCTACAACGTCGTGTTCTCCTGCCTGGACGCCATCGACAAGGACGAAATCAACCGCCGGTTTGTCGGTCCGGACATCGCCGGTAACGGCCTCAAACAGCGCCTTCCGTCCTACTTCGACGAGGTTCTCTACTACACGACCATCACCACGGAACAAGGACTCCCCTACCGCGTCTTCATCTGCCAACCCACGGACAAATTCCAGGCGAAAGACCGCTCAGGAAAGCTCTCCCAGATCGAAAAGCCCTGTCTCCGGAACATCTATTCAAAAATCATAGGAGGAAATTGAACCATGGCACATCTCGGACAGGATCTCAGTTCCTACACCGCTCAGGACTTCACCCCGATCCCTCCCGGCGAATACGCCTTCGAGGTTGTCGACTCGGCCGTCGTCGACACGAAGAAGGGCGGGCGCATGATCAAGGTTTCCTGCAAGGTTCTCGGGCCGACCCATGCCGGCCGCATCGTCTTCGAGAACTTCGTCCTGGGTCAGGATGTCGCAATGTCGCGCCTCAAGTCCCTGGCGACGTTCGGCGGGCACAAGCGGCCGGACTTCATCCAGGATACCGAAGAGCTTCACGGCCTCCGGTTCCTCGGCAACGTCGGTGTCCAGCAGCAGGAGGGTTACAACCCCTCGAACCATATCAAGACCTTCAAAAAACTCCCGACCCCTGAGAACCAGGTCCAGGGTGGATACCCTAACCAAGGGTTCGCGCAGCCTCCCCAGGCGCAGTATCCTCAAGCTCAACCCCAATATCCCCAGCCGCAAGGACCGGTCGGCGCGCCCCCTTTTGCTCCTTCCCATGCCCACGCTGTGGGTTCGCCGATGCAACCCCCGACGGCTGCCCCTGGTACGGGGATGGTCCATCAGGGTAACCCCGCCGCCTATCCGCCTCCCCCGCCGCCGATGCAGCAGCAGTTCCCGCAGGTTCCCACTTACCAGCCCCCGCCCATGGCGCAGCCTCCCCAGGCGCAGGCCCAAAAGCCCACCGCACCGTGGGTCAAGTGAGGTAACCCGTGGAAATCAGGCCACGACCATACCAAGTCGAAGCGATCGACACCATCCTTCAGGATCTGGAAACCATCCAGTTCCTCCTCCTGCAGGCGCCAACCGGAGCCGGGAAAACCATCATTTTCTCGTCCCTGGTGATGCGCCTCCTGGAGAAATACTCAATGCGGATTCTGATCCTCGCGCACCGCGAGATCCTGATCACGCAGACGGTAGAACGGATGCGGCAGGTGTGGCCTGATGTCCCGGTAACCATGGCGTGTGCCTCGGTCGGCGTGGTGGATCTGTCTGGCCAGGTCGTCGTCGGGTCGGTTCAAACCCTTTCCCGACGACTCAACGAACTTCCGCTCTTCCACTTCGTCATCGTCGACGAGGCTCACCGCCTCCAACCCCGGGGAAGCCTGGCATCGAAGGATGGAGAGTTCATCTCCATGGAGTCCAGTTACAACAGCATCATCGAGCGCCTTCTCTCCTACCTTCCTTCGATGCGGCTTCTCGGGGTCACGGCGACCCCGTTCCGACTCGGGCACGGGTACATCTACGGCGACAAGCGCAAGCCCGGGATGGTCAACTGGTTCCCTGGCCTGACCCATCAGATCACGATGAAGAAGCTCATCGACACCGGGGCCCTGGTTCCATTCCACGGTCACGTCGCCGACGACATCAACAAGGCCCTGTTCAAGGTCAAGAAGACTGGCGGGGATTACAACGAGAAAGCCCTCTCCGAAGTCATGTCCCGGACGATCCATCTCGACGCCGCTGTCGAGGCATACCAGAAATACGGCGAGGGACGGCAATACTGCGTCGCTTTTTGTGTCGACATTTCCCACGCGAAAGCCCTTCAAGAGCGTTTCCGGTCCGCCGGGATTTCGAGCACCGCCATTCATTCCGAACTGCCGGCCGAAACCCGGAAAGAGATCCTGGCCTCTTTCGAACGCGGGGAAATCACATTCCTCCTGAACGTCGGGATCCTGATCGAGGGGTGGGATTGTCCCAAGACCGACCTGATCATGCTCGTGCGCCCCACCCTGGCCCCGGCGCTCTACATCCAGATGCTCGGGCGCGGCCTTCGGATCTTTCCCGGGAAGACAGACTGCCTCCTTCTCGACCTGGCCGGGAACTACGACCGGCACGGACACCCGGACGCGCCGACGGTCCGGATTCCTCGGAACAAGTCTTCTGACGAATGGGACGACGGAATGAGCGAAGAAGACGACGTTCCCCTTCCGTCCGAGCGGACCTGTGACCGCTGCAAGATCACGACGACCACTCGGGCCTGGATCTGCCCGGAGTGCGACAACATCTTGATCCCCCAGGCCGACATACCAACCCTGCGGCAACTCAAGCAGGACGGGACCGTAGCGGTGCAAGACAAGATGGGGGAACTATTCGATTACACGCTCGACCCGTTCCGATCGCGGGCGGGGAACAACATGCTCATCTGCACCATCAAGATCTGGATGGAAGACCTCCAGAAGACCATCGAGGCCAGCATCTTCCCGGATTTCTCGGGGAACGGTGCTCTTCGTTGGCGCGCCTGGTGGTCGGAAGTCATGAGGACCACGCCACCGAGGTCGAACGACGAAGCCCTCACTCGTGACTGGATGTTCCCGAAATGGGCCACGGTTCGCAAGGACGGCAACTACTGGAGGATCGGAACATGGATACACGGATAAACTACGACGTGGCGGCCGACATCTTCGAGGCCGCAGCTCGAGCAGACAAGCCCAGGTTGTATCTCGGGATGTCTCAAGCCGGGAACCCTTGCGACCGGTTTCTGTGGTTCAAGTTCCGCCAATTCACGCCGATCCGCCCCGAGGCGAGGATGATTTTCCTGTTCCGGTTCGGTGACAAGATCGAAGAGTTGGTTTGCTCGCACCTGCGGGCGGCCGGCTACAAATTGGAGCACGCCTGGCCAGATCCTCAGCTCGGATTTTCCCAGGTCGGCGGGATCCTCAGCGGCCACTCGGACGGCTTCATTCATTTGCCCGAGGGGAAAGCCCTTCTCGAGTGCAAATCAGCGAAGGCCAAGAAGTTCCAGGCGTTCAAGCTCGGGGGCGTGAAAGCCACGAACCTCATCTACTGGCGACAGGCTCAGCTCTACATGGGCTGCGCTGGAGTCCGGTTCGCTCTGTTCGTCATCGTCAACAAGGACGATTCGAACATCTACACCGAGCTCGTCCGGTTCGACCAGGTCGAATTTGATTTCCTGATCAACCGGGTTCGGTCGGTCTGTTCCTCGCCGTGTCTGCCCGACCCAATCGACTCGACCGAGTGCATCTACTGTGATTTCCGCCTTCACTGCAAAACCCGGGAAGGAACGCAGCTCCACCACAACTGCATGACGTGCGCCTCGATGGGAGTCGAGATTCCCCTCGAGGGAACCCCGGCTCTATTCGATTGCGAAAATCCCGCTCACCCCTGCCGCATTTACCACCCCGAGCTGATCTGCCGCGAATATTCGTGGATCGGCAGCGTTCCATTCTGACCTTCCAGGGGGGGGCGCGCATCCTGCACGCGAGGAGAAAACAATGGGTAGCATCAGGTTGCCGAAACCATATTTCCAAGATGACGCGGTGACGATATATCACGGCGACTGTCGAGAGATCATGCCACTGCTTGATTCAGCGTCTTTTTCCATGCTGTGGTCTGACCCACCATATGGGCACTCAAACCAAGACGGAGACCTTCAGTCGGCCAGGGTTGGCGTCAAAGGCGCAAGGCAGCGCGAATCAATCAAGATTCAAAACGACGGGCCGGAAGAAATGCGTGAGGTTGTAAACTTCGCGCTCACCGAGGCCGTCAGGCTACTTCGAAACGACTGCTGCTGCTGCTGCTGCTGCTGCGGCGGCGGCGGACCCAAACCGACGTTTGCGTGGTTGGCTGAGCGCATGGATAAGGACGGGCTATCGTTCTTCCACGCCACAATATGGGACAAGACCAAACGCGGACCCGGCCTAGGCTGGAGATACCGCCGAGATTATGAAATGGTCATGGTTGCCCACAAGCGCGGTGGAAAACTGGCCTGGAACGAAGAAGAGGGCGCGGTCTCGAACATCCTTCGCTTTCGGCCAGAGAAAAATGATCTTCACCCAACCATGAAACCGACATCAATGGTCGAGCAGTTTCTGCGCGTCCACACCATGCCGGGTGATCTCGTCATAGACCCCTTCGCCGGCTCAGGCACCACCGGACGCGCGGCAAAGGACATGGGCCGCAAGGCCGTGCTAATCGAGCTTGAGGAAAAATACTGCGAGATCGCCGCGAAGCGAATGAGTCAGCAAGTTCTGAACTTCGGGAGTTGACCATGAACCCGATTCTGAAGGCCGCGCTCGAGTACCTGGACCAGGGAATCAGCGTCATCCCGATCCGCCCCAGGGACAAAAAGCCCTGCATCGCCTGGCAGGAATTCCAGAAGCGACTTCCCACCGAGGAAGAGCTGTACGCGTGGTTCGACGATCACCCCACCCGAAATCTTGCCATCGTATGCGGTCCGATTTCCGGCGACCTGGTCGTCGTCGACGCCGACGGAAAAGACGGGAACGAGTGGATGCGGGCGAACATGCCGACCACAACCATCTACGTGAAGACTCCAAAAAACCCATTCACCTGGCACGGCTATTTCCGGGGAAAAGGAATCAGGAACTCGAAGCCCCATCCAGAAGTGGACATCCGCGGGGAAGGCGGCTACGTCGTCGCCCCTCCGTCGACCCACCCGAACGGCGGCCGATATGTGCTGACGATCCTTGAGGGAACCGAGGGGTGGAAGAGCCTGACTCTTTTGCAGTCCGTCTCCAACCTCGGGAAAGGTCTCGACCTCAGTTCGGTGAAGGTCGCTCCGACGATGGAGCCCAAGCCGGAAGGGTCCCGAAATCAGACCCTTGCACAACTCGTCGGCAGGTGGTGCCAGAAGGGTCTCGACATTCCCGAGATCATCGCCCTCTCCCAGGGATGGAACGCCACGAACCCGTCGCCGCTTCCGGAAAAGGAATTTCTCCGGACCGTCCAGTCAATCGTGGACACCCACAACCGGAATCACCCAGGCTGCATGGTCGAAGACGGGTCAGCGGAGCTGCCAGAAGTAGACCTATTCGAAGACGAAGCGGCGGACATCCCGGCCGAGGTTCTCAACCCGGGCGGTCTGATGCAGGCGATCATGCACTATACCGACCGATCGAACACGGTGAGCGTCCCCTCGTTCGCCCTGGCCGGCGCGATAGCTCTCATGGGGGTTGTCTGCGGTCAGAGAATCATGACCGAAACCGGCCTTCGAACGAACGTCTATGTCGTCTCGATCGGATACTCGGGCGCCGGGAAGAATGCCGCCTGTGCGGCGATTCCTCAACTCCTCCTTCACTCGGCTCGGGAAGCCCTTGGACCGACAGAGCTGGCCTCGGCTCAGTCCCTCCTGAAATGGCTCGCGACCGAGGGAAAGCACGTCGCCCTGGTCTGCGTCGACGAACTCGGGATGCTCCTGAAGGGGCTCCGATACCCAGACAGCCCGAAAGCCGATATGCCCCGGGTTCTGACCAGGCTGTTCAGCTCGACCGATCGGCCGGACGTGAAGAGCTTCGCCGATTCGAAGCTGAATTTCACGATCCCCTACCACTGCTGCTGCCTCTACGGGGCGTCGACCCCGAACGAATTCTGGAAGGGATTGAACATCGATGATGCCGCCTCCGGGTTCCTTGCCCGTCTCCTGATCTTCGAGAGCAGGAACAAGGCCCCGCGGCCCAGACTCCGGACAGACCCGACCCCAGACCCTATCCTTGCCCAAGCAATCACCGACATCTGGTCTATCCGGCCGCCACTCGACCCGAATCGGGGAAATATCTCGGGGGTTCCGATCCCATACGTCATCCCGATCAGTTCCGAGGCTGCGTGGACCTGGGAGCCCTGGACCGAGAAATACTTTCAACTCCGGAATGATTACATCACCGACACGACCAGGTCATCGATCTATGGCCGCGCGGTCGAACACGCTTGGAAGCTCGCCCTGATTCACACGGCAAGCCTCTACGGAGCCGAGGTCATTAATGGGAAAGAGATCGGTTTCGAGTCGGTCACCTGGGCAACCAAGCTGACCGACTGGCTGGTCGAGCGGACGATCGCGAACGCGAACGACTGCATCAGCGACAACGAATGGCACGCGACCCAAAAGAAGATCATCGGGATTATCAAGCGGATCGCCACGGTCGAGCGACCCGGGGCGTCAGCCCGGGAAATCAAGCGCGTCGCCCACCTTCCTCCCAGGATGTTCGACGACATTCTTCAGACCCTGGAACAGGGCGGGAGGATTCACCGAAGGCAGTTCAAGCCTATTCGCGGGGCAGAGGCAACCCTGTTTTGTGTCTCGAAGGATCGAAAATGAAAGAAATCCGCGCCCAAAAATCGGAGTTTGTGACGCATTTGCGCGCATTTCTTTTCGCTGCTGATGCGGGGTTCCGGAGAAATGCGCGCGGAGCTTGTGACGGATTATCTCACGCTGCTGATGCTGGTCTAGATACTAAAAACACTAAAAAAATATTTACCTACTCAAATAACTCTCTTCTTAACCATAGGGGGCCGGGGTTGACCCCTTTTTCTGGTGACGCATTCTTTTTGCCCTCAGATGAGCTTCCGATCGGCGAGATAATCCGTCACAAAATTTGCGCGCATTTCGCGCGCATTTCATCAAAAAGGAGGCAGAAATGCCACAAATTTTACATGCTGATCCCAGATGCGACCAGTGCCACTTTTTTCACGAATTCTCCGAACACTCAAGACATTTGCCCGGGGAGTGTCGAAAAAATCCGCCAATGCCGCATAGAGAAGATGATTTTGGACAATGGCCCGCGGTTGGTTTTGACGACTGGTGCGGCGAGTTCCATGTGAACCGGAAAAGAAAGAAGACCTGACGACCAATGGCAGCAACGATCGACCTCAACGACCCCATCGACAAGAAAGCGGAATTCGTGACCGCGGTGGCCAACGCCAGGCTCCGCGGCGAGCTCTCAGACATCGAATGGCAAATCATCATCGACGAGGTGTGCAAATGATCTCAATCGGTTTCGACCCTGGAAAAGAAGGCTCCATGGCCATCAGCAAAGATGGAAAGATTCTCTTCTGTGAACCCTACCCGTTCATCGGCGACGAGCTGGACATCGCCAAGCTTTCCAGAACCATCCTGGAACACACCGGCGGACAGCCCCGGAAGGCCATCCTGGAAAAGGTCGGGGCGATGCCGGGGCAGGGCGTTTGCTCGATGTTCACTTTTGGGAAGATGGTCGGGGAAATCCGGGGGATGCTCAAGACCCTCCAGATCCCCTTCATCGAACCGACGCCCGTCGCCTGGAAAAAGGCCGTCCTGGTCGGCACCGACTGGAAGGGAAAGAAGTCGGCAAGCTGCGAGCACGTCGCCCGACGATACCCCGAGATCGACCTGACCCCGGGGAAGAAACGAAAGCCTCACGACGGCATGGCCGACGCGATCTGCCTCGCGGAATTCGGGGGCCGGTGATGATAAAACATGAGGAGGAGAGTGTGAGACACACACCAGGACCGTGGTATGCGCGGGAAATGCCAGAGCCCAAGGGCTACGCGAAATATCAGATTCAGGAGGGGGACCAAGGATGAACAAACATGAGGAGGAACAGACATGAGCTGGAGCAAAACGATGGCGAAATATCCAAGACTTGGAAGCAAAAAAGCTCGACCAAAGAACACTTCGGCCAAATGTCCTTGCGGAGAGGTCGGCAAGTGGTTGGTGGACATACAGACCAGCCCATTTCGAGGCGAAGACGAAGTTGAATGGCGGTGTGATACACACAAGGATTGGCTGAGCTTCACCATCGACAAGGCGGGGAAGGGGGATGAGAATCTATGAAGACTCAATACGACCGATGCAAGGAGTGGGCAAAGGCTCATCTTGGTAAGATGAAAACGCGCGATTTCAGCATCTTCTGGCAGGGGTGGGGGGCAGCACTGAGTTGGCATGGGCACTGTAAAGACTGCCGATTTCTAACCGAAGATCATCGGAAATGCACGGCATTCAAGCATGAGCCGTGTCATCTTTTTGAACCGAAAGAGCCCGAGGAAGCGCTGGAGAAGGCGGGGGTGAAGGCATGAAGTGGAACTATCGTGTGATCATCCACAAGGAAAATGGCAAGGACGTTTTCGCGCTTCACGAAGTCCATTACAAGGGAGGAAAGCCGGTATTGTTCACCGAGCGACCGATAGCAGTGGCCGAGTCGTTGTTTGGTCTGCACGAGGTTGTTACGCTGATGGGATCTGCAACTGCAAATGCTGTTTTGATGTCTGAAGGATGCGAGCCTTTGGAAGCATCGGAGTTTGAAGAGAAGTCGGGGGTGAAGGTGTGATTACCGGAACCGTGTTTTTCCTGATCACGATTCAATACATGCGCATCTGGGCTCTCGAAGAACGGATTCGTAGGCTTGAGCGAATGGCGGGGGTGAAGGGGTGAAAAAAATTAGGAAAAAAGTCATTGATAGCGAAAGGCTTTGTAGTGGACGAACGCCAGCCCTAATTCTAACGCTAGAATGCGGACATATTACAGAAGTTAGGGGTTGGGGAGACGGATCTGGAATCTCGACTCCTAAAACAACAATCTGTTTGAAATGCTCACGAGAAGCTGAGCGGATCAAGCCATGATTATGGTCGATGAACTGGCCTTCCCCGACCGTAGGGGCCGCATTTTCTGCCACATGACATCGGACTCTGACGACAAGACGGAGCTGCATCAATTCGCAATCAAGATCGGTCTGAAACGGTGCTGGTTCCACGCTTCAAGATCCGCACCCCATTATGACCTGACGAAACTCTTTCGGGATCGGGCCATCGCCCAAGGTGCCGTGTTTGTGCGGGCGGTTGAGCAGGCCGTGAACAGGATGAGGAAACGAGCGGAGGCAAAACCATGAAACTCCCCATCCTCACCGCCGCCCTCTGTCTCCTCGCGCTCCTCCTCGGATGCGGCGGGGAGATCGACCCTATCGGTACAGTTCGAGCGGAGTCGGCATCAGATACCTGGATAATCGAAAGGAAGGGGTTCCCGTGATATGCGAACCATGCACCTATTTGCCGGGGCAGGAGGAGGGCTCCTTGCCGATCTCATCCTCGGTCACACCCCTGTCTGTACCGTCGAGTGGGATGCCTACGCCTGCGCTGTTCTTCGAGAGCGACGAGCCGAAGGATGGTTCCCCGGTCTGCATGTGTTCGAGGGAGACATCAGGATGTTTGATCCATCCGAGTGGAAAGGCCGAGTGGATTGCATCCATGCAGGATTCCCTTGCCAGGATATTTCTGCTGCTGGAAAAGGCGCGGGGATCAAAGGAGAACGGAGCGGGCTCTTCTCGGAAGTCCTACGTGCAATTGACGCTATTCGCCCCCCCCTCGTCTTCCTCGAAAACTCCCCGCTCATCGTCACCCGTGGACTTGACCACGTTCTCCGGTCGCTTACCGAACGCGGGTATGATGCGCGGTGGATGGTTCTGGCAGCTTCCGATGTTGGGGCGCCCCATCTTAGGAAGCGTTGGTGGTGCCTCGCGTGGCGTTCCGACTGTGACCGTCGCGGACTCCAGGTCGTCAGGAGGTCGGGCGAAGTCGATCGAGAACGGATCGAAAGCGCATGCCGGAACGAGTCTGACAGATTTTGTGTTACTGCCCACACCAACAGCGACAAACACGAAGGCGGTCCACCAGCGGGGCAAGGACAACGGCAAGACTCGCGAACCGCGTCGGTTTGTTCCGACTCCCAGGGCAACGGACGGAGCGAAAGGCGGCCCGAACAACTGCGGGAGCAAGGGAGATCTTGCGCTTCCGGCGTTTGCTGCGAGATTCCCGACGCCGACGAAGTCGGACGGTCAGGGCGGGGCGGGATGCTCGGGGAGATCGGGCGGGGCGAATCTCAGGACGGTGGTAGCGACACCAACGGCGCGGGACTGGCGGAGCGGGAGGGCGAGTCGAGCCACGATGGAGAAGAACAGTCGACCCCTCTCGGAGCAGATTGGTGGACAACTGAACCCGACGTGGGTCGCGTGGCTTATGGGGTGGCCGCTCGCGTGGACCAGATTAAGTGCCTTGGCAATGGACAGGTGCCGCTCTGCGCGGCGGTCGCGTGGAAAATACTCGGAGGCGAATAGATGAACAAAGACCACGAGACCAAGATTCTCAAGGCCATCGACGAGGGCCAGGGTGCATATCTGACCATCCCCGCGCTTTCCGTTCTGACGGGGCTCAACCGCTGTGTGGTATCAGCCGTGCTCAACACCCTTCAGAAACGTGGCGAGGTCGAAATGGTTCAGGTATTTGCCGGTCCGAGCTCGCCGCGATCCGGCCAGGCCCCGAGCAATGCCTTCAGGATCAGGATCCCGGGGTGGGGGGAAGTGGCATGATTACATGGAGCCTCTTGGGGCATCCTGGCTTGTTGGGCACTCATCCTTTGGACGGAGGAAAGCTGAAGTGCTGACCCTCCAAGACCGCTGCGACCTGTACCGCGATTGCTTCCCGCGCTTCCCCGCGCCCCAGGTCGTGAACGAGTCCAGGATCGAAAGCCTATGGATCATGGGAAACTGCTACCAGACCAGCGGATACTACGGGGCATACCCCCACGGGTATCTCGATCGCGTCATGTCGATGTTCCCTGATGCCAAGGACATCCTCCACGTCCCGAGCGGGTCGATACCACCAGGGCTATATCTCAGGATCGACATCCGGCCCGAGGTCCGCCCGGACATCGTGGGCGACTGCCACGACATCAAGGCTCTCGTAGGGGATCGCCAGTTCGACCTGGTGCTTGCAGACATCCCGTATTCCAAGGAGGACGCCGAACACTATGGCAGGCCGATGGTCAGGCGAAACGTCGTGCTGAAGTCATGCCTCGAAGTCTGCCGGCCTGGTGGCCGGGTCGTTTGGCTTGATCAGGTGTTGCCGCTGTTCTCGAAAACCGTCTGCGAATTGACGATGGCGATCGGGATGGTGAAGAGCACGAATCACCGTGTGCGCGGGGTGTTTGGGTTCAGGAAGTGCGCGTGATGTGCCAGAAAGCAAAGCGTGTCAAAACCGCTCCTGCTCAATATCTGAGCTGGATTTTCAGCAAAGCGGGTCCTTCCCGGGCCTGGGAAAAGCAAGGGTCAGCAAAAC
>JAEHJW020002697.1_pt1 | contig 12036 bp, 24 predicted proteins | sample 9271431 | NCBI WGS metagenome assembly JAEHJW02
AAACCCTCCAGGTCGTGTTGAGATTATTTGGAAACGCCTGATGCCTCAGGAGTTGCGGATGATTCTGGTTGTAAACCCCAGATGGTTGTGTGAACTCTGTTTTTCTATGACCTGGCCATAGAAAAACAGGGTGCGAACCCTGACGTTATGAAAAGCGCCACCCGAGCCTAATGGCAATAAGTGGCGCTGCTGTTGTGACATGATCTAAAAAGTGTAGACTACGTGAGGCGTCCGCTGGGATCGACCCTGAATGCCTTAACCAAATCATTCAGCGTAGCTTGGCGCGTTTGATCCAAATGGAGCACGGTAATTGATCCATTTTTTGGATTCGCGCCTCCCCTGAACGGGTTGCCTGCCAGTACGCTTACAGTGAACGGCATGCTGGGATTTCGATCTATCGAATATCCCAAAGTATGCTCATTAACGACAATATATTCCGTACCGTCTTCCTTTCCCGCCATATCTAAGTCTTCCAGGTGATTTCGCCCTTGGCAAATATGGAGTCGGCATAATTGGTCTGGTATTTTTCGGCCCATAACTGGATGGCGCAACGCTCTGTTGTGGTGATAGTGGATTCTGGAATGATAGTAACCGGTGCCTGTCCATGGCTGGTGGTTATTTCCATGGTGGCGATTTTCTGCCCATGATGATGGACTTCCACCGCGCCGCCGGAAATATAGGAGGCCGTGTATTCAGGAACGGACCGGTCACACAACACGGCGGCGTTGTCAGGAGTCAAAGGAGAAAACTTCACCTTTTTGCAAACCTGGATGTGGCAGATAAAATCCATACCGAAAGTAGTAGCCTCTTTGGCCCCCTTGTTTTCGTCTGGGTGAACGCCCAAGAGAAACAAATGCGATGCCGAATTGCTGACCATCCAGAGCAACTGTGCCCCAGGATAGGCAATCTGGACCAGACGTTGGCGGTCATAGACCACCACGTCAGTTGGGTGCCGTTGCAGGATTTCCAGACCGACATCCTTGATCACGTCGATCATGCGATCGACGATCTCACGGTGCTGATCGTTTTCGCCAAGCAAAAGAGAGGCAGGGTCCCGCAATGGAGATGAAGGCAGTGTGCGAAAATAACCGGCATAGCGGCCCCATAGGGAGGGGCGACGTTCGATGTTCACTGCAAGTTCCTGGCGGGTGAGTCCGCCACGAACCAATTCCATGAACGTCAGGTCACGTTCGCAAGTGTTGCGCACCGCATTATAATACAGGTCTGCTTGTGTTTGGGTTGTAACCATCTAGTCCTCCAGATTGAAAAACTTGAAAAATGCACCAGCCATAAGCGGCTCGGCGTCTTTCATTTCAGCGGTTGCTTGAGGCCCGGCTTCGAGACATACAATCTTTCCGGCCGAGTTCATAAGGCCGATCTCTTTCCAGCGTTTTGGGTGCTTTTCGTAGCTGTCCCGCGGTGAGCCATAGAAGCCTTCCGCCGCAACAATACGACATTGACCCGCCTGATCTGTCATGGCGGGCACGATATATACAGTGTGCATGGATGGTCTCCAAAAAAAGCCGCACAGCGGTGCGCTGGCGGCTGAGAATAGGGGTCGGAGGTGGTTATTCGGTTTTCACCTTACCATCGTCGCCAAGTGACACCTGCAGGTTGATATCTTCCTGGTTCATGGAAATGTTGATTCTCCAGGCGCCAGGAATGCGCTCAATATACACATCGCGTGTTTCGGTCTTGTTTCCGCACAGCTTGAGTATTGCGCCCTGGATGGTCGATTTTGAACGGATGCAGTAATCCCGTTCCGGCCCATATTCTCCATTGAAATCATCCCACTCTCCGATCATGACGTCTGTGGTGGCGTGGTCTGTGGATGCAGCATAGAACGTCTCCAGCCGTGCACCATACTGATCCATGTCATCAGCGGTTAACTCTTTGCCGCGGGCTTCAGCGGGTAGGTCCATGCTGAGGTGCTGATATGTTGCACCTAGACGGTTTACTTCGGCGACCAAGTTGATCGGCAGGGTGCCGATCACTACGTCACCGGGCTCGACACCTTCTGGGTCAAAATGGGGGACCAACTCTGATCCCACGATGCCATGCCGGGCGGCCCATTCGATGGCGCCAGGATGGCGCGATACAAAAAAATATTTCATCGTGTTTTCCTTTCTTGGGTGGCTATTTATGTCGGGCCCATGCTTTCTCCAAAAGCGCCAGCCGGATATTCCCAGTGTTGGAGAAATACCGGTTCGTTATAGCGCTTTGACATGGCGATCACCCGCCATTTACTGGAGAGCATGGGATAGGGTGTGCCTTGATTGGCACGATCGACAACGGATTGAATGCGATGAATGGTGAGGCCAAACTCCTTTTCATATGCGGCGATGCGAGTGAATCCTTTCGGATCCAGCGCGCGGACAGTAGCCCATTGATGGGGGCTGCCAAAAATGCACTTCATGCAACTGACCCGACCAAAACCGAGCCAGTAAGCAGGGTGGGGATTCACACGGTAGCGCCGGATAATATCCCAGACCTCAGATTCGGACCAGGAATGTACCGGACGCCAGTGATCGACATGGCGGCCAGATTTGCCTTTACGAAGATCGGCCTTGTGCGGCTCGAAAACCGCATATTTGGCTCTGCCGGGGGATTCCTCAGCGCGTTCTCCGGTCACGACCAACGTCCGCTTTCCAGCAAACCGGGGATCATTACGGATAGCGGCAGCGGCGACATCGATCTTCAGGTACGCGGAACACCAACGCACAGAGAGGTTGCCGGATACTTGTGGAAACTTGCGGCGGGTCCCTTGCGGACCAACCCCGCCCGTGGTGTACAGTCCGTCCACGGATTGGAAGTGAATGGGTGCCGTGGGCGATTCGTTGCGTAGCATTTCACGCTCGAAGCCACCCTCTTTCCATGAGAAAAAGATCGGTGTACAAAAGGCGGCGGCGACCAGATCGCAATATGATTCTGTGATTGGCCAGTCCATCAATGCGCCTTCCGCACCATCGATACGGTGGTGCCAAAGTTCAATGCGAGTGCGCGGCACCCCCAGATCAAGCAGATGCAGCAGACAGGCCAATGAGTCCTTGCCGCCAGAAAAAGCGACCAGGATATGGTCGTAACTCTGGAGGTCTGGACGGGTGACTGATGTTGTGTCTGGCTCCCCAAACAAAGGAACCTGCGCCCTTGCCGTACTCATGATGAAGCCCGTGGTGAGCAAAGCGCTTGCTTGGAGGTCAGGTGATGGTATTGGTCATAGTCCAAACGATCAGGTTGACCTATCTGAAGATACGCATGGATGCTGGACTGTTTACGTCTAGTTGAAATTCGCATGGTGTACTCCTTGCGTATAATCGGCTAAATAGAAATGGGTGAATTTTTCACCGCTGATAGCGGTATTATTGCGTGCTTGATAGTGTCGGCTTGGATGCTTGGATTGTACCTTGACGAAGGTTCATGTACGGTGCTTTCAAGTATCCCAATATTTGGATATGAGGTTATGGTTATTCCAGGAAATGGCCTGGTCCACTGAAAAATCCGTGCCAACAGACATTGCGTTAGCCATGGTACTATTGGCATGGATTTTTTAGCGAAGTTTAAGATGGTGCCGTAAGTCCCCGCCAATCTGGCGGGGATATAAGGCTTTCAATACGTCACAGGGTTAGCTGGATACCAGCGCCTGCGAATCGAAGGTCCGCGCGAAATCCACGGCAGATGAGATGATGTTATCCGGAACCGGTTTGTAACTGCGAAGGACCGTATGGTCCTCAGCAGCCAGCAGCATAGAGGTGGTGTACAATTTCCCATCTTCTTCTCTACCACCCCATGAGTTTGGTTCGCATATGCGAATATCAACTTTTCCTAGCCGGGATATGTAGATGCTTGGACACACGGTTACCAGGAAGCGGCCGATCTGTTTTTTGGCGGTCATTTTTCGACCCCCTTTTAGCATGGGACTTCGTCTGGTGGCACTTTATCCGTATTCTCGAAAGTGAACCCGGATGTGCTGTTGCTGTCTGCGCCAGTTGCACAGCCAGCGCCGAGGCGATCAACGGCTTCGTTGAACGCATCTTCCACGTCGGCTTCAGTTTCGCCGCGTAGGTAGATGGTGATTTTTCGGACAATCATGTGGTTTCTCCTAAGTCAATGTTACCTCTTTAGAGTTCAGGAATAATTCCATATAAAATCTCGACGCTATGATCGACGACCTCAGCGTCGGTGTCTCCGGTGAGCATGCCCATGTCTTTAAGATGCTCGGCCTCGACATAATGGCCTCCTAAAGCACAGTGATATATTTCCGTGTGACGTTTAGACAAATACTGCGCGTTTCTGGATCACAAGCTTTGGCAAAATGCTCTACGGGTAACGCAGCCGAGAAGTCGTCTCCGTTCAGTATGCCGAGCCGATCGTACCAGTCTGTATTCCTGTCCGGATCATAACCGTTGGCATAGGCCACACGATTTTTGGCATAGCGGTCTTTGTTGTCCTGGTCCAGCAGAAGGCGGGGCAAACCGTTGGATATAAGGTAAACTCCGTTGTCCTTCACGAGCCACAAAGCAGCCGGCACTTTTGCGAGTTCGATGTTGTTATGGTCCGGAAAGCCGTGCTCTCCAATTTTTACGACTCCGCCCTTATGCAGCTTCGGGTCGTTCAGTTCACTGAACGATGGGTTATGTTCCTGACAGCGCAGGGCGTGGTGATACAACATGGCCACGTCGGCCGAAGAGAATCGCAGTTTCATAACACCTCCTGAATTGGTTTGTGGTTGCAAGTGAGGACGCCATTGGCAAACTCCACAGCGGCTACGAGTGCCCTACCTGTATGATTTTTGCCGTATTGGCGGCACATTACTTTTGATTTTTCCATGTCTTCCAGTCCCCTATTGACTCGAAAGCGATATAGCCTCCGTGTATCTTCACAATTTTGGCGGCCCATGGGCACTGCCGTTGTACAAAATACCGGCTGACGTTGCCGGTGAATATTTCTTTTCGCATTTGGTCACGCTCCTTAGTGAATGCCACTTTCGTAACGATCCGCTGCAGTTTCGATCAGAGAGGCCAAGTGTCCTGCCCCGGTCGTCGATTTGCGGCGTAGTGCTTCCGCGTGGCGCCGCAGGCATTGAGAGGTAGGGATCACGTCGTCCAGAAGCAGTTCGATATCCTGCCCCGGTGCGGCGGAGATGAGGGCATAGCGCCCTAATTCAGTATGTTGAATCGTGATGTTCATGCAGACACTCCTCGTTTGGTGCGCTGGTCAGCGCGTGTGGTCCGTATATGGTAATTCCTGGTGGCCCCAGGTGGCGTAGAAATTACTCATTCCCATATCGCGAAGACATGGGAATGAGATCTTGCTGGACATGATGCCAGCAAGATTCCAGGTTATGGTGTCCAGCCTTCCGTCCACCGGTGTTTCATCAGCAGACGGAGGCATCCCTTCGGCCAATAGTTCATTGGCCATTTTCTGAGTTTCCGCCGCAGAATGCGGCGACATTGCTTACTGCTTTGCATGCTTGTTGCGGAGATACTCATTTGCTTCCTTGAAGGTTGAGAAAAGTTGACCGGCCTCCAGGAGGCATAAGGCATCGCTCATGCTCAGGCCAGAGGCGACCACTTTCTCTTTGACCGTATCGTTGACGATGCAATATACGGTCTCCTTATACTGCGGTTTCCAACTGCTCATATAATGGCTCCTGTTCAGTTTGGCCGTGCATAGCGGCGGGCCTGATGACGCCCTGTTTTGGGCTTTGCCCTGTTGCAGCCGCCAGGCATGGTGCTGTTTGTGGGTATGACGCCCATGGCGGTGACCCTACATGCATTGACCGGCGCGAACCAGCGAACTCATGTACTCTTCTGCCGCGTTTTCCGTCATGATCTGGCCGCATGCGGCGCATTCGTCATATCCGGCCTTGGTCCAAACCATATTATGCCCACCCGGGCAGTATAGAGCGCGTTCTACGGGAGAATCCGGGTAGTTGAGCCGGTAAAACTCCTGCTCTTCGGCGTATGTGCGACGCCATTCTTCGGCTTCACGCTCATCCGAATCGTCCAGGCAGGCTTCCATATGGCCATCCTCATAGGCTCCGCAAATGATTTCCGGGAGAAAAGATGGCATGGGAACCTGATTGCGAAAGGCGGCTCTTCCGGCGTCGAAAGCGAACGCTCGCGCCGTGGTCAATTCCCGCTCGATCTCTTTGGGATCCGCGTTGGTTATATCCAGCACGCAGAAACGTGCGTGGTGGATGAGTGCTTCGGTCATTTTAAACATATTCAAACTCCTTGTGCGGCAATAAATCCAGACTCATTAACCAGTCCTGAATTTTGCCAAAGCATGCATCGGAAATGGTCCAGTCCGGCTCCCCTCCATCCAGACAAAGGCCGTGGCCATAAGGATGGGTTCCGATCATGGTGGAGATGGGATATCTGGAGACGAATTGCCCCAGATTGGTGTGTGGGAAGCGGGTATCGTAAAACTCAACCAGCGCTTCGTCCTTTACGTGCATAATGCAATTTCGTAACCCATAGAGTTCGCCTTTCTGCACGACGCGGACGGCCCAGGTCAGGCGATCAGTGAAAATTCTGACCAAAACATACTGCGGTAGGTTTTGGGCGTGCTCCCGCTTCGCAAGGACTTTGGAAATGGCATGTATTACCTCATGCGCCATAGCAGGCTGAATGTCATTCCATTTATGATGCAGGGTTGAGACCTCTTGCTCTGTCATTGCTGTATATCCCAGCGCCAAAGCCACCGCAGCCAAGACGGTCACGGTGCCTGTGTCATTGCGGGTGTTTCGGTTCATATGAAACCTCCTGATGGCCGGCACGGGTGCCGGCGGTTGATCCGTAAAAGCAGTTGCAGACACCCCGGCAATGATGCCGGGGTTGGGATGGATGGTGCGGCGTCTGATCTACGACGGAATTCCGGGGGCAAACGCACCCTGTATCCGCTCCAATAGATCCGGATCGGCTACTCCCAGGATTTTTTCCAGGAAGTATTGTTTATGGTGGGCACCATCGGTTGTCATGCCCTCATTTGCCAGGATGGCAATCATCCGCATGGCGGATTGGTATGAGGCAATGATATGCGCTTGTTGATCCATGCTGACACTCCTTGACGGTCGGTGTTTGGCCGACCGGTTAACTGGTTAATCCTGCAGACATTCGCCGGACATGAACGCCACCCACGCGGCCGCTTTGGCAAACGACGCAAACCGGGCCTTGGAAATTCCGTCCATGGTTGCATTGAAGGGCAATTTGGGCGTGTGGTCTTCGGTGATCGAGAATACCGGCGCTTGGTAGCGATCATGCACCCAAAGGACGCGACGGGTGTCGGCGTTCATGATTTTCACAAGGCAGTGCTCCAGAATGGTGGTACCGGAACGTTCGCCTTTGGGCACGAGAATCGGTGACTTGAGCGGCCCGGACGTGCGGCCAATGGTGCCCAGAACGTCATTCTCTTCGCCCCATTCACGCCCAGTATTCGTGTCTCCATAGAACAGTCGGACGCGAGCGCCACTGACCAGGCAGCGATCGATGACCTTGCACACCTCCGGTAAAGCGTCCGGGTGGTGCCAGGTTTCGCTGAGGCGGGCATCGGCGTAGGCCTTGATGGCCTCCTTGTATAGGAGGTATTGAGACAGCGTGCCCTTATCGTCCTCACGGACGGGCATGGACAGCCCAAGCCGCTGGACTATTTTTTCGAGGGTCTTAAACACTTGATCGAACCCCAAGGCGGTACAGCCATCATTGAAGTTTTGAACAAATAGGCCTCGCTCGGTGTTTACGGTAATTTCCATAGTGTTTTCTCCTGGGTAGGGCGCAGCAGTCCACGGATGGTGGTGTTGGCCCCGAACGGGTAATGGGTTACTGAGTGGATGGGTTAAAACAGTGGGGCATGAACTACCTGCTCCCTATTTTTTCGCAGAGCATGACCGTCACCTCATACGACTTCTTGGCTTTGAGGATGGCCGCCGCCTTCTTCTGGGCCTCGTAACTGGTATCGGCCAGGACTTCACACTGCCGATGTTTGTAGAACGCTTTGTAACCGTTCATGGGCTGCTCCTTGGATATATCGGAGAGAAATGGACGCAACACGCCACAATGGAGTGTCGCTGCCAGGTAGGTTTCGTATTGGTCTACTGCGATTGAGCGCAGACCGAAAGAATGTAATCCCGGATCAACGCCATGCATTTGGCGTCTTCCTGCGCGGTGATTCCTTTCAGATAAGACTCATCGAGTGGAGTACACATCCGATTGAGAGCGGCCATCACCTCATCAGGAACAGCCGCTGACATGGAAGAAATGGCTCCTTGAGGCGCTTGTGGGGCGACAGCCAGCATGGCTTTGTAGATGCCCTCACAGCCTTTACCCTGGGCTTCAGCAAATATCCCTGCAATGCCCATTTGTCGAGTGGGTTTTACAGGGACGATTCTCCAGTTTGTTGGTTTCGTTTCGTCTTGTGACATAATGGTTCTCCTAATTACGGATTATTAATTGCAAGTTTGTATGGCTATCGTGCGACATCGGTATTCATGCCGCGGAGATGCCACAGATATGTAGAAAGTGCCGCATTTCAGGATTACGGCCTGATCACGCCTGCAAGCAGGGAGAAAGCTTTTCATATAGGTTATGCGCTCTGCTTTTCTATAACGGCATTATAGAAAAGCAGGGTTGCCCCTGCGTAATAAAGCGGGTGCCACTTGGGCACCCGTAAGAATTAGCTTGCCATTTCGTGCGGCGGAAGCACTTTGTTTCCTTATTGCGCTTTCACAGCCAACTCCACGTAGAACCGGCCATAAAGACTGTCGTTGAGCACGAAGCGACTATTCGTTTCGTCGTAATGGCTGGCCAGGGCACGTACTGCCTCAGATACCATATCCTTCCCCATATTCGGGATAAGCTGGTAGGAGGACCGCACATTGTCTGGCGTGGGCCGTTCAACCGATTTAAGGTTGTAGGGGAGGATTTCCCATAGCGTGTCGATGGCTTTCTGGATGACTTCCGATGAGGTGTTGCGATGCACCATGATCATGTCGATTGCCCCGAACAGGGTGTTCCATGGGGTGCGCTTGTAATCGTAAATATCTTCCATCCCATTGAACCGTCCGGCCTCGAACTGCCTGGTATACTGTTCGACCTGGCTGGTTATCGGCCCGTCGGTCCAGGAAATATCGACCGTGCTGTGACTGCTTTTCTTGACGCTGAACTTCACGTTTGGGAAAGCTCGTTTCAACATGGTGCGAATATTCTTGCTGCCCCGTACAACGGCTTTGGTTTCCTGGTCTGCGTTGAGCAACCACGGGTATTCTTTTTTTAAGGCTTCGGCAGTCAATTCAAACTGCTCTGCGTCATTGGCGCGTTTGCGTTCTGCCGCGTCGGCGTACTCATTGGCACGTTGCCGCATTTTAGCGACGGTCTCCTGGGTCTCCACGTTGCCGTAGAGTTCCCACTGGACCGATGAATGCAGCAATGCTTCCGGGAGCATCGGCGACCGGCTGCCGTCATCCCATATGATGTTCACATGAGCGGAACCGCCGATCACGCCGCAGCCTTTTTGGATGCCGCGGCAAGTGCCTGGCGACTGCTCGCCGTCGATACCTTCGACAATGCCGTAGCGACCACCGTACAGAGCGCTGAATACGCGCTGGCCAACGTGGATCGGTCCGCCTTCGAAGGGGATAAGGGAGTTTATGTCCAACATGGATTTCTCCTTGAGTATTTCCGCAGCGATCTGCGGAGAAATTAAAGGCTGAATAGGTAGGTTCCCGTTCAGCCTTGTTTGGTGAACAACAGAGCTGTTACCGAAATTTGCCAACCAGATATTCTGCTTCCAGGCACGCGTTTTCGAGCGTGTCGGCAACCATGAACTCCAGCCAACCGCGCACCATATCCACCAACACGAAGGCGCGGCACACGTAATCGAATGCGATGCCCACAAACCGGTGGATGGGTTGACCGTTTTGAGAGATGACTACTCGCCCCTTTTCGTCGAGAAGCAGTACGGGGAGCGTTTTTGCCTGGCACAACTGATCCATGGTAGTCATGGCGTGGTTCTCCTGTAGATGCGAGTGGAGTGTGTCACCAGGAATTTCGCCCTGGTGGTAGGTAATCAGTTCGTGGCGTCCAGACAGTTCCAGTCTTTGCGAAACTCGTCGTTGTAGACGATATTCTGCTCGCCACGCAGGTAACAGGAGACATTATTGTCTTGACCATCCATGCCCAGGAAAGCAAAAAACGGGCATTTTGTGCCGTCTTTGGCGATGCACGTTTCCCCTTTGGGGATCATGTGCGAGATACGGGCGAAGTCCACAGGCGGCACATGACCCTTTTCGAAGGTGATGGTAACCACCCCATGAGAGCAACTGGTGTACTGCTCCTGGTGTGGTCCTTTGTGTCCACGGGGCAATTGGCATCGTATGGATGCCTCGTTGTCGCCCATATCGTCGGCGATCGACATATGACGCCCGCAGGCTTTTTCTTCGGTGATGTCAGGCATTCTGAAATCTCCTGTAGCGGTTAGAGGAACCGATCAGTTAGCCTGATACGGTCAGTGTGTTTTCCTTGGTGGCGATGCCGATTTCCCGCAGATAGTTAAGAAGACCATAGGTGTCACGCCCGTGACGCAGATAACCGTCTCTGACCAGATCGATACCATCCTCTTTGAGGCTGCCGTCTTCGTTTTCATTGGAGAACTCGAAGATCGAGTCCCCCACATAATCATCGACATGCGCCTTGAATATCCCACGTTCGTCGAGATCCACAACCAGAGAGAGAGCAAGCCGGTTTATCCCGATTGCCTCGTCCTCGACATAACACCAGCACGACACCCAGCAGCCGCCATCGGTTTCCGAAAGCAGAACGTTATCATCCAGTTCCATATCGTTATCATTGGCCAATCGGTTCTGGATGAATGACGCATAAGGGTTTTCGTCGCGCGGCACGCCGTATATGCTGAGAACGTCGGCCTGTGTCAGTCCGCGGCGTTTCAACTCGGTGAGTACATCCACCAGTGGCTTGCCGTGGTAGACGGGATTGCCGTCGACCTCTTCATTATCGTCATGGCCGTCCAGCAATAACTGCAGGGCCATATCGTAGTAGTTGTCGCCAGGGTGGATGCGCCAGACCCCGATGTTTGAGTGGGGAGGTATGGCGGACATTTTAACGTGAGCAAACAAGTCGACAACATTTCCACGGGTCATCCAGCGTACACGGGTACAACCCTTGCCGGGTGCTTCTGTTTGGGTGCCGATAACGACACCGAAATCGTCGGGGATGCCGGCGCCCCAGATACCTCTTACTAAAATGAGTTCAGACATGACGTGATTCCTTATGTTTTGATTTACGCGTGTACTTGGTACGGTCGCGCTCGATCCGCCCCGGCAATACACCGAAGCGGGGTTTGAGGCGAGGTAACGCGCCTCGGATGGTTTCTTTTTGCATGGGAGACTCCCGGTGGCGAGGGCTTAATAGATCCCTCAAGTTATCCAAATGATGGCGGCTGCGTTCTCATGTGGTAGCATAAGGTTATTCACCATCAGGAAGGGGTTGCGATGATTACCTGTAACGGCAAAACCAGAGCCACCTCGCGCTTTGAAAAAGCGGTTATTGAAGTGGGTGGAGGAAGTCCGGACAGGGCTTACACGAAAGAGGATCTCGGGGAAGTCCTGGTGAAGGCTGTGGACATCATGGATGAACACAATCCGGATATGCTTTACAGGCTAATGACCACGTTTGAAAAAGGTGGAGATATCCCAGTCGGGACAGCAGATGGCTACCGGGATGAACGTTCTGGCGCTTCACATTCAGATGGCGATACGGTAGGTGACAAAGGGGTCCAAGTTCCGGTTGTAACCGACTGATCTGCGAGCAACTTGGATTAAATAGTTAACATCCTTGTAGAACTCGATGGGGTCCGGTTCACTCTGTCCATGCTCATATATTCTCTGAAGCGCGTTGTTTGGATCGTCCTTTATGGACATAATCAAAATTGCTTTATTCTTTCTGCTTTCGGAATACATGAATCCTCCGATAATTAGTGCCTAATTGATGTGATGGATTTCAGGGTTACGGCCTGATCACG
>JAEHJW020008234.1_pt2 | contig 12033 bp, 17 predicted proteins | sample 9271431 | NCBI WGS metagenome assembly JAEHJW02
GCTTCTTGGGCTAATGATTCAAGTTCTTTGGGGATTTCTGGTAATCCGCCAACTTTCTTAACTGGTTGAATTTCGGCTTTAACCCCCGCTTTAATTCCTTCTGGGGTTTCCGCAAACGGCACTTCTTTGGTGGTTATTTTTTCTCCAAGCGTTGCGGCCATTTTTGTCCTTGCTATTCTACCAACTATCGGAGTTATCCCTAAATAAGCATTTATGCCTACTAAGGCCTTTGCTTCACCAGAACTAAATCCCTGTTTTTCCAAATCCCCAACCTGTTGTTGATAAGATGAAACTTCCGTCAAAACATCTTTTAAGCCAAGTTTTTCCGAAATCTTTTTAACACCGGGGATTTCATATCTTTGCGGTTTGCCCGTTGCTAATTCTGCTCCACCCAAAATAAGTCCGCCAACGGCTTGGGTTGTTACCCCCGCTATCGCACCGCCAAATTCAGTCGCTCCTTTTACGCCAGCTTTTATACCTTCAAAAGTTGACCCACCTTTTTCTCCATATTCTCTAATAGATGGGGGTATAAAATTATAAAGAACTTTAGGAATGTTTTTAGCTGTCTCAAAAAACTTTTGCCCAAAAGATAAATCTTCCCATTTTTTAGGATTGCCAAGTTCATTGGTTGGCCAATTAGGCAAGGCATTCATTTGTTGAACGTTTATATTGTCTTGACCGCCAAAAATTCTTCCTCCAGAACCTTGCATAGGAAGCATCTCTGTTGCTGTTTGCGATTGAAAGATTCTGCCCATAATTATTGGTTATAATAAATTGATTGGATTAACGAAGGTGAAATTTCAGCATAAGCGGAATAAAGTTGTTGCAATGTTGCTCCTTGCTTTATATCGCTTAATAAATCACTCATTGTTGTTTGGTCAATAGTAGAGGCCGTCATCCTTCCTTCTGGTTTTATATTCTTCTCATATCCGTCAGGAATTCTATTATAAACGTCTTTTGCCACATCGACACTGGGAAATTCCTTCTTTAAAACACTCAAAACTTTTTCCCTCGCCCCGCTCGTTCCATATCTGCCAGAATACAAAGTATTTATTTCTTGATTTAGACGAGTATTATAATTAGCCCCAGTAGAACTTTCTGGCGGTTTTATATCAGAGCTAATCTTCTTCCGTTGCTTCTGAAACTCAATAAAACTTCCCTTGTATCCTTGCTTCACCGCATACTCATATTCGGTCAAATCACTCGTGGTCTCTGGCTTGGTTGTTTTTACTTTCGCCGCCACCTGTTTTTCCGCCAAATCAATGGCTTTAAATATCATATCTTTATCGAATATCTGTCCTTGGTGGGACAACTCCAAAGTTTTGCCGGCCACAAATTGCGCCTCCTGCTGTCCTTGATTAAACATTGACTGATAAAGATTAAGCTTTCTTGTGGTAGTGTCAATTTTACTCGCATACTTTTCCTGTAATGAACCTATTTCCTTGCTTCTCAATCCTTCGGAAATCCACGGGTTGTTATTGACTTCGGCAATTTCATTGTTTAATTCGGTATTTAATTTTTTGTATTCTTTAGTTGCGGTCTCGTAAGATGTTCTGATGTTGTCTAAGCCAAGCTGTTCATAAACCTGCCTATAGGTATCCGCAAAAGAAGTTACGGGACTGACATTGGGATTAGGAGTGATACTGAACTCCTTAAGAATATTTTTAATTGTGTCGTAATAAGATAGTTCCGTAGTTGCCCCCGTGCCTCCCGTGGTTGTTCCTTTATCTCCTCCAGTTGGAGTTGACGGTTGGCCCGGTTGTTGAACTGGTTTATCTCCTATAAATCCAGTGGTTATTTTCCCCCTGCTTAAAAGATAATTATATATTTTGGTTCTCGCATCGGGGCTGTTGATATCCACTCCAGCCAACCCAGCATAAAAACTCGGCGCTTCATAAATCCGATTAGCATTCAATACTTGTTGAAGCTCATCGGGTAATATATTTTGCGTTATTGGTGTAGGGGCTGTCGGAGGTGTTGGAGTGGACGTGGACGATATCTGCCCTGATTTTATTGCCGCTATCTGTTGAGTTACTTGAGCATCTGTCCCTCCAGCAATCGGAACGCCCTGAAAAGAACCGATATTAGGCGTTGGTTGAGGAGTTGGTGTCGGAGTTGGGGTTGGTACTGGTGTAGTTGGCGTTGGCGCTGGTTTTACTTGTCCTGCTAAAAGTTTCTTAAGCAAGGCAGTGTTTTGATCAACCGAACCGGCATAAATATTGGCGCTTCCCAAACCATACTGCTGAAAAAGTTGGCCTCTTTGCGATAATGGGGGCAATGATTGTCCGATTGATTTGTAATACTCAAAAAGATTAGTTGGATTCATAGGTCAAAATTGGTCTCGTTTCCTAATTTCTTCCGAACTCGACCCTTCTAAAATATCGACTCTCTCAAACATCCCTCCTCTGTCTGGGTGAGTTTGATACATTCCTTGTTCGCTGATTATCTGATTCCATAAATTATCCAGTTGTTGTAAAGCTTTTTTCTCATAATACTCGGCTTCGGTTGGTTTCTTTTCTCTCGTGCGGGCATAGGAAAGCATTAAATTGACCATTGCTTCGTTTCCTTCCTCTGCTCTGTCGGAAAACACCGTTTTGGTTGTCGGCACAGAAGTATCCAATTCTGCGGGGAAATACTGGCCATATGCAGTTAAAGTCCCCGATACATCTATGTTTGGATTGACAAACACCACATTTCCAAAATCCGAATATACTCTATCGTCATCACTTGGCGATTCTTCCTTAAAAATCAGATAATCCTCAAAATTAAGTTTCTTTAGGCGATACCCGCCAATGGTTATGATTCTGAATGAATCCGCCCTGTATCCTTCAAAATTCCATTCTTCCAAAGCGGCAAAGGTGGTAGAAATCCTGCCTTCGGTAAATGGCCATTTTCTATATCCAGCCGCCGCAATGTGGGATTGTTTTATCCAGTCGTTTAAAATATCGTCAGTATAAAAAGCCACCGTTGTTGAGCTTTGGTTTCTGACTATAAACTCGTTTTTTATGTCGGAAATATTATTTAGCATAATTTATTTAAAATTAAATATATTTACTCCAATAAACCCAAAAACAAAACCAAATTGAAATCCAAAAACAAATTTAAAATCTAATCCTACGAAAACCAAAAGCCAAACACTTAAAAACCAAAACCATTTTTCTTTTAATATATTCATAATTAACTAAAGTCTTGAGAATATAATAGATTTAATAAATTTACGTCTTGTTGCCCACCGTTATTCCAATTTCTAACTCCTAAAAAAATATCAGCACTTTCAAGAGATGCGGGTAAATTTGTTATCTGTTCGGCCTTTAAAATTTCATTTACATAAAATTTAATCTTAGTTAAATTGGCAGAAGTAGATTCAACCTCAAAACGATAGTTTCTAAAATCAGATATTTCTAAACTTCCTAATCCTAAAGAAGTTGAATTATTTGCTATGCCATTTTTTCTACTAACTGCATACGCTTGGTCATTTTTAAGATGGAATCCTATATATTCAACTCCAGCGGCATTATCTAATGGCCAACCAGAGCCAATATAAATACCAAAAAATCCTTCTGCGAAACTTTGATCAGCCACCTTAGCAGTTATTTGAAATAATGGATTTTTATATGATGTTATATTTGGTATAGAAGGATTTGCTATATTTAGATAAGTAAAATCGTTAGCAATAGCTCCCGATCTCAACATTGTCCCCAAAAATCCAACCGAAACCGTTGTTGCCCCAACTCCTCTAACGTAAAATCCATCAAGGGAAGAAAACGATGTTAAAGCAGTTAATCTTTTCCAATTTAATTTATCTATTCCTAACCCAGAAAAATCTATTTTCCCCTTCGGATTCAATACTCCAGATTGAAAAAATCTATCATATTTTTCAATAGGTAAAGAAGGATTAAAGTTTGACTTTATCTCCTCATCCGCCTTTATTTCATTGTATAATTCTTTTTCAGGCATACTCGTTGTTTTCTCCGCCAATATAAGTAATTAACGCCAATATCTCTGGGCTATTATTGACTGATGGATTTAGCTCCGCGCCCACTTCGTAGATATTCCCTCCGCCCTTTGTCATCGAAAACACGGCTTCAGTGGTATCAGCTTCGGAAAATGTGGTGCTTCCGTTTCCCAAAACCGCGTATCTCCACGCCGACTCTTTGTTTAATTTATATTTTATTGATATTGATGTTCCCGAAACCAACGGGCTAAAAACGGCTTTTATCGCGTCATATAATTTTTTTGAATGCGGTCTGCCCGCGTCAAATTCCAATCCTTCGTAAACTGCGGTTGCTTTGGTGGTGGAACTGACGCTATCTACTCCGTATTCAGATGTTGATTCGTCTGTCGTTCCCCACGACGCTAAAAGCTCTCCGCCAACCATTACCACCGCTCCTATTGTCGAAATAGTGCTACCTGCTACTGTCTGCGCCAAACGATAATCATAATTAAGGGCATAGGGTCTATTTTTCCTTTTTCTTCCATAAGACCAAATTCCTGGATAACTCCCATTGTAAATCCCAAATATCGCCAAATCGTTTTCAATAGATACTCCTCCCGGCATTGTTTCTCCTCCTCCTGGAATGCCGTGCAAAGGAACAGCGTTTATAAAATCAGAAAAAAACAATTCTCCGTCGTCTCCTCCCTGAAGCAACATCATTTCCGCGTTAATCAGCGAGTTCACGCCTTTAATTGGTATTCTCTTTTTCTGAACCCAATTTGTCGCTGAAGTAATCCACGACCAGATATGACCCTCTTCTGAATTGTCCTTTCGGTAAGAACCCAGAACTACATAATCGTCCCGCTCTTCTAAACACTTTATTAAATTCCCAGGTCTTATGTTTAAATCAATCGCCGTAAAATTCCCGTCATAATCTATACTGGCAAGATATTGGCCGTTGGCTATATTCAACTGACCCCCAGCCATTCCCATTGTGTGCCAATCAACGTTTTCCAAAGTGGTTTTCCAGTCCTGCGTTGCGTCAGTCCATCTGGCTGTTCCGCTATCAGGGGTTACATCTGCTCCCTGTAAAAGTTTTCTTGCCACGCTGGTTGCGGTCGCCCAAAACAGATAATCATTGCCATCAGATAATTTCCATTCCGCCGCTCCTCTTATTCCCCCGTTTTCATCATTGTAAACGAACGTCCAAGCCCCATCTCCGCTTCTGGCAAATATGCTTCCTGTTGAACCAAAACAATACGTTGTGCCATCGGAAGCGGGAACCATCCACTGTATGATTCCCGTCTGGGTGGTGTTAGCTGACCCAAAAACCGTTGCCATCGCTTGTTTGGCGGTTAAAACATCGTTTCTGCCGTGAATATCCAATCCATATGAAAATTTATAAGCGCCGGCAACACCCTTGTCGTTTTCGTCAGAAATTCCTCCCCTAAAACTTTTTATAATATAAGGAATCATTTAATACTCAAATTTATCCAAATCAACCTTGAACCATTTGCCTCTAAAGAAATAAGCATCGGCCTTGCTCAATTTTACTTTTCGCCAATTTATCTCCCTAAATAAGGCGATAAACTTTTTTCTGATATTCTCGTCTTCCAAAGCCAGCATCAAAACTCTTCTTAAAAGCCTTTGCCTTTCTTTCATATCGCTGACTATTTCCCCGTGTTCAAGCATTTTCAAGGCGTAATCAAATGCTTTAACCGGGTTCAACTTCGCCAACCAGCCAAACCATTTAACCAACCATTGAACTCTAAATCGGTATCCGTCATCTTCCTGCAAAATAAAACACAAATAATCTCGCAATGATCCCGTTTCCGGTGAAACCTTTGTCCACGCCCTATAAATCTCTCTCGCAGATGGTGTCATTTTATCTGGCGGCAACATTTCGTATTCCAACCCTTTCGCCAATTCAGCCATATCAATAAGCAGTTTTTTCTTAATGTTGGCGATTATTTCCTCTTTATTTTCCCCTCTTTCCAATGCCCACCAACTATCATTAAAAATCTGATTCTTTATTTCGTGTTTCAGTTTGGACAGAAGAGGATATTCGCCATTATTTCCCATGAGCAAATGTCCTCTCGGAAATGTCGGAAACGGATACTTTTCTCCTTCCATTTGCATAATAATCGTTCCACTTTTGTCTTTGGTTACTTTGGCGGCAACCGATTCTCCGTGTCTCCAATATCTAACCGTCTCCATCTTATCTGGTGTCTTCCTTATTAACTTGTAATACGCTTTTAAGAACATAGAGGTTGCTATTCGCTTCCTCCCGCTTCTGTCGGGCGACTTCCGGGAGGTTATCGCCCGACAGAAAACGAATAGCTTTAACTATTACTGCGATGACGCATCGCCGAACAATAATGCTCCAAACTTCCTTCTCTGTCTCGGAACTTTCGCTCCAAAAAGGAACAGACCCTGATATTTCTTGGCAAACTGGTCTTCTGCGTCCACGACTCTTGATTCGCTCCACTTGTCCGCATAGGTTATAAACCCTGTGTGTAAAGCGGGAATCAAATGTCCGGTTGCTCCAGTTGTCAAAACAACATCAGAACTTGGTCCGCCAGTTGTGGCGGTGGACTGCCCGGCTCTTGTCGAAACGCGAGTGCCTGCGGCTGAATGAACATCAAAAGAGCTGAATCTGGCTACTCGGCCATTTAAGACCGTGCCAGAATAAATTTCAGCGATTCCTGAAGGTTGCGTTTCAGCGCATTGCCTCAACATCGTGATAAGTGCCGATGGTCCAACCAATTTCCTTTCCTCGGCTGGTATTTCTCCATCGTCAAGTTTCTCATTTAAAAGAGTTACTTGATCGTAGATAGAAGCGGCTGTGACTGCTGTCGCTCTTGCGGCTTGGATTTCCCAACCCAAAGAAGACATACCAATCAAAGACGCATCGCCAGCTCCATATTTCGGGAAGTTAATACCATCTCCGCCGAATAATCCGCGAAGAGTGTATCCTTCCTCAAAATCCGGGCCAGAAGTCGCCTCATCCCATTCAGTCAGCGTTGCCACCGTTGAACTGGTGATGCTCGAAATGCGATACCACGGAGAAACGAAAGTCGCCGTTGACCTCAAACGAAATCCCTTATAAAGAACAGAATTATTGAAACCCGCGAAAACATTAGTGCCATCGCGGTCTTCCACTGTTCCAATTTGGCTTTCGTAAGTGTTAGAGTTGGCATTGACAGTTACTGTTCCGCCAGTGGCGGTTGTAACGATTGACGCTTCGGTTTGACCCGAACCGACAACTCTCATATCAATACCAATCCAGTTTCCAGCTTTTACTTCTTCTCCGAACTTATTCAAAACATAAGTATCAATAGCCATTTCAAGGGCCATTGATTGCTGTTGAATAAGCGATTCGGGGATGTCTTGAGCGTAAGCGAATAAATCCTCCAGCCTGTCGAGCGAAATGTTATACGCTTTTCTTTTCTCAACCACTAATTGGTCTTCAGCATCCACAAGCTGTTGGACTGACATATTAGTCCCAACAACGTAATCCTGAAGTTCACCGGCGTTTAAGAAAGAAAGGATATTTACTCGGTCGCCTGGCTTTTTGATTTCGCCTTCGTAATCTTTATTAGAGATTGCCTCAAATACAGCTTTCTGGTAAACACGAGAAAGAACTTTGGAAGCAAATTGCTCTCCAAAATTAGTAAGATTCAAGTTTTTATTTTGTTATCTCTCCGCGACTAAACTATTGAAAGATTATCTGCCCCTTTTTAACCATCTCTTGATATTTTCTAAAGTTGGTTTCCCTTAGGTGCTTAATTTCTTCCATAGTCATGCCTGAAGCACTGGGTGTTCCTTTGCCGCCAGTAGTCCTTTCAAGACCTTTTCTGGTCGGCTCAAGAAGCCCATTTTCTACTAAGAAAGCTTTAGCGGCTGTCCGCAAGTTCATTCCCTTGTTTTCGGAAAGTTGGCGGAACTCTTCAAATTCCTGCCATTTTTCCTTAAATATGGGGTTGCTTGCCTTCAACTCTCTTTCGGCTGAATCATTCTTTAAAGAAACAATTTCGTCCCTTAAAGAATTGATTTTCGCCTCAAGCGCCTTGCCTTCATCGGAAAACGCTTCGGCATCGGTGAGATGGGAAGATTTTAATGTGCTTAATTCTTCTTCAAGCAGAGCCATTTTCTCATCCTGCGCTCTTCTTTTTTCTCTCTCTTCCTGTAAGGATTTAAGAAGAAGAGCGGATTCGGTCTTAGTCCCTGCTTCCGGTGCTCCTGCCCCTTCCCCAGCATTAGCATTCGGTTGAGTTTTTTCGCCTTCACTGGCGCTCTGATTTGTCAAATCAGGATTAACGACATTATTTTGTTCCATTTAGGTTGATGCCTTTTAACGACTTGCTTCAGGTCATTTGCGTTTTAACGCCCGCCGGCACGACTTAATTTAACTTGGCTATAAGATTTTCCAAATCCGATATGCTTCGGATATTGTAATCTTTAAGCGTCTGATATAAATCCAGCAAAAACTCTTTTTCGGTTTTCGTTGGACTGTCTAACTTATTTTCCTCTTTTTCGGGTTCTTTTTTTGCCCGAACGACTTTTGTTTTTGGCATTTTCTCCTTTAGTTATATACACTTCCCGACCTTTATGCATCGGCATATTCTTCGGCACTCCATATTTGTCCGCCCACCTTTTAGCAATTTTAGGATGTTTGGCGAACATGTATTTCATTTGCGCTTTTGATTGAAACGGCATAATTAAATTTCCTGTATAAACTCCGCGTTTATTTCGACTGTTGTCCCTGTGATGTCAGGCAAATCCACATACCAAGCAACATTAACCGCACTTTGTTTTAGCGGTAATTGAAAATTGATATGCGTCACATTATTTGCGGGGATAGGAATATTCCTGATCGTGGTACTTTCATCGGTCAAAGCCACAACGGTTGCCGCATCAGAATTGTTATAACAGCTTATTTGAATTAAATCCAAATAAGCCCCAGAAACTCCCGCAATGAGTTGCGTTTTTGTGCCGTTGGTTAAGCTGGCTTGGGCGGTATTCACCAAATCCCTTACCTGATACGGCCTTGTCAGTTGTCTGCCGACATCATCAAAACTCGCCCCAACTCTCGTTGCGTCTCTAACCGCCGAAGGATTAGTTTGTCTCGCTGTGCCTCCGATTTTAACTGGAGCGCCACTGTCAACCACCCCCGATTCTATATTGCCAAATGGAACTACTTCATTCATTTAAGTAAATTTTCTAAATGTTTTTCCAATTGTTCCTTAACGACCTTTGGACTTTCAATAACTTTTAAAAGTGTTTTATATACCGTGTGATAAGGTATCAACTCCGACTTTTTCGCTTGTTCTAAATTCAAATCACTCCACTTCCCTTCAATAACTTCACATTGCGTTTTACAAAATTCTTTTATATTCTCTGTAGTTAATTCGTCTTTTGATAAAATACCCCGCCACTCATCAAAAGTTTTTCTCTCTTCCTCACTCAACTCACTCGCATCTTTAATCCCCCGTTTGGATAAAATTTTATCTAATATGCTCATAAATAAAAAGACGGCAATCCCTTTATGGAACTGCCGCCGTGGTTTGGTTCGGCTATTTAATTTTTGTCTTATAATTATAATCCATTCAAAGATAAAAGTCAACAACTTTTTCTTTTAACCCACGGGAAATACTTTAACTCCACTTTTTGAAAAATTCCATCAGAATCAAAATGAATTATTGTTTGCCCTCCCCGCACTCCAGTCAACCCTCCGCAAGTTATTAAAGCAGTAACAATCTCCTCTATCTTTATTCTCTTGTCGGGATTGAAGTCGCCAACATTCTCCATATTTTTTATTTCAATTTCTATTTTCATATACTTAATAAATTTGGTAAAAATCGGCCAAGTTCATCTCTATTTAATTTATGAATATATCTATGGCATTTTAAACATAAAGTCATTCCATTATCTATCGCAAATCTCAAATTGGGATATTCAGAAAAAGACTTAATATGATGTGCTATCCTTTTCCCCTTTTTTATTCCACAAATTTGGCAAATATAATTATCTTTTTTTAGAACAGATTTACTCCAACATTTATGTAATAGACTATTTCTTATTTTTTGATTAATTGGCGTTATCCCGCCTTTCCATGCTGGATTATTTATTCCCATTCTTTCTGGATATTTTTTCCCTCTTAGTCTAAGTCTAATTTTATCTTTAGTTTCCTGTGAATGTCTAAAAGTTTTCCCTAGGTTAGCCAATCGTATTTTTTCAATAGATAATTTAGTCAAAAAACTCTTATGTCCTTTTTGAAATCCACAATTTTTATTGTTCCATCTTGGCATGTTTTTATCTAAATCCCCATTTCGGGATAATAAGGCAATACTGGTGATGATTGTTGTATTTGGTATGGCTTTATTGGCGGAGTAAATGAATAAATCGCATACCTCATAGCATCCATTAAGTGGTCATTAAATTTCTCTGGTTCGTCTATTTTTTCTTTATCTTCCTTGCCTTCGGGATAATGATACATTGAAACCTCATCAAGCGTTTCAACGCAATTATTGCAAATCTTAAATCTTTTTTCCCGAATAAGTTGCTGGATAAAACTCACCCCTCCCTTAATGTCTTTATTCGTTTCCATCAACATTGTCATCCCAGCCCGCTTACATTCCTCAATCCTGTCTGGCTCTGCGGGATCGGGATATACCTTTGTTATTCTATGTTCTTTTATTTTATTATTTGCAACTTGGATAATCTCGGCAGTTGTTTTCTCCGCCGATTTCCATTCATCAACCACATACCACTCGCTATCTTTCCAATATAAAACCGCAATAGCGGCTGGATTCCTAAACCCCCAATCAATTCCCATTATCCTCGCTTCGGTTTTTGTTTCTTTAGATAACGGTGCGATAATCAATTCATTGGGTAAATCATACACAAGCCCCACCATCTTCTCAAACTTTCCTTCATATCTTCTACTAAACTCCTCTGGCCTTAATCTTCTTTTTTCCGCTTCAAAAAATTCTTTTGAAAATGCGGGGTTGTCTATGCTTTTCCAAGTAAAAAATGATAATGAACTATCCTGCTTGTCCCGCCACGGAATAAAAAAATCTTTATACAACCAACCCATATTGTATGGCGTGGTTGTAATCAAAATCTGTCCGCCAGTCATTGAAACCCTTGACCTCAACACCGTCCAAGTCAAAACCGAAGTCATCCCTCCCTCATCTAACCATACCCAATGAGCGGTAATGCCTTCAATACCAAGCGGCGCATCAGCCGAACGGATAAACACCGTTCCCCCAGTCGGCAAATTTATCTCTCCCTTTTGTTCTCTGTAATAAACTCTTAACTCTGGGAATACGTCAAAGAACTTTTTTAACGTTGCTTGTTGTAATATCTTATAAGTCGGGGCAACTATAATTCCATTCTTATCGGGGAATTCCGTTATTTTCTTCCCGGCCCAATGCGCCCCTAAAAATGTCTTCCCACTCTGGACACCAGCGACAGCGGCGCCGAATTGAGTAATAAAATTAAAAGCGTCAAATTGTGTCGGGAACAGTCTTACTGTTCTGTCCCTCGTCTGGCTTTGATTCATCTTTTATAATGTTTATAGTAAAAGGAATTGGTTGGCCACCTGTGGTTATGTCTTGAGGAGGACGGCCTTCTAACATTTGCCACGCCAATTCTCTGTTCTTTTTAATAAAGTGCCCAATAAATTCCTCGAAATCTTTTGGATTATTTTCAAGCCATTTCCTTACTGCGTCCTTAATTGATTTGCTCCCCTTTGGTCTGCCCGGTCCTGGAGCTGTCCCTTCTAAAAAATATCCTTTTGCTCCTTGTTTAATCGCTTTTTTTTCGCTTTTAATACCCTCTTTCATAGTATAGTGGGGCTGTTAAGGTCGCCCCATCACCTTTGCGGGAACACCGCAAACCTTCGTGTTGTCGGGAACGTCTTTTGTAATCACACTCCCCGCTCCGACAATCGCGTTTTCTCCAATGGTTACTCCCGCGATTATTGTTGTGCTTGCCCCAATCCTTGCCCCCTTTTTCACCAGTGTCTTTGTCGGTTCAAATTTGCCCCTTTCCACGATTTCCATTTTCGGATCGTTGGTAAACGTTACTCTCGG
>JAEHJW020006261.1_pt1 | contig 12032 bp, 17 predicted proteins | sample 9271431 | NCBI WGS metagenome assembly JAEHJW02
GGGTTCAGAGCAGTTCAACCGCGGTGATCGCGGCGGTGACGCTGGGGCTTGCCCCGCCGATGGTGGCGGTGATCTGCCAGTTGAACGGCAGCACGTCATCCGCCTTTTCATTCGAGGTCGCGGTAATGCCGGGATAGACCAGCAGCGTGGAATATCCCGTTGCGCTGATGGCGGCGCTCTGCAGGAGGGTGAATGTTGAACCCGTCACCGGGTCAACACCCACGATGCTGACAGTCAGGCTCGGGCTTGTGCCGCTGATCGCGGTTACGTTTATGCCTACCCGAACGCCGCGAAAATTGGGGTTTGTGATCGTTGCGGATGTCGCGTTCGCCGAGGCGGCGGTGAGGGTCAGCACCTCATCGAGATTGCGGTTCAGCGGGTAATACGGGGGTATCTGCGTCATGGTAACTATTCCTTTGTCCAGGTTGCTCAGTATGCTGCCGCGTTCGCCTGCACGGCGATCCGGGCGGCGGTTTGGTTCTGGATGATGACTTTCGTCGGCGTTGCCGCGCGCTGCTTGCGGAGCGTGTCCACAAGGCGACTTACATGCGCTGGCAGCGCGTGATGGCTGTTTAGGCTGGCCTGCACCTGTGCCGGCGTCACCTTGTCGCTGTGTTCCTGCCGGATCATGGCGGCCATCAGGTGATCGCGGACGGTGCGGTTACTCAGGTCGAGCGGTTGATTCGGCCTGTAGCCTGACCAGCGCGCCACGTTGCGAATGTATTCAGGATCGTTCGCCCCGTGCCCGTTCCAGATCGGGATGATAGAGGCGATGGTATCGGCGTGATGCTTGGCGGGGTAGGATTGCAGCAGGTTCGCCATTGCCCGCATGCCGGCATGTTCGGTCGGATAGCGGTTCAGTTCCCATGCGCCGAACTGGTTGCGGTGCCGGATATTGCCGGGGTTATGGTTGCCCATGCCGAGGTAGTGCCGCACGTCGCGGTAGCCTTGTTCTGTGGCGTGCCAGGCGGCGCCGGCAGCGTGGCCTACGGCATCGGCACCCTGAACGGTTTTTTTTGCCACCCATCCCGCCGCCTTGGCGTAGGGATAGATTCCCTTGGCAATGGCGGCGATTTCGGATGCGGCGGTGCCGATCTCGGATTGCAGCCGGTGCAGGTCTTTGCCGAACTCTGGCGAGGCGAGAAACTTGGCGAAGACTTTCAGGCCGTTTTCCACCTCGTTGACTATTTTGCCCATTTGCGGGCCGGTCGCGAAGGCCGATATCCAATGGGCGATATCGCGGGAGATGATCGTCAGTTCCGGGGCGAGCCGGTGCAGGCCGGTAATCAGGCTTGTCTCGATCTGAACGCCGGCCTTACGCATCTGGATTTGAAGATCGGTCCATTCACGGGCTACGGCGGGCGAGAAGCCCAGCGCGCCGACGCTTGCCGTTGCTCCCGCTCGCGCGGCGTCCATGCGCCCCGTCGAGGTGTGCCGGAGCACGCGCAACGTTTGCAGGTCCGCAAGATTGGTGAGGCCGTAGGCTTGCGCGTAGTTCGCCCATTCGCTCCGCGGCAGTTTTTGCAGCACCCGCTGCATGCGCTGCATCACGGTCTGATCGAGTTGGAAATTGCTATCCCGTGCCAGGGCGTTGTTGCCGATGCCGAGGCTCGAAAATATCCACCGATCCGACACGTTGTTGCGGGCGTTCGCGACATTGGCGGCGATGCCGTCCGTGTTGCCGAACTGGTTAAAATAGGTCGAGAAAGCCGCGTTCTGGCCGGGCGTCATGCCGAGGCCGCGCGCGGTGCGCTGCCGGCTCATGGCGGCATTGGCGAGGTCGTCCAGGCCGATACTGCCCCCGATGCCGAGGGTAGCGCCGCCGAGTGTTCCCCACTTCATGAGCCATTTGCCCATGCCGAATACTGTTCCGGCAACACCCTTGGCCGCATGGCCCAGCTTGAGCATCGAGGAATGACTGCGCTTTGTTGTGGCCTCGAAATCGCGCTGCGCCTTGTTCGCGTGATTGATGGCCTCGGCAATCGTCGCGGTCGCGGCGGCCATGCCGGCGAGCATGGTCTGTGTCTGCTTTGCGTTTCGATGAAAGCCGCGCCCGGCGCCGCTGATCGCCTCGTCAACCTGCTTCCACTCGGCAGGAAGCTCCGTGACCTTTTCTTCGTATTTCTGGAACAGGTCGTAGAACCGCTTGAACGCGGTATCATCGACATCAATCGAGATTACGGGCTTCTTGCTCATTGCAGCACCGGCACGGCGTTGAAGATCGAGACCCACGAATTGCCGTCAGGGTCGCGGAAATTCCCCACGTGCCTGATCTGCGTCACGATGAACTTGCCTTGGATCGCGGATTGGTATCGATTGAAGGAAGGATAGGCCGCGTGCTGCGTCGTGACGAAACCGGGCGAGTTGGTGAAGCCTATGGGGAACTCGATGAAGTCACCCACGCGGATATCGCCGCGCATCACGGTTTTGACCTGAATCTTATTTTGCTCGATCCATGTCGGCTGACCGACGAAATCGGTAAATTGCAGCAGGGCAATCGGCGTTTGTTGGGTGCCGTCAAAAACGCGGATCGTGTTCGCTCCGAACGCCATGCGGACGCCGCCGTAGTTTGGTCCCAGCATCCGGCGGGTCAGTTGGCGGACGTGAGCGGCGAGTTGCCCGAACGTGGCGCAGTAATGCACATCCGTCTGCGCCGCGATCAGGTTTTCGCTGACGCTGAAACTTACCTGAACATTTGGGAAAGCCACGCTTAGCGTTTGCTTCAAAGCATCAACCAGCGGCTGCCCAGCGGTCCAGGTGAACACGAAATTGCCCGGCGCGTTCTGGCGATAGATCGCCGGCACAATTACCAGAGACAGGCTCATGTCGGTGTTGATCCAATTCCCCCATGACTGGAAAACGAAGCCCTGCACCAGTGTTGCGGCTTGCGCCGGATTGGCGAGCGGCAGCCCGGCTTGCATGCCCGCTTTCAGGATCAGGTTCGATCCGCCGGTCAGCTTGCCGTCCTGCGTAATCGTGGTGGCGAACTGCTGCGCGTTCGTCACGTCCTGAAGGCTGATGCCCTCAATAATCACGGTCGGCTGATGCACCGGCTCGTCATCTACGGTGACCGGCATGTCAAAGATGACGTTGAGGGCTTGCGGGTCGAACTGGCCGCCGGGGTGCGAAGACCAGCGCCGCAGCGGCTTTCCGGTCGTCGGATCGGTCAGGGTGAGGTCGTAATACCTCACGCGGCAGGCTCGCTGATCGTGGCGTGTGCCGCATTGCGTTCGAAGTGCGCGCCGCGCTCGTAAACCGACACCAGAACGCCATGCGTCCCCTCTGCCTCAAGTTCACGGGTGATGCGCTCGCGGAAGTGCTGGAAACTTTCGCCAGGCCGAGAACGCCAGCGCGCGGCAGCGAGCGCGCCCGGCAGGTTGAGGCTGAACCGCACTTTCGGGATGGGGTTCAGCGTCGCGATGGCAACGTCCGGAAAGATCGGCGCGGGGTTTATGTGCCGTTCGAACCAGATGGCGTGATTTGCATGTTTCATTGGTTGTTGCTCCGGTGGACGGTTACGATCCGCTCTGATCCGTCCGGCGCCCGCGCGATCAGTGTCTCATGCCCGGCGATCTCCACGTGGCCCTCGATGCGCTCGAAAGACTTCGGCGCGGCAAATTTGACGGTTTGGCCCGGGGTGTCGAATTGGCTTCGCCACACGCGGGAGTCGCCGAAAAATTCAGTCATCGACTGCCCGGTTCGCGGATCAAACGAGGTCACCTCATGCAACTGACCGGGCCCGGCCAGTTCGGGCGGCACGCCGGTCAGGCGCAGATCGGCAGCGCGCCGGGCCAGATCGGCGGTTTTCCCATCGCCCTTTGCGGCGGCGGCTCGCTCCATTTGCTCAAGCTGGGAGAGCGGCATCTTGGCGAAGACTTTGACGGGCTCCGGCGCGTTTTGAAGATCAATGTGCCGGTCAATATTTTGGAAATTGACCTTGCGCCGGTCGACGATCCGGACGCGGTCTGAATATGGATTGGTGCTCAACGGTTGTTCTCCGGGATGGTTGCCCCGCCCGCCGCACCGGGGCCGATACCGGGCGACGGGCTGCCGGCCGGGCCGGCTGCGGTTGGATACGAACCGCCGGGGTTGAGTGCGGCGTCGAGCAGCTTCGCCAAGGTCCAAGACCGGCTGGCGCCCATCGTTGCCGCGAGGCCGTCGAGGCGTTCTATCAAGTCGTCTTCGAGTGAAACCGTGATCGACTGCTTTGACATTCCTCATAGATACAATGAAAAACCATGAGAAACAAATACAAATCAATATTTATGGGACGTATGTCAGCGGACTACAAAATACAAATGCATATAGATCAGCGTTTCATATGACGATTATTTAATCTGCTATGATGCGAGGCTGGGCGCCCGGTAAGCGGCTATGCCGAGGCGGAGGCAATACGGCGGATGGTTCATCCGCCGCTATCGCTGGAATAATCCAGATATAGACTTGCGTTGCGTGGTGGATCGAGGAACTTGGCGCCCGTCTTGGATACGTTTACGGGCGCCGGTATGGCGTCAATGCGTCGGCTGGGCGGCCGTGATGCGGGGATGATGGTCGTCGGGTCTCGGCAGGATCAACAGTCGCGGGCGCCGGCCGAATACTTGCACCCATGCCTCGGCGTGTTCCGGGGTTGTCTCGACCAGCGCGAGCGGCGCGCCGCCGGAGATGGCTGCCCGGACGGCGTCCTGATAATGACCGCGCTGGCCGCCGGTTGCGTGTATCACCGCACTGCGGGCCATGCGCCGCAGCCGTGGCAAGCAGCGCCAGCCGTCCGGTCCTACGGGTGCATCACCATCGTCGCCGACGAGAATGACAAGCGGCCTCGCCGCCCGGTCCAGCGCCTTGGGAAGCCCGGCGCTGGGCGTCACCTCGACAAGCTGGATCAGCCCATCGGCGGCGGCGCTGTAGAGCGGGAGGCGCCACGGCACGATGCGTGAGGCAACTTCTATGACGCGGCCGAACTCGGCGCGGGTGCGAACCTGCATCATGGGATCAGTCCCCACGCTTCACGCCTCGGGCTGCCGTCGAGCACCGTTCCGGCCGGCAACCGCTCAATCCATCCATGATCTTCGAGGATGGCAACGGCCCGCTTCGCGTCATCCGCCTTCCGCAGCCGGTTCGGGCCGCTCTTGTATAGCGTTGTAAGTGGCAGGCGCGGATCGGGCTGGGTCCGCCACCAGTTGAGCAATTCCTGCGCGGCGTCCAGTTCGGGATCGGGTGCAACCGTCTCGCCGAGTCTCAACTGCTCGCCGGCATACCAGCTTGCCAGCGTCGCCCCTGCGTCGAACGTCTCGGCGTCGATGACGTCCTTGCCGGCATATGCGGCGAGGATGCCGGCGAGGCGGCTGGCGTGCTCGACCATTTTCGCGCCAAAACCGCGGATCGAACTGTATCGCCGGCCGTCCGCGAGGTCGCGCTCGGTCGCGTCGTGAAACAGGATCAGGCGGCGTTCGGCCTCGACGTTGAAGGGCAACGGTTCGGGGTCGAGGCCGTCCGATCCGTCGAGGCGGCGCGGCGCCTTGGCGAGCAGGTGGCCCATGCGGGTGTTGTATTCGTCCAGGAACTCATCGAAGTCCGGCTCACGGTCACGCCATAGGCGGGTGCCGATAGTCGTCTCCGGTTCCGATATAAGCATCCGGGCGATAAGCCCGTTGTCGCGCGCGCTGGCGTTGCCCATCAGGATCGAGGCGACGGAACGCTGAACCGCGAGCGAGAGCGAGGCGCGGCGGCCGGGCGCGAATGTGGCCTTGCCCGCCCGCAGCCGCTTGATAGGCGAGCCGTCCCAAAGGGTGTTGATCGTCGTCATTGTCCGGACGGCCGCATCTTCGGACATAGCGTGACCGCCGAGGAACATGCCGCCCTCGGCCGAGAAGATCGCGGCGTAGGGCCTCAGCGTCAAAAGGTTGATCAGCCCCTCGATTGTTCCTTCCTCGGCCGTGAGCATGGGCGGGGCCGGTGCCTTCGGTTCCGATCCGACATCGGCCAGCGCCCGCTCGACGGCGGCGCGGCCGTCTTTTGCGGCCTTGCGCGCCTCGATCCGGGCCGCGTCGAACGCTTCCTTGTCTCGTCCATAGGCCGCTTGCTCGGCGTCAAACTGCGCCGCCAGCGCGGCCTCAGCGCGTCGGATTGGCAGGCTCGCCAGGTGGTCGACGCTTGTCTTGCGCTCGCCTGACTGTGCGATGGTCAAAAATGCCGTGACGAGCGGTCGAGGGCCGACATTCGGAATCTCGACATCATGATGAATCGCGGCAGCAAAGCCGGCGGCCGCGAGCACCGATGCAGCGCATAGGGCCTGCGGCGCCTGCGTGCGCCGCCGGATGGCCTCGACGGCCGGGCGCAGCCCAAGTAAGGCGGCCATCGGATACGGTTCAGGCGGCGGCGTCTCGCGCCGGAGAGGCCGTTTCAACTCCGGCGGCACCAGCGACACCGATGGCGTAGCGTTTTCCCAGATGCGGTGAAGTTCGCGCTGTTCGGGGTCGCCGCATTTGTCCCTGAACCATTCGGCGGTCGAGGGATGCTCGCGGATCGCGTCGCCCATATCGGAGAATGACCAGCCGATAGACTTAAGAGCGGCGCCCAGGGCCATCGCGCGTTCGGATCGCGAGCCGTAGCTGTCTGATCCGTCCAGCCGGTCCAGCACGCCGCGCAGCAGCCGCGAGGAACCGGCGGCGCGTTCCAGCCGTTCAGAGATGCCCCCCGGTGCCTTGCGGGTCTCAGGGCGGCTCTGGGCGGTTGCGCCCTTCATTGCCGGCCCTGCCTGCTCGATCAGCCAGAGCAGCGCGGGTGCGTCGATGGTCTCCAGCGTCGTCGGCGTGCCGTCGAGGTGCTGGCCTGTCACGGCGAAGTAGCGGCCGCCGAGATACAACTCGATGCCCGGCCCATGATCGCCGCCGCCGGGTGCTGCCCACCGCTTGCCGAACTGCGTTTTCATCGCACTGCGGAGTGCGGCAATTTCGTTCGTCCGGTAGGCGAAGAACACTTTCACGCCGCAGCCTGACGGGCTGATTTCGGTGTAGCTGGCGAAACGGTCGATGACCGCTTGCGCCCATCCGGCGATTTCACCCTTCTCGGGATCGAGGCAACTGTCCAGATCGACGCCGCCCAGGTGCAGGCCGCCGCCGATCTCGGCAAACTCGATGCCGATGCCGCCTATCCCGCCGTTCACAATGCGCGGAATTGCGCGCTCGGCAACATCACGCGGCGCCCAGGTGAGGGGGTCGCTTGCGCTGGCCTCGATCTCCGTCATGGGGTTGAACGGAACCTTTGTCGGCTTGCCGTTGCGGCTCCGTTTTGCCCAAGTGACCCAAAGAGGGGACGGAGCGAGGCTTTCGAGGGTGATGGCGTTCATTATTTGCCCTCCCGGATCAGCCCGGCGAGCGCCTCGGCAATGCGCCTGCAATGGCGGGCCTCGATGTCCGCCTGCGCGCGGAGAACGCTATCGCGCTCCCGCCTCGCCATGATCCAGTCGGCGCGGCTCGCGAGCGAGCGGGCAGCGCGGCGAAGATCACTTTCAGGCATCTCGATGGTCAGGATGCGGCGCCTTGAGCGGCTTTCAATGTCGTCAATGAGGTGGTCATGCTGCTTGTCGGCAGCGCGTTTGCGGTCAACCATTTAGGGCATCCTCGCTGCCCCACAAACCGCTTGCACCGAGTCGCCGGCGCGTCTATCTCTTGACCGCTGCCAAGCAATCCAGAGATTTCCGCGCCGCTCCGATGCCGCAAGGTTTTCGGGGCGGTTTTCATTTGGGGAATTAGGCCGCGCTCTTGGGCAGGCTCTCGGCGAAGCGCCGCAAGCTCTCGGCGGTGATAAAGGTCGAGCGGCCCAGCTTGCGGACATCAAATGATCCCGCGCGGACAAGTTCCCAGAACTTTGAGTGTTTCACCCCAAGCGCGGCCTGCGCCTCGCCCGGACGGTAAAGAAGTTTGCTTTCCGTGGTCATCCTTTCTGCTCCTTTCGTAGCGTTGCGGATAACCACGGATTGCCAAATCAACATTCGGGATGCAGCAAACTTTCCCAAACTTCGGGATCATAGGGGGGGCTTTTGGCAATTTCCTTGTATTTTTCGATATCTTCTGCAACAGCCTTACAAACCGTAGCAATAGACGGTAGTCTTTTATCGAAATAGATAATTTGCAGGATATCCATAAGGGTTTTTATGATACCGTTTCCCGGTGTTGCTCTAACCGTCGCATGGCCTCGAACGGAAAACACAACCAAATCGGGGAGCACCTCGCGGGCAACATAGGTCCAGCCGCGAATCGACTGTTGCGGGTGCACTGGTCGCGAAAGCTGGGAATGAGGGTTGTCGGCTGATCCGCGAGGGTATCGCAAAACAGAGATTGCGAGCGCCCATTGGCGGCGAAACTCGGCGAAGGCCTCGGTATCAGGAAACCGCTCGCGGTCGCGTTCCAAGATTTCGGCCGCTGCGTCAAGTTTCTTGCGATCCCGTTGCATCTTTCCGACATCGTGAACTAGGCGGCCGATCGAATGATTGTTCGGCGGTTGATCGACGAAAAGATTTATGCGGCCCGCGAGAACTGTCCACGCGGCAGCGGGCGGCAGGAACACGCCGCTGTTATGGCCCTTGTCGAAATGGCGGCGGAGGGTCGCGTCGATCCACTCAGGCGTCACATACCGCGCGCCAGGTCGCCGGGGCGGCCGGTTTGTGCTGTCGATCACAACGGCATCAGCCGGCGGGGGCTTTCCCCCGCCGTTTTCGTCGTCAGGTCCCATTCTGCGCCTCCCCCCGCGCGTCCCATTCGGCCAGCAGGGCATCGGCTGCGGCCTCGGGATCGCCGTTCCCTGTCTCGCGGAAAACGGCGATGACGTGCGGGCGAAGGTCGGTCCCGTCCCGCATCGCCACCAGCGCGTCACGGAAAGCGCACCGCGCGGCCTCGGGCAGCTTCCGCAGCAGGTCGAGCATTTCGCGCTCTGTGTCGTTCCGGGCGGCGCGCGGATCGGTCGAGGCGGTCATAGCGCGGCCTCCGCCGCCGTGTCGGTCGGAAGGCCGAGCAGTCGCGCGGTATCGTGGAGGATCGCGCCGGCGATGCAATCATCCCAATCGGAAGGTCCCTCTATGCACGTCGGTCTGTAAGAGAACGCCATGCGGAGCCGCGCCCGGACACCGTCCCAGGTCTTCGCATCCATCTCATGCGCGCGCGTGATGATCTGGTCCTGTTCCTCGTAGAGGGGTGCCGTCTCGGCCTGCGCGAGCCTGTCGCCCTCTAAGGTGTTTGGCGCAGTGTCGAAGATGTGGCGCTTCTGCCGCTCCAACTCAGTGAAGCGGTCGCACAGGGCGATCAGTTCGGCATCGTTGCCGGCGGCTTGCGCCACGGCAGGGGCGGCAACGGCGGCAGCGGCGCCAGCCATCGCGGCCCGGATCGTCTCGCGGCGGTTCACGCCAGGCCAGCCCGGTGCATCGCACCCTCGAGGATCAGGCCGACGAGGCGGCGCTCGCTTGCGGTCGTCGCCATCGCCGCCAGGTCGCGGGCGGCAGCTTCGGCCCGGCGAGCCACGTCCAGGACGAGAACGCGCTGGGAATTGTCATTCGTGGCCGGATTCGTGATATGGTTTACTCGATCTCGTTGCATGGTTCAGCCTCCATATTCGGGATCATCGCCGGGGGCGGCACCACCCGCCTCCGGCACTCCCGGTTCGCCGGCAACCGGCCGGCACGGATCGGTCAGGCGCGGCGCATCGCCACCACCTTGTCAGATTCCTCGGCCAGCCCGGCGCAGTAGCTCGCCCAGGCTTCCATGAGTTGCCGCCGCTTCGCGAGCAGGTCGCCACGCTGGTATGCGGCCTCAGTCCGATCCTTGTTCACATGGGCAAGAGCGACCTCGGCGATTTCGCGAGGAAAACTAGTCATCTCGGCGGCCCAATCGCGGAAGGATGAGCGCATGCCGTGCGGCGTGAAGCCCGGCCGCAGCACGGCAAGAGCCTTTGCAAGAGCAACGTCACTCAGGGGTTTGCCAGGTGCGCCGCCGGGGAAGATCAGCCCATCCCGGCGGGGCGAGCGTTCCGCCATGTCGCGCAGCACCTCGACGGCACGCGGCGCAAGCGGCACGCGGTGCTCGCGTTTCATCTTCATGCGGGCTGCCGGGATCACCCACACGGCTGCGTCAAAGTCGATCTCATCCCATCTCGCGCCGCGCGCCTCGCCGGAGCGCGTAGCCGTGAGGATCAGGAATTCCAAGCACCGAGCCGAAACAGCCTCCCGCTCGCGCAGTGCGGCCATGAAAGCCGGCATATCGTGGTAGTCGATCGCCGCGTGATGCTTCACGGCCCGCACCTTCGTTTTCGGCGCATATATCTGGTCGAGGAACCCCTGCCACCGCGCCGGATTGTCGCCGCTGCGCCAGCCGTGCACGGTCGCGTATGCCAGCACGGCCTCGACGCGGCCGCGCAGCCGGCTCGCGGTCTCCGGCTTGTCGGTCCAGATCGGGTCGAGCACCCGGCGGACGTCGAGCAGGCTGATCTCGCTTACCGGCCGCTTGCCGATGATCGGACTGGCGTAGGTCGCCAGCGTGTTCGTCCATTGTTGCGCATGCTTCGGGTTTGACCATTCGGCGCGGTGCGCCTCGACGTAGGCAGCGGCGACGGCATCGAAGGTGCGGGCAGTCTGCTCGGCGGCGAGGTGCTGGCGCTCGCGGCGCTGGGCGAGCGGATCGAAGCCGTCTCGAACCTGATTCCGTAGCTGCCGGGCTAGCTCGCGGGCTTCGCTCAGGGATACATCGCGCAGCGGGCCGAGGCTCATCCAATGTTTTCGGCCCGCCATCGTGTAGCGGAAAGCCCAGCTCTTCGAGCCGTCAGCCCGGACCCGCAAATACAAACCACCGCCGTCATGCAGATTACCCTCGCGGTTCGCGTTCGTAATCGCGAGAGCGTTCAAGCGTTTTGAGACGGTTTTGGGCATCGTCACCACCCCGAACCGCAAGAAACCGCAAGGAATCGCAACCGAATCGCAACCGGGTTGCGGTTTTGTTTGGCACCTAAGCTATTGATTTCATTAGTCCGACATTCAGGAACCGCAGAAACCGCAGAAACCGCAGGGGGTCTAGGTGCCGTGGTCGCTGGGCTCATCATCAGGCTCTCCGTCGAACTGCCCGGCTACATGCTCGGGCCTTCATGGATACACTATAATCCCGTATCTGATCGGACGTCAATGGACATTAATGGGCATCTTTCGGCTCTAATGCTTGGCTTATCCCTGCGTCTTTCTAAGGCTGGATAATGAGGTAAGGCGGACACCCTCTCCGCCAGTTTCGCTTTTCACGCGATCTCAATCAGTCTCAACCACCTGAAATTTCTTCACTTTCCTCCGTGACGGTGTCCTAATCCGTCTCACGAGATACCCCTCAATCTCGGGGCGCCCTGGGGTCGGATGCGGGGTATGGGACAGGAGGCAGGGGTATGCTCACCGACATCGCCATCCGCAAGGCGCAGGCGCGGGCGCGGGCGCGGGCGCGGGACAAGCCTTACAAGATGTTCGATTCCAATGGCTTGTTCCTGCTGGCTGTCCCGCGTCAGCACCAATGGCACAGATTTGAGGTTGTGATTTAAGGAGGGTTGGGGCTTCGTCGCCGTGACGAAGGAACGAAGATGAAGCCCCAACCCTCCTTGAAAAGATCGCCAGCCAAGTCCCCTGCGGAAGCGGTGGTGAAGGGCATCCGGCGGCAGACCCGGCGGCATTTTTCGGCTGAGGACAAGATCCGCATCGTGCTTGATGGCCTGCGCGGCGAGGACAGCATCGCCGCGCTATGCCGCAAGGAAGGCATCGCGCAGAGCCTGTATTACACCTGGTCGAAGGAATTTATGGAAGCCGGCAAGCGCCGCCTGGCTGGCGACACCGCCCGTGCCGCGACCACCGGCGAGGTGCAGGACCTGCGCCGCGAAGCCCGTGCCCTGAAGGAATGCGTTGCCGATCTGACGCTCGAAAACCGCCTGCTCAAAAAAAGCATGATCGCGGATGGGGACGACGACGCATGAGGTATCCCGCATCGGAGAAACTCGAAATCATCCGGATCGTCGAGCAA
>JAEHJW020004493.1_pt1 | contig 12031 bp, 12 predicted proteins | sample 9271431 | NCBI WGS metagenome assembly JAEHJW02
AAAAAAATGAGAAAAACAATAAGTAGTAATTATATAGACGAGGAAGAAAAAGAAATTATAGAATCCTTAAAGGATTTAGATTTAAAATCCATAAAAAATGACACGAAAAATATAAACAAGCTTAAGAATGCCGCAAAAGATTATATAAAAAAACAAGATAAGACTATAACTCTTAGAATTTCTTCGGAAGATTTGGAGAAAATAAAAATTATTGCTTCAAAAAAGGGACTAAAATATCAAACTTTCATTAAAAGTATTATTCACAGTTTCTTAGTATAAGAAAATAAATAAATCTGTCCCCTTTTTGCTTCTTCATCCTTCAAACCGCGTTCAATTTTTTGTATCACATATAAATTATACTTTTCGTGCGGTAGTTTATCCGCCTGGTTTAATATATTTTCCTTGATACGGGCATTTGCCATGTTAGTATAATTTTAATTCCTTTATAAAATTAAAATCTTTTTTGTTGTAAGTAAATAAAGATATTTTATAATAAAGGGATGTGGCGCCGATTAAGGCATCGGGTATTTTAAGGCTGTGGCTTTTGGAATAAATTTCTATTAAATTTAAGGATAGATCAGTAATTTCTTTATTTAGTTTTAAAATCTCAAAGGCTGAAAGGAATTTTTTAATAAGAATAAGCTCTTTTTTGCTTTTAGCCCCGAAATAGAGTTCCATTAAGGTAATTGAACTTAGTGCAATATTTTCGGGCAGGATATCGTTTTCCAATATGTTTTTTGTAGAAACGTTTCCTTTTGAAGAATTCTATATCATTACATCGGTATCGCATAATATCACTTTAATAACCCCACTTATATCTTATATTAAAAATTATGTGTATTCTATTATTATTTTATCAGCTTTTTAAATAAATTCCAAACTTTAGAAAATTTTATAGAAAATTTTCTAAAGGATATGCTAAATACCTTATGCCTTGCTCGGTTTCTTAATCCCGAACTTTTTTGCCAGGAAGCTGATAAACTGTTTCGTATTGCCGATAGTCTTAGCCGCTTTCGTCATATTATAATCGTTCTCCTTAAGAATTTCTTCTACGCGCTCTTTAGTCCATTCTGTCTTTTTGCCAGGTTTTGAAGCCTTATAGATGTCGTTCCAATTTTTGACAAATAAGTAGGGTTCTTTTGGATTGTCGTTTCTTCCGAGCAGTCCTTCTTTTAAAAAAATATCTATGGCATTTAACGCAAATTTCCGTTCTTCTTCCACGTCTTTAGAATCATCTATTTTAACAAAATATGCAACGGATGTCGGAAACATATGATTGCCTATATCGAAAGGGTTGAGTTCTTTATGTCTTGCTTTATTGGATTTCATCTGCAGTCTTCCCTCATTTTCAAATTTTGCGGTAAATAACAGAAGTTTAATCCATGACGCAATTAATCTGTCTTTTTCGGGATATTTATCTAAAGCTTTTATTTCCGGCAACAAATAAAAATTTAAAGGAAGTTTTATATATTTCGGGGTATCTATATCAATGTCTTGGTCTTCTAATGTTTCTTTTACATCGTCCATAATTGTCAATTATATAGAATAAAATTCAACGTGTCAATTAGTCAATTATTTTTTTACTTGACATTAAATAAATTTGATATATAATAATTGTAAAGTAATTATATTATTGACTAAATTATGGATAAAGATATTTTAATTATAAATGAAGCCGCCACATTTTTAAGGGTTTCTGCTACTACTTTAAGGCGCTACATTGCCTCAAGGCAGATCACGTTCTACAAACTTCAAGGCAAAATCCTATTTAGGAAAGCCGATTTAGAGAAGTTTTTAGATTCAAAAAGAGTTGAAAGTTTCGAGGAATTTAGAAATAAAAATATTTTGTGAATTTAAATTTATATATTTTTACTGCAGATAACCCCGTTCGCTCATTCAAAAGCGAAAATATTCAATATTGATGATTCTATTGCTATGCAGGGTAGAAAAAAAGTCATCCGGAAGAACGTTGCGTCAATGGAAGAACAGACCGCTTACTTGGAATACACCGCAATTTTATTTCAACTCAGATGATACATAAACAATTGCAGGAGACAGTCTAAAGCAGTTCTTCTAAACCGATGAAAAATTGAAGCCGATTAATTCGGTTTTTTTAAGTAAGTTTAAGGAAGTCCGCAGATTAAAATCGCCAGTCCGCATTGGTATTGATGATTTTTTAATGGACTTTCAAGCGGCTTTCTCTATGTTAGGCACATAGAAAAAGCCGCAAAATCGTGATAATTTCGTTAATTGCGCTTAAATAGCGGTATTAACGAACGCGAACACAATATATATAGTTCCGAAGTTTGGATTTGCCTTCCGTCGCATATTGCGAAAACAGGTTTCGTATTTAAAACCGGTGGCGGTGTATTCGGAACGAAAAAAGAAAATAAACCGAGGTAAATATGGGCAGGTTAACCGAATTTTATAAACAGCACCGCCGGTTATTTTTGGCGCAAAAGCACCAGAATACGTCGAAAACCCAAAAATTCAGGGATAAGGCGGCTATTAAATTCTTTTCATTTTGCGAATCTCAAAATTTACTTCATACGGACGGAATCCGCAAAAAGCAAGTGGTAAAAGATTTCTTCGGTACTAAAGAAATGTCAAATAAATCAGACGAAACCCGCCGGAAATATTTTTTGGTAATTAGAGAAATTTATCGGCGGTTCTTTAAAATAAATATCGGAATCGAGGTTTTAAAGTGAGCGGTAAAGCTATGAGCATAAAAAACGAATCTAAAATATCGTTTCTGGCAAAAGAAATATCGGAATTTATTAAACGGGGATCTTCCACTGCCGAAAAACTTTCCGCTACCATAAGAGAAATTAAATCTCAAACCGGAATTAAAACTTTAAAAGATTTAGAGCAGTCTCATATTAACAATATGATTACAGGATTAAAAAATAACGTCTCATCAAAAACTATGTCTTTATCTAACGCCAATTCTTATATCTCAAGCATTAATAATATCGTTAGGTATTTAGATAGAGACGATTTACACGTCATTAAAGCGTCTGACTTCGGACTAAGCCGAAATATATCCGAAAAAGACGGAATCAATAAAGAAAATTCAAGAGAATCCGCCGCCGCATTTAAAACTTGGCTTGACCAAAAATACGCGCAAACAAATGATTTGCGTTATGCGTCGCTAAAGCATGCCGTTAATATCCAATCTGTTAATTTAAGATTAAGAGAAAGTCTTCAAATTAAATTATTAAATAAAGACTTGTCCGGAAATATTTTAAAAGTATCGGCTAAAGGCGACGGTTCTAAAAACAGCCGCGAAAGAGAAATTAAATTAAATTCAGAACAAAAAAACACTCTTTTGGAAGCAAAAGCATTTTTAAAAGAAAATCATCTTAGAAACCTCAACATAGGAACAATAAAACAAGGGCGGAACTTTGCAAACAATACTTTAAAATCTTTCCGCGCAGAAACCAACCTATGTTTTCACTATCACGGAGAAAGACATTGGACATCACATGAGGCTTATAAGGAAGCGTGGCTGAATAAAGGATATCAAATCGAGTGCAGAGCAAGGACGGGAGGTGGCAAAGCCAATTGGCTCAGCGGAATATTGGAAAAGACCGGGCTGTCCAAATCGGAATTTCAAAAAATAGATAAAGAAATCAGGCAGTATATATCGCGAGACCTAGGACACGAAAGGATTGAGATAACAAATAGGTATCTGGGGTGAATTAATTGAAAAATTTATCAAATAATATTGACCCGTTAGGTGTGAGAGTTAGCGGCAGAGAGATTCCAAAAGCCGAAGCTACCAAAAAATTTATAGAAAATCAGATTAAAGAATTGCTTATTGACAAATTTTTCCACGCTAAAGTTTTAAAACGCAATCCTGGACATATTTCGCTTGTTGAAGTCGATATAATGCCGCAGCCGAAAAACATCAAAGAAATCTCAAAGATATGCAGGGAAAAGATAGAATTTAAACTAAGGAAAATTAACGATTGGGAAGAATTTGAATATATGCAAAACGACTTGTTCAAAAGAAAAAAAAGAAGATTAAGGAGAAAAGCAAAAAGGAAAAGAAAAAGAATTTTAAAGGCAATATATCGGGGCTTTGCCCCGAACCCCACTTCTTTTTGATGTCAAAAAGAAGCAAAAACCAGTTGGGTATTGAAAGGCAATATAAAAAATTAATATTTTAGGCGCGCTCGTTGGCGCGCAGGTGCGTTATGATAGACACAAAAAAGTTAAAAACGATTGAGGCGGAAACGGTTTTAAATGCTCTTGGACTTCCCTATAAAAAAACAGGAGACAGGCTAATGGCATTGGCAGCTTACAGAGACGAAAATACTGAAAGCATTTCAATCCAAAAACGTGACGAAAAATGGCTATGGAAAGATTTCGGAACAGGAAAGGGCGGCAGTTGGATCGACCTTGTTATGTCTGCTTTGAGTTTAAACTATATTGATGCAATTAATTTTTTAAATAATATAGAAAATGCGGAAATAAATAACGACTCCTATAAGAAAAACTTTTCTTTTGGCGGCCAAAAAGAAAAAGAATTTAAGCCCGCTTCCGTTGAAATAACAGCTATAACCGAAATAAAAAACTTTGAATTAATTAATTATCTCCACTCAAGAGCCGTATATTTTATACCGGACTGGCTCAAACAGATAAATTATTCCGTTATTAAAAATAATAAGACTTATCTAAATTCTGCTATAGGCATAAAAAATTCTGCCGGCGGATACGCATTAAGAAACGAAAAAATAAAAATGAATATCGGGAAAAGCGCATATTCTTTATTCTCCAAAGACCCCCAAAAACAGCTAATTTTTGTAGTCGAAGGAATGTTCGACGGTTTAACCGTTGCAGAAAAGATGAAAGACAGATTATACGATTTAATAATTTTAAATTCCGTAAAAAATCTTAACGGACTTGTTTTAGAAATCTTATCAAATTACAAAAATATAATCCTCGCACTTGATAACGATGAAGGCGGCAAAGAAGCGCAAAATAGAATTATCAGGCATATTAAAAGCGTTCATATAAATAAACTAACCTTTAAAGCTAAAGACTTAAACGAAGCTTTAATTTTAAAAGAAAAAATAGGAGTTGCCCTATGCCAGCTATAGCGCCCATAACATTTAAACCGGAAGAAATGAAAAAGGTTTTCTGTCCTGTTCTTATGAAAGAATCGGATTGCGAACTGTTTTTTGGAAAATACTGCGGTAAAAATCTACCTGAAAGAATGGAATGTGCAAGGCTTCTTGATACTCCAAGCATATACGGCTTAATTCCGCATGGGTCATTTTTATATCATTTCATTGAATACTGCAATAAGATAACAGACGCTCCCGATATTTTTGCGTTCGCTGCTGGATTAACCGCAATTTCTGCTATTTTGCAAAAAAATGTTTTTATGAAATGGACTGGGGGCAAACTGTACGCCAATATGTATATCCTGATGATTATGAAATCCGGCGGAAGGAAAAGCACGGTCTTAAGAGTATTAAAACAAATACTTGAAAATTTCGATACGGAAGACGGCTCTTTGATTTATCCTTCCGATGTAACGCCCGAAGCGTTTTACATGGTTGCTCAGGGTAGGCCTTACGGGACATTCTTTCACGGAGAGTTCGGCGGATGGCTTAAATCGCTTGAGAAAAGCTACAACAAGGGATTTAAAGAATTTTTGACTGACGTTTACGACGGATTTTCGCAAAAGAAATTAATTAAAGGTCCAAATGGAACGGGACAGCTTTATAGGATAGACGAACCGGCTATTAATATCTTGAGCGCTTCTACCATCGCCTGGATTTCTGAAAACGTAAAAGAGGCAGACCGCCAGAGTGGGTTTATGCAGAGGTTTACGATATTTTATGCCCAGCAGGATAAAAAAGAAATCGCTCTTCCTATAAGCAATAATCCGCCTAATAGTTTAGTCGAGGAGCTAAAAGAACTTTTAAGCATTAAAGGAGAAATAAAATTATCGGAGGAAGCGAAGCAAATTTACGAAGAGTTTTATTATAGTGAAAACGAGTCTAAAAAAAGGCAGTCCGAAATATACGGCAGTTTTCATACGAGGCTTTTTACGCTTGTCATAAAAATTGCAATGATTTACTGCGTTATGCGAAAAGATAAAGTTATCGGAAAAGAAGATATGGAATACGCTATACAATTAAAATTAATTCTTGAAAAATATCTTTATTCCGTTTACGACAAATTAATAAAAGATAAAAACCAGGAAACGCTGAATAAAATATTAAACATTATCGCAGACAACGGCGGGACTATCGAAAGAAGCAAACTCCTTCGTTATACGCATATGCTTAAAAAAGACTTCAACAATTTTATAGAAACCTTGATTGAAAGAAGATCCGTTGCTGTGAGAATAGAAAAAACGAAAACAAAGTCCGCCGTTTATTACAAAATCATAGGCGATTAACCAGCGGCTTATATAATTTTGTGAACTTGTGAATTATTTAATAATATATTATTATAATATAATAAATACCTATACTTAAAGACCATCGGGTAATTCGCAGACAGTCGTGAAATATTGCTAATTATTGTTAATTATTTAAAAAAGGCAGCCAAAAAGAAAAAGGCCTTTTTTTCTTGGCTGCCTAAATATTTTTAACTTTTAATTATTCAATCTTAATTTTTCGCAAAGGTATTTATTAATAAAGCATTATAATAGTGGCATTGCGAGATAAATAAATAAAATATTCGCAAATATTTCACGAAGGGTTTTTACAATTAGATTAGTGTTCATATGAGGTTGTAGGGAATATTTCACAAGTTCGCATGATTTTTTGATAATTGCGGGAATAATTAGAAAGGAATGGGGCTAAACAAGGCAAGCCCCCATCGGGCTCACCTCCGGTTTATCTGCCTTTTTGCATCCAGGCGAGACGACCGTGTCTTTCAGTGTTTGGATTAAGTTTATTTTAAAACTTTTATATATGTTTTGTCAAACAGAACAAAAGCTGGGTTTTAAAAATGGATTATATCTAACCCAAATTTAAGAGGAACTAAAATCGGAAAATTGGCGATTAGAGGAGCTTATTTTAATTCAACTCGCTTTTTGTGTTAAAAAGATATAAAATTTATTGCAGGTAAACAATTTGGTAATAGGCAAGGCAACAGTTATTTATTGCTGATACCTGGCAATAAGGAAGTTATCTAGTATATTTGGGTATATGTTTAAATAGATAAAATTATAGTCGTTGAGACAGCAAAAAGCATAATAGTAAATAAATTTCTAAAATGGATCAATTAAGTAATTTTTGGAATAGCTTTTGGAGTGCATTAATTGGCGCAATAGTAGGTGGTGTATTTGTTCTAATAGGCGCTTTTTTGTCGTTCCGTTATGATTCTAAAAAAGAAGAAAAACGAAGGAAAGAATTAATAGATTCGTTTTTAAATGGAGTCTATCATGAGGTTGAATCTTTTTGGGAATTAGACATGGTTAAATCTGCAATAATGAAATTAAATTCCATTAATAAAGATGATAAATATTTTACTAATGAGATTCACAGGTTGTTAAAAGATCCCAATAATGATGAGTTAAACAAATTAATACAAAACATTTTACCTCAAAATGTTTTTATAGAACTTTTTTATATTAGAAGGGAGGAATATTTTTTAATTTATAATAATAATGCAGATTTAATAGGAAAAATCGAAGATAGTGAACTAATGAAATTAATAATAAATACCTACAATAAAATGAAGGGATTTTTGGATTTATTCGATATTAATAATGATTATAGAAGAAAATATATCTATTTCTTGGAGCAATATAGTAGAATACTAAACAATTTTGACAGAATAGAATTATTAACATATATGCGATCCTTAAGGGAAAACACAATAAGATTAAAGAACAGCTTTAAAATCGTCGAAAAAGCTAAAAATGAATTATTTGAGAAACTTAAATCCTATAAAAAAATAACACTATAGAAGCCTTGTTATAATAAAGCGGCAAGTTGATTTTATAAATAAAAAAATCGGCCTCAAAAGAAACGGGTAATCTTAATGAATAAAAACGTTAATAAATTAGAAAAATCACTTCCCAAATTAGCAGACAGGCTTGTTTTAGAGACAGATAAAATACTCCGCGAGGCTAAAACCGAAGAAGATTTAAGAATTGGTTTTGAAAAGCTTTTGGAACCGATAAAGGCTGAGTTAAATCTTAAATCAACCCCAAAGTATGAGAAGTCCGTTTATAGCGGTCGCTCCGATGCGGTGCATGGACAAGTGATAATTGAGTATGAACCTCCGAGGTCGCTTCATTCAGAAAAAAATATCGAACACGCCTATGAACAGCTAATAAATTATCTGACCGATGAAATCAAAGAAACAAAATTAACCCAACAAATAGGGGTGGGTTTTGACGGCAAATCTATTTTCTTTGTACAATACCAGAATAAAAACGGTAAAAATATTGATAAAACGAAATTTCTTATGCGCGGTCTTTATGATTTCAACCATGAAAGTGCCAGGACTTTTTTAATTCATCTACGGGCACTGTCCCGACTTCCACTTAACGCCGAAAACTTGTCCCAAAAATTTGGACCCCAAAGCGAACTTGCGCCAAAAATGGTTTCTGCACTTGCCAATGCTTTAGCATATTGGGGCGACCAAACTCATATTCGAACATTTTTTAATGAATGGAAAAGATTATTTGGAATTGTATATGGTGAGCAATTTACGGGTAGCAAGCAAGAAAATCAATTTGGAACGCTTTCAAAACTTTATAAAGTTAAGGTAGCAACGGATTTTCAGGAGCTTTTATTTTCCATCCACACTTACTTTGCTTTTCTAATGAAACTCATTGCCGCAGAACTTTTAACCCTGCGCGAAACATCTTTAAGCTCATCTTTTACTTCCCATCTTACCCATATTTCTGATGACGAACTTAAAAGGCAACTTGATGATATAGAAAACGGTGGAATTTACGCCAGAAAAGGAATTACTAATTTTTTGGAAGGCGATTTTTTCCGCTGGTATCTCGATGCTTTTGACTCTCCCGAATTAAAAGAAGCAATAAGGGAGATTGCCCGATGTCTTTCAGAATTTGAACCAGCAACCAGCACGCTATCCCCGGCTTCTACCCGAGATCTGCTTAAAAAACTTTATCAATATTTAGTTCCACAGGAAGTACGCCATCGATTAGGCGAATATTACACACCGGATTGGCTGGCAGAATTATTATTAAACGAGGTTGGTTATAACGGCAATACGCTTAAGAGATTTTTAGATCCCGCTTGCGGCTCCGGGACTTTTCTTGTATTAGCTATTCAAAGAGCTAAGAAACATGGGCAGAAAGAAAAATGGCCTCCGCTTGAAGTAGTAAAAAGAATTGTTGCTAATATCTGGGGGTTTGATTTAAACCCTTTGGCCGTTATTGCCGCCCGAACCAATTATCTTTTTGCTCTGGGCGATTTAGTGAATGAACTTCCAACGGTTGAAATCCCGATTTATCTTACGGATTCAGTTTTAACGCCAACCAGAATAACCGGTAATCTTTTTGGAGAATATTCGGAAGTTTCAACCTCTGTCGGTAAATTCCAAGTTCCTGCCGAGTGGGTGCGAAATAGCGGATTTTTGTTAACAAATGCTGCTCCTCTTATCGAAGAAATGGTAAAAAATCGGTTTTCGGCTGATGAAGCTTTAAAAAGATTAAAAAGAGTAGGACTTGTTTCTACTTATAGCGAACGGGCTATAGAAGATTTTTATAGTCAAATTTTAGAACTGGAAAAACAGAATAAGAATGGTATTTGGATAAGATTTTTAAAAAACGCATTTGCGCCAATAGTTGCCGGAAAATTTGACTTTGTTGTCGGGAATCCACCTTGGATAAGGTGGGATTATCTTTCACAGGAATATCGAAATGCTACGCTTCAATTATGGAAAGATTACGGATTATTCTCTTTAAAAGGTTTTCAAGCCCGTCTCGGCGGAGGCAAAAAAGATTTTTCAATGCTGTTTGTTTATACCTCATCCGATTATTATCTTCTAAATGAAGGAAAGTTAGGTTTTTTAATAACGCAAGAAGTTTTCAAGTCCAAAGGGGCAGGAGAGGGATTTAGGAGATTTCAACTGGGGGATAAAAATTATCTTAAAATAATTAAAGCCCACGATTTAGCTTCTATCCAGCCATTTGAAGGAGCGGCTAATAAAACCGCTGCCATTATTCTAAAGAAAGGTGAAAAAACAGAGTACCCGTTGCCATATTTTGTTTGGACAAAGAGAAAAGGTGTCGGTAAAATTGCCGTGGATAAATCATTGGAAGAAGTTTTACCGCTTTTACAAAGGAAAAAATATAGTGCCAAACCAATTGGCTCAAACGTTGGAGCTTGGCAGACTCAATTAGCCGAGTCAGAAGTTTTTACTACCATTGAGGGAAAAAACTTTTATAAGGCTCTTTTAGGAGCCAATCCCAATCCTTACGGAGTTTTCTGGCTTGAAGTAAAGCAGTTGTTATCCGATGGAAATTTAATTATCCGAAATCTAACCGAGGAGGGGAAAATTAAAATTCAGCAAGTCGAAAAAACAATAGAACAAAATTTAGTTTATCCGGCCATACGTGGTTCGGATATAGATAGATGGGGAGTAAACCAACGAGTCTTTATGTTAGTTGTTCAAAATCCGGAAACTCGACGCGGATATGATGAAGATTTTATAAAAATAAATTACCCACGTACATTTAGTTATTTACTTAATTTTAAAGAAATTCTTTTAAATCGTCCTTTATATAAAAAATACCACGAACAAGTTAATGCCCCATTTTACAGTCAGTTTAATATCTCGGAAGAGACTTTTGCTCTATTTAAAGTGGTTTGGAAAGCAATGTCTAATGATATTTATGCCTCTGTCTTGTCGAGTATAAAAACAAAAATTGGTTATAAAATTGCAACCCCTCTTCATACGACATCATTTTTTGTAGCCGGAACTGAATCCGAAGCTCATTATCTTTGTGCTATTATAAATTCGAAACCGGTTCGTGATTTCATTAAATCGTTTTCTGCCGCCGGACGCGGCTTTGGCACGCCGTCGATAATGGAGCATGTGGCTATTCCAAAATTTGATATTAAAAATCAGCTTCATCAAAAACTCTCTGAAATTTCCAAAACATGCCACCAACTCAAAGCCGAAGGCGAAGAAAAAGAGATTGAAAATTTGAAAAAAATAAATAATATTTTAGTCGAACAATTATTCGGAATAAAAAAATAAAAAATTATGGAATACTGCAAAGCAGTATTATTATGTAAATTTCAATAAAATTTGGTTATTTATTTGTGAAAAATATGATAAAATTACATATGTATAAAATAAAATAGGTAAATCATATAATGTTCTCAGATGCTATAAACATGAATGCTATAAATACAGGCGCCATAAACAATATAAATGCAAATAGCAATTATTTTTACAATAAGTTTATAGAGTGGGGTTCAAAAGATCCTGGCAAGATGTTGGATTATAGACCTTATATAAAATCCAAAGGAAGAGATGGGCTAACTGAAGAATTTAAAAACGATGCAAGATTTAAAACTGAAATATGTTCTTATTTAAGAACTTATGCGAGGGGTAAAGAAAAAGAGTCTATTTTTTCCATAATTCAGTCTGTAAGTAATCCCGATACCGACGTTATTGAAATCTTGGTGGGCGCAACTCTTGATGCTTGCGGTTATCCTAATACGGGAAACAAATTGATAGGTCTGGCAATAATAGGTTTAATAGGCTTTGCCCTAATCTCTTTAGCCGCTAAAAAATAAAGCTTATGCTTATTAATATAATTTCTTTAATTGCTGCCGGAATAAGTCTTATTACGGCAGTTATAAGTTTTTGGCGAATAACGAAAGAACGTGAGAATTCCGTAAAAAGATCTTTATTTATTCAGGATAATCAATTTATCATTAATGGCATGTTTATAAAGGCTCTCCAAAATACTTTATCGAATAATCCGGCTCAAGACATAAGAAATATAATTTTAAATGATTTAAATTTAATTTATGAAATAAATAACATTGCTTATAAGAAGTTCTGA
>JAEHJW020009581.1_pt1 | contig 12027 bp, 8 predicted proteins | sample 9271431 | NCBI WGS metagenome assembly JAEHJW02
TGATTAGACATGGACAAACTCCTAGTCCTTGAGTTGTGTAAATAGTGCCAGATTTTTTCGTGGAAGTCGAGAGCCTACCTAAAAAGGAAACTTCCACGAAAGTAAAAAAAAAAAAAAAAAAAAAAACCGCAGGCGCGACTGTACCTAAAATATAACAATGTATTGAAGCTTTTGATTTTCATTAGGCAACCGGAAAGCCGGAAGATTGTCAGTGTCAGGATTTTCATTAGGCAACCGGAAAGCCGGAAGATTGTCAGTGTCAGGATTTTCATTAGGCAACCGGAAAGCCGGAAGATTGTCAGTGTCAGGATTTTCATTAGAAGGTGCTGACGCACCGGAACCCTCCCCCCCTTTATCCCCCCCTCCCTAAATTTGTAGGTACGAAGTACCGATACTTCACAGATTCAGGAAAATACGCTTAAATACATACCGCACTTTTACCCTGTATTATAGGCTTGTATAAGCCCTAACCCCTTGATACCTCAGAGGAATTTATAAGATGTAACAAAGTATTTCAGAGCATTATTTTCGGTGAATTGTGGCCTAAGTTTAATTGAGTTTGCATATCGAGTTATATACATAAATATACCAAACTAGCCCTAACAATGTACTCAAATACATATATGAAGAGAGCAAATTGTCAGTAAAATATACATAATAATCGCCTACTGGAAAGTTTTTAAGAGCCTGCTTTGTGTTTAATAATTTGATTCTGCGTAATTAAGTTATGCACACAGGTTCCTACTTATAGGTGTGTACATATGACAGTATAACTACGTCAATATGTATGCTGAGTTATTTGTTAGGGTATATTGACTTTGGAGAACGCGGATATGCACAAGAAAGCTCGAAAGTTAAAGAGCCTTGCTGCAAGTCACGGCCCTGTTTTTGTTCTTGCTTCTAGCCAGCCTGTTATTAAACGCGGCGAGATGGCTAATTTTCGATGCGCCTGTCACACCAGATTTATGGCCTATGCTGGAAAAGCTCAGCCTTTTTGTGTGGTTTGCGGCTCAGAGGACGTTGAACAAGTCGGGGAAGATAGCGATTTTCAGTTTCCACGAGATGACGAGAATGTTGCGAGTGTGCAGTGTCCAAGCTGCTATACTACAAACATTATGATGGCCTCTGTTGCCACGGCGCTCGCGGGGAAATTGCATTGTGTGACGTGCGGTGAAGGTGTAAATTATATTCCCCCGGAAATCCCTAATCAGTATGACTATGAAGATACGTCTCCATTCGAGAACTCAGAATATGAAGACGACGGACTTCTCAGCATGGCTGATTTAGAAAATAGTGACGAAGATGAAGATGACGGTATTCCAGAAGATGATTCTGACCTGGAAGAAGCTGCTGTTAGAGTTTTCGCCTCTCTTGATACTGGGTTGGATGAAAACGAAGACGAAGATGAAGATGACGGTATTCCAGAAGATGATTCTGACCTGGAAGAAGCTGCTGTTAGAGTTTTCGCCTCTCTTGATACTGGGTTGGATGAAGATTTGTCCTACGAAGATTTAGACGCAGATGAGCCGGCGCTGTCCGACTTTGATGACGAAGACGACTACGACGAAAATTCCGAAGAAGCCGACTTTGATGACGAAGACGACTACGACGAAAATTCCGAAGAAGCCGACCTCGACGAAGATTCTGGCGGTGAGGATTTTGAAGACTCCGAAGAAGCCGACTTTGATGACGAAGACGACTACGACGAAAATTCCGAAGAAGCCGACCTCGACGAAGATTCTGGCGGTGAGGATTTTGAAGACTCCGAAGAAGCCGACCTCGACGAAGATTCTGGCGGTGAGGATTTTGAAGACTCCGAAGAAGCCGACTTTGATGACGAAGACGACTACGACGAAAATTCCGAAGAAGCCGACTTTGATGACGAAGACGACTACGACGAAAATTCCGAAGAAGCCGACTTTGATGACGAAGACGACTACGACGAAAATTCCGAAGAAGCCGACTTTGATGACGAAGACGCTGATGACGGTGAAATTGACGAAGATTATTCCGACGACACCGACACTGCCGATCTTGACGATGAAGATAGTGATTTAAATATCATGGAAAATTCCGAAGAGGCTGATCCTATAGACCTCGAAGGTTTCGATGATTTAAATTTAAACGAGACTTCGGACTTAGCCGATTTAGATGAAGACGCGGATGACGAAGATGCTGATGGTAGCGAGACCGCGAGTATTTGTTTAGTAAATACTGTCAAGGGTCAGCTTACTTTCGAGGCCGCTGGAAATAAGCTTACTGCTTATATCCGAGAAACTCCGGTAGCTACGCTAACCCGCGAAGAAGCTGGTGAAAATGCTGGTGTTCTTAGCAGTGAAACTTTTGCGCAGGCAATAGCTCACACTGCTCAGACTATGGGGGCTGTTCGTGCTCTTGAGCATTTTGGCTTCAAGCTCATCAAGGCCAAACTTCCGGTAACTGCGTTCGTAAATAATAAGGTTTCTGAGAATACAAGAAAGGCTCTCTCTAAGATTCGTAAGAATAATAGAGGGTTCCAGAAGAAGCTTGCTCATGCCATGCAGATTGCTTCTGCTGGAATTAACAAGTCATTTTTCAAAGATTCTCGCAACCCTATCAAAGAAGCTCTTTATGCTGAGATGCAGGCTGCTGGAATAAGCAATCCTGCTCGCATTATTGATAAAGTATTTGCCTCTAAGGGAGATGCCTATCATAAAGAACTTTTTGCTAAGGCTACCGAGTTGATGAAAAAACCGCACGAAATTCGTAACCAGCTCGCTGAGGCTATTGGTGATAGTAATTACCAGTCTGCTGATGAAGGTGACGAAGAGTGCTCAGAAGACTCGCAAGACTTAAATAGCACGCTGGAAAATGCAGGAATTAGATCGGTCGATCATACCAGTATGAAAATCCGAAATAACTCTGAGATGAATACCGCTTCCACCGAAGCAGTAGCTTATCTAAAATCCGGCTCCCTTTTTTAAAACGGAGAAATAAAAATCATGTTAATTTTTGACCGCACCCGGATTCTTGAGTCCATTGAAAAACCTGTTCAGGTCGGTTATACGATCACAGCCGAAGGGCAGCCAGTTGTCGGTGATAATACGTCGCAAGTTTTCGGCGTGCGCCCGGCAGGTAGCCTTGCTGGTGAAATTTTTTATGGCGTGGCCTGGAACCAGCAGCTTAGCTTAACCGCATTACCCTATTTGGAGTCTGTTATTGTTCCTACAGGGGGAGGCACTGTTAATTTATCGCGCACTCAGCTCTATGCTGGCTCGATTCTTGCTCTTTATGTAGGCCCCGGCGGTACTGCTCTCACAGTGGCGACGACAGGTACTCCGGTAACTGGAACTGTAGTCTTTAATCTCTCGAACGGTACTGCTTCTTTTGCGGCGGGTGATGCAGGCGCTACGGTTTATTTTTCGTATCGTTATGCTCCTACAGTTGCAGAGACAAATACTATCCAAGGCAGCACGCCTGCCGGTGGTAGTGCCGCGCTTACTCTCGGATATACCGGGGTTATTCGTCATGGTGACGTTTATACTACGGAATTTGATACGAGCGTTGACTGGTCGCAGCCTAATCCTGTTGTGCGCGTCCTTAATGGACTTTTCACGATTGGGGCGAGCGGGGCTGTTGTGCCTAACGCTACGGTTACTAACGTCCCACTCACAGGCGGCGTTAATTTAGATACGTCGGTGCTCGGTATCCACTTCTAATAGCTTCAATTTTTTATTAAATTGACTCGGAGACTCAAAAAATGAAGAACCCCTATAAGCCGAATGTGAAGCGCCCTGAAGTGGCTTCGCATGACCTTAAATTTGGCGGGCAGTCCCTTGTCGGACATAACGGCGAACTAAATGCTTACAACAAAAAAGATTTGACTAAGCAAATCGCCCATATGTTGACCGCAGGTCAGACTCAGACTATTATTACCCCGTCGCACGAAGAAAAGGCTAAAAAGCGTAAAGCTATCGTTGCCGCTCTTATGTCGTCGAAAGAAGTTCATCAGGAAACTGGTGCGGCTCTTGCCGATGAGCTTTATATTGCCGGGAAGCGCGACGGTTTTATGCGTCGTGTTCTTGCTCGACAGGAAGTTACCAAAGGCACTATTCCGATGATTTGGATGCGTATGAAGCAGGTTGTCGCTATTACTGCTTCTGAAGCCTCTATGGTCGAAGCCGAAATTATCCGCGATAATCGTTTCTTCCCCGCTGAATTTTATATTGAAGCACGTCCGTTTATTGAGCAGCGCGATATTGAACAAAGCAATACCGACGTTCTCGAAGAAAAATATATCGAAGCGCTGGAATCCCTGATGGTCGCTGAAGACCGTACTTGGTATAAAATGGCTTCGGCTACGGTTAATGTTGCTAACCCTTATAGCAATATTTCCGGTATGCTCACGGCTAATGCTCTTGCCAGTATGCGTACTCTTGTTAATCGTTGGAATATTCCGACCGCTAACATGCTCATCGCCTCGGATATTTGGAATGATATTATCGGTGAAAGCTCGTTCTCCGGTATTATTGATCCGGTTTCCAAGCATGAATTGTTGCTTACTGGACAGCTAGGTCAGATTTTCGGCATGACTATTTACACTGACGGCTTCCGCCATCCGCAGCACAAGGTTTTCAATCAGGGTGATATTTTTATCGTCGGTGATTCGATCAATCATGGTGCCTATACTGACCGTGGCGGTATCAACTCGATGCCTATCGACGGAACTCAGGAAAAGAAGCCGGGTCGTGGCTGGTTCATGACCGAACTTATGTCGATGGTTATTGCTAACGCTCGCTCTGTGGCTAAGGGTACTCGTTCGTAATTTCTTGAAATTAAGGTAGGGGTTTTATACCCTACCTTCCCAAGATATTCGATGGGGGTATTTAAATGCTACGGAAACGTAAGACGCGCCGTCAATATAGCAAGCTACTCGACTTGATGATTTTAGCTTCTAGTTCTCAGCGTAAAGGCAAACATAGAGAGGCTGCAAATTACCTGACCCAGGCTGCTGAATTAAGTGACTTTGATACGGAAGTGGACTATCTTGACTCATCTAACCAAAATACAAACTCACCTGTAAATAATGATGGTGAGTATGCTACTTGGGATGAAGGTGAGGATACTGATGCTTTTTCAGGGGATTTTTCCTCTGATGATTCTTTTCAGGATATTGCTGATGAGGAAAGTGAAGAGACCTCATTAGCACGCGCTTTAGCCTCACTTAACTTAAATAAAGCAAACGGTGGCGGGTATCGTAGACGCTCTAAGTTACGCGGGTACAATATTTATTCCGGGACTGCCGGAGATGTTGATACTTTTAATAGCGACGTTGATGCCTTTGAGAACTCTGGCGACAGTGATTTCCATAGCTTTAACGGGTTTGAATTATCGGATTCTGATAACTCCGGCAACGAAACCTATGTAGATCAGCTAGCATCAAAAAGACAAACAAAACGACACGAACGGGTTAAAAATAACCTAAAACATGTTCGTTAATTTTTGTGCCGTTAGGGTGTTAAATCCCTAACGGCTTTTTTATTTTGTGGCTAATTTTATAGTATAAAATTTTCGGAGCTTTCCATAAAATGTCTGAACATATAACGCTAGAGAAAATTATTATACGCGGCCTATCTAACAGCATTAAAAGCTGGTTTAAGCTGCCGGAAGACCCGATGTTCTATTCGTCTACTGACATATGGTTGCAGCTTAACGAAAAAAGCAAACAAAATAACACTCAACTAAATTATCCTCAACTACTTTTTAAGCTTGTGTCTATGGAGCTCGCCTTAGATCGTGGTTATAGTCCGAAAGCTCTTCTAAGACACGGAACGTATGGGGCTCTTGACGATAGCAATTCTTATAGGCGCAAGCTTTTACCGCTACCGGTAGAAATGTCGTTTGAAGTTATGTTTATATCTGATGACAGAAAAGATATTCACACGTTCGCTAGTAACTGGCTGTATGCAGCAGTCCTTAAAAGCCTGAATATGAACGTAACTTTTGATAGCGCCCCGTTTTCTATACAGGTAGACCTGGATAATACTATAAACCTACCTGACAAAGAAATGACAGCAGACTCTGTAAATTTTTACCAGCTTACATCAAACATAACTGTGAAGGCTTACTTGACACCTGACCGAGAGTTATCTGAATATCCTAAGGTATTTATGATAAAACAGTTAAATGTCGTCCCTAATTTAGTCACGTTCGTAACTTATTCATACAGTTCAACTGAGACTTTAGAAGAGGCTCTGGTTAGCGGAGATGCTGTAGCTGAGCAGATATGGACAGACGCCACCCAAACAAGCTATGAAAAAATAGAGATAACTATAACACCTGCTAACATGACAGCAGCCCAGATAATTTAGGTGACATAAATGATTTCTACGACGACTACTACCAATAATAGAGCACTGATTTTTGATTTGAAGGTAGAATCTGCTGATAGTCAGATACGAAGAAATTTGCTTTCAATCCGTAGCGGTGTTACACAAGCAAACGGATATATCGACCAACAGGCATTTACAGTCCCCGCAGGCGGTACGGTTAATATTCCAGACCTTCCTATGACTTTTCGCGTCTGTGTTTATAGCCAGTACCCTCTTTATATACAAGGCACTGTGACCGGAGCGTCTACTCAGTCTAATTTTCCCGGCCAAATGCTTTTTATTTTAGATACTGGGGTTACAGGTCTTACTTTAACAAATACAGGAACTACTGACTCTCCTGTATTTATGACGCGTTTGTCAACGATAGCGCCTATAAATTCTTATGTTATTCCTCCGACTTTATTGACGTTTCCTGCATATTCAGATTTAGTACCAATAGGTGCGGCGGTAACAAATTTATCAAAGGTTGTTGTCACAGATATTGCATATAACCCGCTAGTAAACGATCAAGTCGATGCTCCGTCACTTACTATCGGACAGGCTTTCAGGATTTGTGACTCTAGTGGAAACGCTAATATAACAGGAAGCTATTTGATGTACTTAAATCAAGCTGTAACAGGCATGAATACTTCAGGTCTTTTACAGTTATGGATATATCAAACCTCATGATGAGTATTTAATATGGGAACTAATCCAAATAATCCGGCACTTCCTGTTACTGTATCTTCTGTGCAGGAGTCTGTGGAAAATCTGCAAAACTTCGTGGTTGCTGAGCTTGAGCACCGATCTATCAATATACTTGGTACAGTAAACCCTACATTAAACTCCGGCGTTCAGGCCCCGCTCGGCTCTTTTTATATAGATTCAATACCAAACCCGCCGGCAGTTTATGTAAAAATTGCAGGCTCCCCTACTAGCTGGCAGTTAGTAGGCAGTAGCAACGGAAGCGGGGCTACTATTATTTCAACAGCAGTTTCTTATAATATTGGAGGCTCTTCCCCGGATTTCCCTACAATGATGGCGGCAGTTGAATTTATCCGTGATCTTATTGTTGTTGACGGAGGAAGTGTCACACTCGTAGAGTGTAGGGCATCCGTATCAGAACAATATTATATTGTAGGTTTGTATGCCCCTTGGCTGACGATACGAACTAGCCCCAGTCTAGCAGCAGTTGACTTGGTTTTTTCCTCTACCGGGTACTCAGTTCTACCTTCCGGCGCGTACTCGATTACAGCAAACGGAAAAACTTATCAGTTTAGTTTTATTAACTGCGTCCTGAATATTGCCGGAACGTGGGTATATAATACAACTTCCCTTTTCCGGTCAATTATTGGGTCAATCGGAGGCAATATTAGCGTACTTGTCGGAAGTTCAATTACGCACACCCAATATACTACGTCTGGTGTTGACGTATACGGTGGCCGTTTATTTTTCGATGGTTTACTTCTTGCGGCTAATACGTCGTCTACAGCCCCTGGTATATCTGCTCATCCAGGCTCTGATGTAATCGTCGGCATGAACGCACAAGTTCAAGCCGGTAATCCGCTTGTAGCTTCGGGCGGCAAATTAACGTGTGTTGCTAATATAATATCTGCCCTTGGTGGCTATTTAATGTCTCTACAGGGTGGTGAGCTGATTTTGGACTTTGGTGCGGCTGAGGTTTTTTCCGGTACTTATTGCAATAATGGATTATTTTTCGCAGAGACCGGCGGTATTATTAGAGCCTCATCTGCTTTCCAAGTTTCTAGCTGGTCTGGTTCTCAAGTATACGGCATGGTTGCCATTGATGGGGGTGTTATTGAATGGGCCGGTAATTGCCCCCCGCCTATAGCTGGAATGATTTTAGCTTATGCCAATAATGGGGGTAGAATTTATAACTCTACATCACCTTTCCAGGGAGCAAAAACTGCCGCTACTGCTGGACATGTTCAAACCGGCGGTATTATATTATTTACAACAGACCCTACTCCTATATGGAACTCAGGTTTTAATGTAGCGCCTAATTTAATATCCGTAAATGGCCTGATTACGTCACCAGGTAATAATCCAAATATTACGCAGTGGAATATGGCGAATTATGTCACCCCCCTTGGTGCAAGCACAACAAACATAGTAGGTGTGACAAACTCTGGAAAAGGCTCGCAGCTTACTTTATCTATATCAGGCACACCTATAAGCGTACCTGCTGGCTCCTTAAACTATTCAGCAGTAGCAGTCGGCGCAAACAGTAATATTCCGGTGGACGGAAATACTTATTGGATAGAAGCTACTGTACCTACTACAGTAGCTACTGACAATTTTGCGGGAATTATGTATATATTTGCAAATAGTAGTGCTACTTTTGCAGATATTAAAACCTACCTGTCTACTATGGAGTCAGGGTCTCCGACCATAGGGTCATCTATTAAATCTTTATATGCTGTGTTTATAGAGCCCGGTCTGTATGTTGTTGGTGAGATGGTGCTTCCTGCTGTACCTCCGTCGGCAGTTATAACCATACCTCCTACAGCAGGTAGCTCCGTATTTGTTGGTATAAATACAGGCAGCGGTGCGGTCTCCGTAGTTGAAAATTCTGATGCTCTGCTTACAGGCAGTGCGCCTTTCTCGCTGAGTTCTCTGCCGGCAGGTGACTCTATACAAGTTGTTTTTTCTGCTTTATTTACAGCAGCTACCCCTGTAATTGCTTCTGGATTATCTGCAAATTTAAGTGAGACGCCTTCACTAAGTCTTTTTCCCGCGTGCGGTTTTCCGGCAGGCACTGCATCCCCTATAAGTTTACCTTCCGGGGCGACTGAGGGGTCTATATACGAAGTTACCGCAGGTGGTGTTTACGGGAATAACCCGATGACCGTAGCGGGCGACATAGTTGAAGTGGCTACGGCTACTACTGCTCTGGATACACTGATTATAACTAGAGTTAATCCGGTAAACGTACCTACGTCCTTGCCGATAACAACGGAAATAAACAGTATAGTTTCTGCGGCAATCTCTGCTAATAATACGGCACATCCAGTACCTACGAACCTGAATTATCTAGACCCGATAGCTAATTTTCTAAATCTTGGTATTGTTTATGATCCATACGCGTATAATAATTATTCTGCTACCCCACTCACAGGGGATAGTTTTTTAATTACGCAGACCGGTATTTCCGGCGTACCTTCCACGTTTCCTGTTGGTAGTATCGCAGTAGGTTATACAAATTCCAGTGGTGTTTCTTCGTGGTTAAATTATCTTCCTAAAATAGGTGATGAGTTTTTATTAGTTAGCAAAAGTAATAATTTCCCTTATGCTTACGGCATGGAGCCCGTCCGTATAAGGTGCGTAGGGACTAGTACATACCCGCCGACTGTTTACCCTATGGGTACAAATTATAGTCTCCCATTAAACTCATTTAATGAGTGTTATACGAAAAAATTTCCTCCACCTATCGACAATTTTACTCAAACTTTGCTTAATATGTTGAGCAATATAGAGACTGATCTTATATCGTTATCCGGGGCGGCTTTCTACTGGGGTATAGGGGAGAGCAACCAAATTTCCATGACAGGCTTATATACAGTAGCTACTTTGCCTCCAAATGCTGTCAGTGGCATGAGAGCAACGGTATTTGATGCTGTATCTCCGACTTTCATGGGTACTCTTACAGGAGGCGGTACTACTATATGCCCTGTATTTTATAGCGGGGTACTTTCTGCTTGGCTTGCCGGTTAGGGTTAGATACCAGATAATTCAGCGCAGGAGCACCTGAATATAAACTAAGAGGATTTTTATAACTCATGTGTTTTTTACGGGTATTCTATAGTCTTACATGAATACCCGTCAGGAGAATTTAAACAAATGAACAAATTATCATACGAAGACCTTGTTTCACTCTCACAAGAGTCAAATTCTGCTTACCAGGCTTCCGGTTTACCTATCCCGGTGCAGATAAATCAAGTAAATTTTACAGGCACTGGCGTAACGGTTACTTATTCTGGAAATACCTTAAATGTAAATATAAATGCAGCTCCTCTAAGCGATTTAAACTTTCAGGGCTTATGGAACGCGTCTACAAACTCCCCGGTGCTCACTTCGGGGGTAGGTACAACAGGCGCAGTTTATAAAGTGTCAGTTGCAGGCACTACTACACTTGATGGAATAAATCAGTGGAACGTGGGGGATTACGTTTTATTTGACGGAGCTCACTACGGTAAGATAGACGGGAATCCCGCTGAAGTTTTATCCGTCGCTGGTAGAACAGGTGCCGTAGTTTTATCAGCTTCTGATATTTCTGGTGTTGCACTTCTTGCAGGTAATACAGCACAGACTTTTAGTGTAGCTCCGGCCACAGGTTCGGCAATGGCCGTGCCTTTAGGGCAGCTTCAAACCTTACTAGGAAATTTTAGTAAAAATTCTATTTATGTTGATGCTGCATCCGTATGGACTTCTTCTGACTCGGGGTCAGTTTTTAGTGTAAACGCTGGGACTCAAACGCTTCCGCTTGCGTCTACATGTTCAGCAGGAAATTCGTTCCTTTTTTATGCCTCTAACCCAATGTCTGTAATCGCCGCAGGCACTGACACTATATATCTACAGGGCTTATATGTACCTTCGATTTCGTTTTTAGCGGGTGACTGGGCTATATTTATACAAAATAGCGTACAGTGGGAGGTCGTAGCGGCTTCTCCGCGTATACTTGTACTATCTTCACTTTCTACAAAGACTAATGTTCTTGATGATGGCTCGGGGAATATGACCGTAGGCAGCATAACATCATTAGGTGGTGGTCTTGTATTAGGAAGTAGCACAAATACAGTATACGCGTATAATAGCGGGTCTCAATCATTTACGATCAGAGTAGGTGTTTCTACAGCTTATAGTTTTTTTACGGTTCGTGGTTCTGATGGTACTGTTATGGTAGGTGGAGGCGGTTTGCCCGTTCTCCCTGCTACGGCATCTAATCACGCCGTTCAGCTAGGGCAGCTTCAAAATCATGGACGTGCGTGGACACTAATGCTCTGGACGGGTGTCTCACAATGGACGGCAACAGGCCCGCTTACAAACCAGCAAATGAGCTTAAATGTACTGTCAGCGCCATCAGACCTTGGGATAACAAAGATAAGGCTACAGCTTTCAATCGCTGTTAATACGGCAGTAGCTGGCGGCACCGTAACATGGTCTTTAGGAGGCTTCCCTGAAGTGTCTGGTAGTATATCCACAGCAACAACAGGGTGGCAGAATGTTGATACAGGGCCAGTCACGCTGACAAGCCCCCTGACAAATGCCATAGGACACGTCACTATGACAACAAGCGTAGCAACATCCGTATCAAACGGCGACGGGCAACTAATGCTATATTGATAACACGGATATTTTAATAACTTCAACACAGGATGGAAACAAATGAACCTAACTCTTTCAATTTCGCTATTTTTAGGCGCTCTGTTTGTTGCACTAGGGATTCTTCAAAAGTTGAATCTTAACCCAAAATTTATTTTCCCTATTGTGTGTATCACACTCGGTTTCAAGGAAAACGGTAAGTGGAAACTCGGCTGGATCAAGTGGGGGCATAGCGCAGACCAATCCTTATTTTATAATGGGATTTTCTGTTTGCGCCTGATGGCTCCTTTTTGTGTTGGTGTAGGCATCCGGTGGGCGGGGAGCGATCCTGCGG
>JAEHJW020004385.1_pt1 | contig 12016 bp, 6 predicted proteins | sample 9271431 | NCBI WGS metagenome assembly JAEHJW02
CCGCTGGCGTCCGAGGAACACCGGCGCAGCGCGACCCTCCTCGTACGGCGGCCATCCAGGCCGGATCGCACGGGAGCTTGGTGCCGTCTTCAGTCGTGGGAGCATGCCGGGTGCCTGACAGAAAGGTGTGAGTGAGGAAGATCATCGTAGGTAGCCCCGACAGCTGCGAGCATCCCGTCCAGGCCACCACGCCGGCCCTGGTCAACCCCGGCGCCGATCGGACCCACCGTCTGGGGTTCCGCTCTTCGCGGGTCATCGCCACCTATGGTGACGCTGACATGGCCGCTCGACCTGATCTGCTCGAATGGCTCCGTGCCCAGTGCGCGGAGTTCGTCTTCTTGCCTGCCGGCGTCTACGTCGAGCAGGGCGACCACGACTGGCCGCTCGTCGCGACGGACCCGACCGATCTCACGTCCAAGCTCAACGAGGGCGGCCACCTCGCACCCCTGCCGAAGGAGTCGGCGGCGCTGGCCAACGTCATCGAGGTGGCCCTCGTCGACTTCCTCTTGGACCGGCTCGATCAGACCCCCGGGGCGACCGGCCGGCGCGGCGAGGAGCGTAGCTACCCTGACCTCGAGATCGGCGGGGAGGCGTTCGGCGGGGCCTTCCACGCCGTCGACGTCAAGATGGCCCGCCTCGCCAAGAACGGGACGCAGACCCAGTCCCGCTGCACCCTCTACACCGGGAACACCTACTTCAAGTGGCCGACGATCCGCTGGCCGGGCATGTTCCGGCCCTTCGACGACTACGCCTCCCACCTCGACATCATCGGCGTCTACCGCCTCGACGTCGACTACCGCGGCCGGGTCCGCGACCTCGAGCTGTTCGTCCACGAGCCGTGGCGCATCGCCTCCAAGGAGCGCTCCAGCACGACGCGCGAGTACCTCGGCGCCGTCGTCGAGGTGGCCGCCCTGCGAGAGGGGAGGGGCGAGTTCGACACCGAGGACGCCTTCTACAAGTACTGGCGCGCCTATCCCTTCCGGGTGCCCAAGGCCGTCGAGCGCCAGTTGCAAAAGGCGCTGCGTGAGCAGGAGGGGCGGTCGTAGTCACACCCTCGACGTAGCGTCGAGCTCATGTTCGATCTGTGGTCCACCCAGGAGGCGAGCGAACCTGGCAGGATCGAGCGCGTGACCGTCCAAGGAGTCGCGATCTCCCTCTTCTCCGGCGCGGGCGGCCTCGACCTCGGCGCCGAGCAGGCCGGGTTCCACACCGCGGCAGCCGTCGAGCTCAACGACGACGCCGCGGACACGATGGAGAAGAACTTCCCCGGCCTCGCGAGCCCCGTCGTCCGACGCTCGATCCTCGACGTCCCGACCAAGGAGCTGCTCCGGGCGGCCGGCCTGCGGGGCAGGGAGCGGCCCGAGCTGCTCATCGGCGGCCCGCCGTGCACGCCGTTCTCCAAGTCGGGCTTCTGGCTCGAATGGAAGCGCGCCGGCCTCGACCCCGACGCCAGCCTGCTCCAGTGCTACACCCGGGTCCTCGCCGAAGCGCGACCGAGGGCCTTCATCTTGGAGAACGTCTACGCGCTCACCTACCGCAACAAGGCCAGCCGCCCCGCCTTCCAGCGGCTCCTCCAAGAGGTCGACGAGGCCGGCTACCACTGCCAGTGGCGGGTCCTAAACGCCGCCGACCACGGCGTCCCCCAGCTGCGACCCCGGCTCTTCGTCGTCGGCACCCCCAAGGGCACCCCGCTGCCCGACCTGCCCGAGGCGACGCACTCGGGGCAGTGGGAGCGGAGGACGAGCGGCGGGGGCGGCCGCCCGCACGTGACCGCCGGAGAGGCCCTGGCCGGGCTGGTCACCGCCGCAGAGCCCGAGGAGACCGTGCGGGGCCGCTGGGGGCACCTCCTCGCCGACATCCCGCCCGGCGACAACTACCTCTTCTACACCGCCGAGCGGGGCCACCCAGCACCGGTCTTCGAATGGCGCAGCCGCTACTGGTCGTTTCTGCTCAAACTGTCGCCGGACCGGCCGTCGCCCACGATCCAGGCCCAGCCCGGCCCCAACGTCGGCCCCTTCCACTGGGAGAACCGACGCCTCCGGGTCCCAGAGCTGCGGCGGCTGTTCACCTTCCCCGACGACTTCACCTTCGCTGGTCGCAGGTCGTCGGTCCAGGCTCAGGTCGGCAACTCGGTCCCCCCGCTGCTCGCCCGCCAGGTCGCCGACTGCGTCGCTCGGGCCATCCGGTAGCAGCGGACATGGCGGAGCGCTGGCGCACGCCGTTCGCCTCCAGCGAAGCGGTCCACCAGAAGATGAGCACCCTCGCCCGGCGCGACACCGCTCCCGAGCTGGCGCTCCGACGCGTCCTCCACCGGCGCGGGCTGCGCTACCGCGTCCACCGTCGCCCGCTGCCCGACCTCGCCCGGCAGGCCGACATCGTCTTTCCTGGTGCCAAGGTCGCCGTCTTCGTCGACGGCTGCTTCTGGCACGGCTGCCCCGAGCACGGCCGCCGGGCGCACCGCACCAACGGCTGGTTCTGGCCGAACAAGATCGCAACCAACAAGGACCGCGATCGCGATACCGACGCACGACTGGTGGCCGTCGGGTGGGAGGCGGTGCGGATATGGGAGCACGAGAACCCCGAACAGGCAGCTGACCGGGTGGCCGATGCCCTGCGGGTCCACACCACGGACCGCGACCGTCCCTGAGGAGTTGATCAAACCGTGGCGTTCTCCGCTTGGCACCACCTCGTCGCTCGTCTTGGCGGAGCCGTTCCCCTCGGATCCCACTGCGCTGAGGGACGGCGAACGTCTCGTGTGCATGGGTAGAGGGGCGGCTACGTTGATGGGCATGAGCAGGTCGTTTGCGTGCGAGGCGGTAAAGCGAGGCGAGATCCCCTCCATGCGGATCGGCCAGCGAACCTTGGTGTCCAGATCCAGCCTCAAGAAGGTCTGGACTGAGGGCGGTGAAGGGTGATGGGCAGCCCCGCGCCTGGTGACACCGCATTGTCCCGCTACAGCGAGAGCCCGGGGCAGCAGTGAGCGACGACGTCCCGCAAGACCTCGCCACGGTAGGAACGCCTGTCCGAACCATCCCCGTTCATATCAGCTATGAGATCATCCGGCTCTTCTCCGAGGGCCTGTACCAGAGCCCACACAAGGCGATCGAGGAACTGGTGAGCAACGGTTACGATGCCGGAGCCACGGCTGTCCACGTGCTGACGCCGCAACCAGTTGACGATGCAGACGACGGGGCTGATGACGACGCGACATCGCAAGTGGACGTCGCGCCGACGGCACCTTTGTGGGTCATCGACAACGGCAGCGGGATGAACGTCGGCGAGTTCGAGGAGCTTTGGCATGTCGCTCACTCGAACAAGGCCACCTACGAGCCCAAGGGCGACCAACGCGCCCCCATCGGGCAATTCGGGATCGGGAAGCTCGCCGCTTACGTTCTGGCGTGGAGGCTCACTCACATCAGCAAGTCGGGTGGCGAGTACCACTTCACCTCGATGAACTTTCGCCTCCTCGAAGAACTCCACCAGGACGATACGGAACCCTTCAAGCTGGCGCTGCGAGGGATCTCGGAGGACGAAACCAAGGTCCTGCTCGCAGACGTTGAGGAGCGTGACCCGGAAGCGTGGCGTTTCCTATTCGGGGATGAAGCATCGGATGCATGGACCGCGGCAGGACTGGACGACTTCAAAGCGCTGTACGACCGGCTCCGGGGAGGTCGGCTCTCCTGGGTCCTGCGAACCGGCCTTCCTTTGCACACGGACTTCTCGATCTGGCTCAACGGCGACAAGCTGGAGTCCAGCAAACTGGACCGGGCAACGATCAAAGAGGTCGCGGTTGGTGGCGATGCTGACTCGGTAGCGCCCAAGATGGAGCTGGAGCACGGCCCTGATGGCGTCGTGATCCCGGGTATCGATGGCACGATCCATGGTTCGGCCACCATATATAAGGATCGGATCACTGAAGGAAAGTCAGATCAATACGGGCGTAGTAACGGGTTCTTCATTCGGGTGCGAGACCGAGTTATCAATCTCGAAGACGAGTTGTTCGGGCTCGACGTGCTCAACCATGCAGCGTGGTCGCGCTTTGCGATGGAGGTGCACGCTGATGGCCTTCGAGATCATCTGCTTTCTTCTCGTGAAGGAGTCCGTGAGTCTGCAGCCATCACCGTCTTGCGGAGGTATCTCCTTGGGATCTTCAACTTGTGCCGTCAGGCGTTTGACGAATGGACAGTACGCCAAGAGGAAGGCCTCGATGTGGAACAACTCCTACGGGATGCGCCGAGCGTGTACGTGACGGAGCCGCTACAGACGGCTGTCGCGGGAGTTGTCAACACGGGCCAGGAGTCCTTCTACATCGACGAGCCGGACCTCGACGAAGGAGTAACTCCCGCGGAGTTTCTTGACGCATACTCGCAGCAGACGAGCATTGCACCCTTCAGCCGTGTGATCTTCGAGGGAACTGGTCGCTACGACCGTGCATTGCGTTATCGTCCAGATACCCGTACCATCATCATCAATACCGACCATCCCTTCATTGACAAGATGCTGGCCGGTGGTAAGTCCAAGGGTCACGTCACGCTGTTCAGTTCGGCCGAGGTCTTCATCGACGCCTTACTGCAGGAGCACGGTGTTCCGCAGGCATCGGTGTTCGCCGTCCTCGAAGATCGAGATCGTGTGCTGCGGCTGCTGGCAGGTGACCAACCCTCGACCGCCGCAGAAGTGCTCGGCCTCCTCGATGCGGCGGTGCGCAATAGCACGGCACTAGAACGAGTGATCGGCCCCGCATTCAAGGTGCTCGGGCTTGAGTACGAGAGACTTGGCGGCAGCGAGGAGGGTCCGGACGGACTTCTCTTCGCACGCCTTGGCCGGGGCGGAAAGAAGCTCGCCGACTACAAGCTCGTCTACGACAGCAAACAGACCGACGCCGCCGCGGTCCCCGCGGACAAGGTCAAGGTAGACAGTCTCGAAGACTTCCGCCGCTCACAGAATGCGGACTACGGCTTCTTCTTTGCCAAGCACTATGCCGCAGAGATGGATCTTGACAAGAAGCTGAACCGAGAGGTTGCTGCCGCCGTCGGTCGGAGCGACAACCCTGCTCGGGTCACCTTGCTGAGGGTCGAGGACCTCAAGCGGATCGTCACGCTTCACTACAAGTACGGGATCACGCTGACTCGGCTCCGCTCGCTGTTCGAGACGGCACACACCGTGCCTGAAGTCGTCCAGTGGATCGATGACCTTGAGGCAGAGGTGACGACGCTTGAGCCGACCGTCCCTCTCCAGCGCCTTCTGGACAAGCTCGAAGAAGCCAAGGAGGACACCAAAGCGATTCCGAACGTGAACGCTGTGCGTGTTCTAGACCCGGAAGTGCTGACCCAATTTGAGCCCGAGAAGCTCATCGCAGCACTGCAAGCGGTCCAGACGATCATCGGAGATCGATGGATCGAGGTCGAAAACAGTGGAGAGGTGCGTCTACACCATACGGCAAACCAGATCGTCGCTGAGGTCGAAAGAGGTCTCCGCAGTCTGTTCGGTGTCGACCCCCGCGAGCCAGACCACCCCGACCAGTGAAACCGATCCACCCCTTTCCGGCTCGCATGGCCCCAGACATCGTTCGAGATGTCGTAGCGCACCTCCGGCCGGGCCAGCGGGTCATCGATCCCATGTGCGGATCAGGAACCGTGCTGAGGGAAGGCGTGAATGCTGGGCTTCAATGTGTCGGCTACGACATCGATCCCCTGGCAGTTCTCATGGCCCGCTGCTGGACGACGCCTGTCGCGTCGCATCGCCTGCTTCACGACGCACACATCATTGTGGAACGAGCGAGCACCATCTCTGACCACAAGGCGGTCGTGCCGTGGAGGGACGGCGAGACGGACGACTTCGCACGGTACTGGTTCGGGGAGAGGCAGCTCATCGACCTGGCAAAGGTCGCCGAGGTGTTGCGACATACGAGGTTGCGCACCCGGGACGTCCTACGTCTTTGCCTGAGCCGACTGGTGATCACGAAGGACGCCGGAGCTTCGCTAGCGCGTGACGTGTCACATAGCCGACCACACCGAGTCGCAGATACCAGTGGCTTCGATGTCATGGCGAACTTCATCCGGTCTGCTCGTCAGGTCGCCCGTGCGATGGAGCCCGAGGGGATCAAAGGCACGGCTCGAGTCCAGCTAGGCGATGCCCGCCAAGTCGCGGATGATGCAAGTTCCTTCGACATAGCGGTCACGTCTCCGCCCTACCTCAACGCGATCGACTACCTCCGAGGGCACCGCCTGGCGCTCATCTGGCTCGGCTTTGACATTCCATCTCTGCGGCAGGCACGTTCGGACCAGATTGGTTCGGAGCGCTCGTTGGAGACGGCACCGTTCGACGTCCTGCCCTTTGTCCGCCATGTGGATGGTAAGGAGCCGGCGGAGCGATACGTCGGATGGCTGCGGAGGTACGCAACCGACATGAGCCAGGTATTGACCGCTCTGCGACGAGTCGTACGACAGTCGGGCAAGGTCATCATCGTCGTCGGAAACTCTGTCATTCGCGGGTCCGAGTTTGACAATGCCGGGGTTATCGCCCGGTGCGCGGAGGACGTGTCGTTGGAACTCGTGGACCGATGGGAACGGGCTATCCCACCGAGGCGTCGGTACCTACCGCCGCCAAGTGGAGAGTCGGCCCTTGCCCAGAGGATGCGTTCTGAGAGCGTACTCACGTTCGCTCGTCCCGCGTGAATGCATACGAGAGATCACGCCGACCAAGCGACCAATGATGTTGTCGGGGCACGCAGCAATGACTTCGGGCAACGCGACAGTGATCGACGACGCCGGGTCGGGTTTATCACGCACTCGCGTCCACCCTCCTCAGCTCAGCCCCTCGGAAGCCTTCAGGAGTGGTCTGACGCGGTGGAGGCGTCGGGGACGACGTCGATGCGCCGCCGGGACCAGGCGCTCGGCATGGGCAGGTTGGTGTTGATGATGAGGACGCCGACCAGCGATGGATACCTCGGGTCGTCCTTTCCGTGAAGGTGGGGCTGCATCCAGCCCATGTAGTTCTCGAGGACCCCAGGCGGCGCTTCCTTGCGAGTGTGGTCGAGCACCACGAGGACCGAGAGCTGGCTACCACGGCCGACCCCGTACTGGGTCGGCTGGCCGAGGTACTTCGCTGAGTGCCCGACCGTGGCAGGCGTCCTCCTTTCGACCTTCAGTTCGGCGATGACGTCGTCGTGGAGGAGGTCGTCGAATCCGCCGGCGACCGCGTCTCGTCGGGTGAGACGTCCCTGCAGCTCGGGATCCTCGCGAAGGAGGCGTTCCAGCTCGTCGTGGAAGGTCCCCTCGCTGACGTACTGGCTCTTCATGAAACGCTTGGTGAACATGATCTGCTGTGCGGCCCGGACGCAGGCAGCGAACAGGCGGCAGAAGGCGCGGACGTCCTCGGTGGTGAACTCGGTGGAGTCGAGCCGTCCGAACATCGTGAGGAGTCGCTCGCTGGTCTGGTGGTGCTCGGTTACGAAGTCACGGCTCGGGTCGAACGGCCGCAGCCGAATGTTGCTGCACCCGGCGAGCTCGACCACTTCGTCGTGACCATCGCCGATCAGGCGGACTTGGATGGGGCAATCGACGGCCGGATCCCGGATCGGCTGCTCCACCCGGCATTGCAGATGACCCTCGCCGACAAGGGTGATCCCGGTCTCGTCGGACTCCCATTCAGCAAGGCAGAACTCGTACCGAGGCAGGGTCAGGGCTTCCCGGCCGATGCGGGTGATCGGCTCTACTATGCACCTTTCCGCCCACTCGGGCACGTCGATGAGCCGCACCATCATCCCGAGCGTGTACAACTCGTCCCGCCCAACGACGAGCACGTCGGTCACGGGAACATCACGAAACGTCGGCACGCACACGGCCAACGGCCGCTCGGATGGCTCCGTGTCACCGAGCGAGCGACTCGCAGACGCGCCACGTCGGGGCAGAAGGCTCGTTCCCACGATGCAGATCGGTGCCGCCGCTGCGCCAAGCGCGTGGCACGCCGCGTCGGCCTCGGACACCCCAGCAGCGGTCACCGTTGCCTGAAGGAATCCGGAGAGTCCTGGCGCGACCGGCGTGTTTCCATCAGCCTCGATGGTGTGCAAGAGGATCTCCGCCCGCCGTTTCGCGGCGTCGAGAAGCGTCGTGGCGCCTGTGTCGGCGCTGCGCACGGCCGCGTCGTAGCGCAGGAGAAGAACCGCGATCCTCCACGCCTCGACCAACCACTGCCGCTGGCGTCCCGACGCGTGCGCGGGTTGCGCCGAACCGGCAAGGACATCGGCGGACCGCTCCAGCTCGTCCGCCGCACCAGCCGGATCGTCGACGATCGCGACATGCAGGAGTTCGGCGCCGGATGCCTGGGCAAGCATGCTGTCGAGCGCATGCCGCAACGCACTGTCCTGCGGCACCCCGTCGCGCGACGACTCTAGCTCGGCAACGGCGTGACGGAGGGTCTCGGCGGCAGAGTGAACAGCGTCACTGTCTGGACCTTCGGCGACGAGGAGCTGCAGCAACTCGGCCCCCAAGACGAAGCATCGCGAGAACAGTCGACCGGGCCGACCCTCCGCTTCCGGGAGCTGTCGCTCCTCGACTCGACGTGCGATCTCGACGGCATCCGCCCACCGCCCAGCGGACTGCAGCAGGTCAACCGGTTCCATGGCCCGCCAGACGAATCGCGGGTCGTGGACGTCACTCAGGGGCGCGATGTCCGACAGGGGAGAGTGGGCGATGAGCGCCGGCTGGTCCATCAGCGCTGCCAGCAACGGCTCGCTGCGCTGGTTGTAGTAGTCCACCAGCTCCGGGCTCGCCGCGGTCTCCAGCGCCGTGGTGGTCCATGCGTTGTGGGTGCGAAGTGCTTCCGGCCACCGTGCCGTGAGCAGCCGTTCCCGGTCGTGGGCACGGCAAGACAGGACGTACATGAGCCCGACCCCGTGCCACGCGGTCGCGTTCTCCTCGCCGTCGATCATCGACGCCAGCGAGCGGATGGACCAGATGCCGTCCTCCATCACGTCGGGGTCGGTGTCCTTGTACGTCGCCAGCCAGGCCGCAACAAGCCGAAGAAGCGGAGGTGCGAGACGTGCGGGGAGTCGCAGGTAGGGGAGCTGGCTCAGCATCCTGCGGTGCACCACCACGTAGCTGTCCGCCAACAGCGCTGGGGCGAGGTCGTTGAGATCGTCGGGAAGGGTGTCGGCGACCTGTGCGCACTTCACCCACAGGTCGATGCCACCGCTGCGCACAGCGGGGTCGGCGTCGAGTAGCGCGGAGTACACGATGGGGAGGAGATCGCGGAGCGTCTCAGGCGATACCGCCTCTTCGAGCGCGTCGACCATGGTCGTGCGCACCCGCCGGTCGTAGCTCTCGTCGGCGGTGCTCGCGGTGAACAACGGGAGCACCGATCCCAACACCCGCCCTGCATCGAACGTGGCACTCTGTCCCACGGATCTGGCCAGGTCTCGCCGCCTGGCATTGCGCCGGATGCGCCGGGACTCCCTCTCCATAGCCGCCAACTGACGGGTCATCGGATTCGCTGCGGTGTCGATCACGGGGTCGGGATCGGGAGCGCAGAGCGCCAGTACGTGACCGAGCATCGCCTCGACGTGATCTGCGACGGCCGGGACCTCACCCGCCATGCTCTCCAGCGTGTCGACTGCGTGGTCCGCGGCCTCGTCGCCCCAATCTCCACCCGCCCGGCGGACGAGAAAGTCCAACGCCTCCGACGTCGCCTCGTCGCTCGCATCCCACGGCTCCCGGAAGCGCCGCAACCCCCACGGGATCCGCGACAGCTCTGCCGTCAGCCCCTCTGAGGCGCCAGCGGCACAAGACTCGACGATGGTACGAGTCGTCACCGGTTCCCGTCGCCAGGCGGTGGCGAGCGCGTTGATCGCCGCTCCGGCAGGGTGCGGATAGCCGGCGTATCCAGGATCGGGTGCCCGGATGCTGGCGATCAGTGGTTGGCCGAGGGCCACGATACGGGTCGCGTCAACGCCGAGCAGGACGTTCGCGGCATCAGCGGCGACGTGGCGAGCCCAGTCGTCATCGCTCGCAAGACGCTCGACGATCCTCTTGGTCACGAGCGACAGCTCCACCTCCGAGGCCGCGACTAGGGCCTTCGGCGCGGCCGCAGGGCGCCAGTGCTCGTACGGGTCGCCCGATGCCAGGGTGATCACCTGGTCTAGGACGTCGGTCAGATCGGTCGGGACCAGCTCCGGCTGGAGGAGCGCCATGAGGTCGCCCGCCTCGATCGACCGGAAGTGGCGCAGGGCGGCGAGCGCCGCCTCAAGTGCCCGTCGTGCTGGACAACGGCCCCCACGTACCAGTTCTCCGAGGGCGGTCAACGCCGTGGCGTCGGCCGTGTCAGCGGCCAGCTCCAGGAGCGTGTCGACGAGCACCGGACTGAACAGCTGCGGCGCCGCCCGCGCGGTCTCGATCACGTGACGAGCGGATCGCTGCTCCTCGGCGGACATCGGCCCGGTCCGAGGTTCGGCCCGGTCCAGACGGTCGACGTGCCTGGTCAGCTCCCGGACGACGTCGCTCTCCGTGGCGACGGCATCCCGGCGACGCTGGGCCCGCTCATCGTGCCGCTGGGCTCGCTCTGCCGCCCGTCGTTCCGCCTCGGCGCGGCGCTCGGCCTCCTCCTCCGCCCGCTGCGTGGCGACGGTCGCCAGGTTGGGCAGCTCGCCGGTGCCGTCCCGGTACGGGCACTCCACGCAGTTCTCGTTGTAGAACTCGACCGCCAGCTTCAGGGCCTGGTGCGCCTGACGGCCCGAGGGCGCTGCGTGCTCGCACCGCACCTCCATGAGCCCCATCGGAACGCCCAGGGCGTCCCCGACGAGACTGTTGCCGCCCACCAGCTCGACCCGGCCGTGGCGGCAGTGACGGTGCATCAGCTCGATGGCGTCCACGTTGGTCTGGCCCATCCCGACCGCCTGGTCATACTCCTCTTGGCGCACCCAACCAGTTGACCACGACTCTGTGACCGTCAGCGCACCTTCGTCCCGGCCGGACCGGGTTTCTCGAGCTACGTCGAGCATGCGCGGCCGGTACGAGCCACCGAGCTGGGCGGGGTCGAGAACGGGAGCTCTGCGCCCGACCGCCCGCGGTCCGCGGTATCCTGCGGAGCGGCAGCCGTACCTGCCTGACTCCGAGCTCGGGACCTCCCACGCAGGTGCCGGCAACGAGGACAAGGGTCGTCGACTCGTACGGAGTGGAGCCCATCCGTCATGACACCAGCACGGCCTTGGGCGTGGGACGTTGGCCGAGAAGGCATGACATGACGAAGGACAAGGCACGTAAGAACGCAACGCGCCAGCGCAAGGCCGAAACCGGGGAACGCTACGTTGTCGCACGGCGACGTAGCACCGATGAGTACTCATGGCTGCGCTGCGCCAACTGCGACACGACCCTCGACGTGCGAATCGAGGGACTGTTCTGTTCGGAGCTGTGCCGGCAGACCGCGGACCTCGTCCGCTACGCCCGCCGCAAGGTGCAACAGGGGCAGGTTGACGACCCGGACATCGCCTGGGCTCTGCAGATCCGAATGGCGCTTCTCCTCGGGGGTGGGTACCCCGGACCGGAACGCCGGCTGTCTCGTGCAACCCGCGACGCAGTCATCGAGCGGGACCAAGTGTGCACCTCATGTGGAGCACCGGGGGTCGAGATCGACCACATCGAGGGAAGCTCGGACGACCTCAGCAACCTCCAACTGCTCTGCACTGAGTGCCATAGGGCCAAGACCAGGGCGATGCTTGTAACGGCGCCGCCTGAAAAGCAAGAGGAGGCCAGAGCGCTCTGGGCCCTTCGGGTCCTTCCGCCGACGGCGACCCGGCTGTGTGACGACACGGAGCGGTGGCCAAGCGAGTGGCGACTGCTGAAGGCCCGGCGGAGAGAACACCTGCTGGAGGCTCTTGCGGAACGGGGATACGAGCGGTCCGACTTTCCCGGTCTGACCTGGAGCGAGATCTGGGACGACATCGACGACGCCGACACTCCGGAGTACGGAGTCTGGGACGACGAAGAGGGTCCACCCCCGTGGGCAACGGAGGATGAGGAGATCG
>JAEHJW020004380.1_pt2 | contig 12015 bp, 12 predicted proteins | sample 9271431 | NCBI WGS metagenome assembly JAEHJW02
CACAGGCCCGTCTAAGCCCCCTGGGAGCCCCACAGGCCCGTCTAAGCCCCCTGGGAGCCCCACAGGCCCGTCTAAGCCCCCTGGGAGCCCCACAGGCCCGTCTAAGCCCCCTGGGAGCCCCACAGGCCCGTCTAAGCCCCCTGGGAGCCCCACAGGCGGCTCCCAGCGACAGCCGCCGTCATGGCCCCCTACGATGCGCTCGCATGGCAGCCAGCGGTTCGACCGGGCGGCCAACGAGGCGTCAGTTCGTGCAGCGATACCAGTCGGCCGCCCAGCGTTGGGCCATGCTGCTCGTCGAGCCGTTGGTCTCGTTGGCCCAGCGACAGCGCATCGAGGACGACTTTCGGGACGCCGCCAGGTCCGAGCCCGACTGGTGGACGGTCTACGTGGCCGGGGTCCTCGCCGACATCGTCCAGACACTCCCCGTCGACGACGCGTGGCGCACGCTCGTCCTCGACGACGACGGAGCTGCCGACTGGCCGCTCGGAGATGACTTCCCGACGTTCGGGACGTGGGAGTCGGTGACCGACGTGATCGAGCCCACCTCGGACGCACCGCGCCTCGACCCGTCGTTCGTCGCCCTCGAAGTGCCGGTGCCGCCGCGCTCCACAGGACTCATCCAGGTGGCGTTCCAGGGGTGGCAGGCGCTCGTGGGGCCAGTGCGCCAGCTCGTGCTCCAGGACGGCATCGACGAAGCGTTCGATGTCGGGACCGCCGCCATCCGGTTCGCCCAGCACCGCCGCCGGTCGTACGGCTTGCCCGCCGACGACATCTGGGCGGTGGTCTCCGGGTTCACCTGGGCGTGGCGGGCGAGGTGGGTGGTGGTCGGTCGTCAGATCGACGAAGACCAGATCCAGCTCTCCATCCGCCAGGAGCAGATCCGGCCGAAGAGCCCAGGTCGGTAGCAAAACCACCGGATGGTTCCAGCCCCCCGGCATAGACGGGGGCATGGCTACCGAGTCGCCACCATCTCAGGCCTCAGCCCAAGCTCCGGCTGTCGCCGTCATCGGACTCCCCGAGCTTCCTGCTGCGCTGCTCCGGTGCGGCTATGAGTGCCTGGCTGTCGACGGCGATACCAGCGCATCGGCGGTAGCTGCCGCAGCTCGACAGGCGACGGCGACCGGGCGCCCCTATGTCGTGATCGTCGCCGGTGATGACCCGGCCCTGCGCTCATGGGTGCAGGTACAGGTCGCCCAAGGGCGCCCCGTGCTCGTGGCTACGAGCGAGCAATGCCCGTTCGGCGATCCGATCCCGAAGACCCGCACGATCTCGCTGCCCGCAACGGTCGACGAGATCATGGCGGTCTTCGGCGCCCCGCCCGCTGGCGGCGCAGCAGGCGGGACCGTGGTGCTGAGCGATGGGAGCGTCTTCGTCGAGCCGCCACCCGAGCCCGACGCAGCGCCGACGTCAGCGGCCGACCCAGACGATCCGTTTGCTCAGCCGCTCTTCGGTACATCCCCACCAGTAGCGCAGCCATCGCCGATACCTAATGCCGGTACTTTGCCCTCTACTGATGAGTCACTTTCACCAGATTCAGCCTCCAGCAATAACGATTTCGAGGCACCACTCTCCGCAGCCAGCTCGGTCCCATCTCCGCCTGGCGCCATTCCAAAGCCGGCCAATCCGTTCGTTGCACCCCCAGTGCAACCTGGCGCCATTGACGGCGATGGTGTACCGTTTCCTGCCCCCAGTTCTTCGAGCACTCCCGTCTCGGTGCCCGGCGATCTGTCTGGGCCAGTGTCGGAACCAGTGTCGGCGGCAGGGCCGAACTCGGAGCGTCCCCTTGACGCTCCCTCCCCTGCCTTCGGGACGCCTAACACTGAGAACCACCTGGTCACAGGGGGTGTAGTGCCATCAGAGACGGTCCCCAGGCTGTCTCAATCGGCCCCAAACTACACAGGTGAAAGTCCATTTCATGTCGACACGGATGTCGTCATCCCGCCCCCGCCAGACCTCACAGGTCTGTTCACTGCACCGGAAGACATCGACGTGTTCCGGCCAGTCGTTCACCAGCGCCACGCTGAGCGGAAGATGGCCCCCGTCATCATCGTGTTCGCCGGCAAGGGTGGAGTTGGTAAGACCACTACAGCGTTTGCCCTTGCAGAGCGAGCCGCCGTTGTAGGGGGGCTCCAGCGAGTGGTACTCATCGACATCAATCGTGGGCAGGGTGATGTTCGGCAATACGCTCGGATCAGCGGCCATGTGCCGTCTATCTACGACGCCGCCATCTCGGGCGACGTGAAGACAGCCATCGTCTCCCCCTCGCAGCTTGCAGCAGCGCGCAGCGGCCAGCCGCCTCTACACCTGGCGGTTGTACTCGCCCCGACCGCCGACCAGGCCGACGCGAGCATCGTCACCTCGTCGGTCTATGGAGCGGCGATCGACTACGCCCGGTCTACCGCCGATCTCGTCGTGATCGACACCCAGATCGTCGAGGCGGAAGACACGTCAGGGCTTATCGACGAGGTTGTGATCCCGTTGCTAGCCCGAGACGCCTGGGGTCTGGGACTCTCGGACACTTCCCGTCCAGGAGTATCCAATCTGCTTGCGCGCTTGAAGCTCTTCCAGTCCCGAGGGGTCGATGCGTCCCGAATGATGATCGGGCTGAACCGAGTCAAGGACGACTCGTCGATCAACCCTCAAGCCGTTACGCAGCTCACTGCCCCGTACGGAGCCTGGGTCGGGAGCGTCAACGAGTCTCCGGTCGTGACCACTGCGTTCGAGTTCGGGGATGTCGGCCAGGTAGCTGAAGCGTCCTCCGATGTCGACATGGCTGCACTCTTGAACCGAGTTCTGTCCAGGGTGACCGGGCTCAATGCGTTCGACGAGCAGCCAGTGGATCTAACGCCCACCCCACAGAAGAAGCGAGGACGACTCCGAAGGAGGCCCCGATCGTGAAGTTCAACGGCGGAGAGAGCGGGAGCCGGCACCGGTTCAACGCACGCCTCTGCGACCAGCTCCAGCGCATTGCGTGGGGTCGGTCCGCTGCCAACCTTCTTGGTGAGCGTTCGCGTCGCCCGCAAGCGGTGGTGACACTCCCCACCTGGATCTGGCTGACGCCCGCTTCCAATGTCGGGCGGAAGGCGAAGAGCCGGGACGGCGGTCTGTTGCGGCTCCCCCTGGCTGTGTCCTGGGATGTCGAACCGGTACTGACAGTGACCGCTGACCAGCCGGTCGTCGGTCACTGGACGGCGAACGGGATGGGGCACTCGCTGAGCGGCAAGACCGAAGTCTGTGCCGTTTCGACTCGAACGGCTCCTCGCGATCTTGGCGAACCGGCACTGGACGTGATCCCAGACAGGCTGGAGGTGCCGACGCTGGCGCGCCCTCACGTCCGTTCCCGCCTCGGAGAGCTGGTAGCCGACGGACGGATGGCCCAGTGGGATGTGCTCGGAGACTTCGAGCAGTACCTCGACCATGCGTTCGCAAAGGCGCACTCCGCCGTGAGTGCCGAGCTGCGCCCACTCAGTCCCCGGCCTGTACTGGACGCATCCGACCAGGAGATGCTGCGGACTTCGTTGCTCCTCGGCGATGTGGGAAGTGGGGACTCCGCAGTGCTCCGGCTCATCAATCGGTGCCTGGAGCCCAATCGGTTCACGCGGGTAGACCCCGAACGGTACGTGGTCACCGCACTGTTCTCGGCTGCCGAGACGGCGATTCGTCGCAAGCTCGGCGACCCGCACATCGGTCGCAAGGTCCGCCGGTTCGCAGCCACGCGCCGGTTCGAGACGGTCGACGACCTCATCGCCGAGTACCGGGAGGTGTTCCCTAAGGATCGCCTGTCTGTCAAGCGAGCTTGCTCGGCGCTCGAAACTACTCGATCTATCCCCGCCCTCGTCCCCCTTCCGCCCGAGTAGCGGCATGCCGCGTCCGCGCAACTCTGTCGACCTGCTCAATCGCGCTCGTGCTGCTAAACGGCGCCAGCGAGCAGAGGTTCTTGTCGCACTCGAAAATGGCTTATTGGGAATCTGGGATGTCCTTTTGCTCGCATCGACCCCAGAAGGCGAGGCGCTTCGGCCCATACCTGTAGTAACGTTGTTGAGGTCGATCCCCGGTTGGACACACCCGATGGTTAGGGCAACAATCACCCGACTCAAAGAACGACTGTCACTCCCTCGTGATACACCGATGAGGGGCGTGACGGTCGCCATGATTGTCGACAAGAGGTCCGGTGGCCGGCGAATCCAGGAGCTTGCCGACCTGATCTCGGCGTACGAGCGCCCTGGGCTCGGAAAGTTCCCGTTTCAGCCAGTCCAGTCGACTTACTCCGAGGTGGCGCAGTGGCAATCGCCGACATAACGACCCTGCTCGTTGATCTGGCGAGTAGCCGTCAGGAGCACCCCGGCGACGAGGACCGGATCATCACCGAGGTCATCGTGGCCAGCGACGAGCTTTGCGCTCGGGTCGCCAGGCGACACGCTCGCTACGCAGGGTTGGACTGGGGGCGGGACGCCGACGACCTCATCTCGATCGTCCGGGAGACCGCCCTCAAGATGCTCCAGCGCATCGCTGACGGTGACCCCACCGCTGAGGCGTTCATCTCGGGGTGGGAGTCGGCGCTGTTCGTCCGGGGACGGACGGCGATCAGGGAGTACGCCGACTCGGCGGCATGTACAGGGGTCTCGGGCTGCACGGCGACAGTGCGGCGCCAGCGATCGCTTAGTCAGCACCGCCAGCTCATCCAGAACGCACTGCATGAGCCCGTATCGGTGGCAGACCTCCTAGAGAGCTGGAACGATGTCGTGGTACAAACGAGGTCGAACCCCCAAAAACAGGGGGCCTTTGCCACGGAGGCGGACGTGGTCCCAGTCAGGGTCTACCCAGAGGAACCGCAGCAGATACCGGTCCAACCTGTCCGTGAGCACGCCGTCCTGGACTACCTGGACGCCACCGACCTGATCTCCCGGACGAAAGAGGCGTGCGCCGCCACCGACCCCTTCCTCGGGGAGATCGCTGCGCTCTGGTTCTCGTGGTTCCCCGATGGCGAGCCCCTGCGGATCGTCGAGATCCAAGAGCGGCTGCACACCACCTCCCACAAAGCTCGATCAGGAGTGGAGCAGGTTCGCCGGATCTTCCGAGACATGATGGTCGACCAGTAGCTCCGCTGGCCGCAAGCGACGGCAAAACAGGCGGTCGATTCCTTACTCGGCGCACAGGAGGGAGTAGTCGAGAGAGGAGTCACCGTGGAGCAGTCCGAGGTCAACCAGATCATTTTGGCGGCTGTTGGAGCTGTTGGGCCGGTCGGAGATGACCAGTCCGAGTGGATGCTGTCCGTGCAGGACATGGCGGCCCGTATCGCTGCGATGTGTACTCCCAACTCCACGGTCGCCCGTGCAGTCGTGGGCGTGGCCAACTCTAAGGTTTTCACGGGGGTTGTGCAGGGCATCAAGAAGGAGGCGAGTTCCACTCGCGGTGTGGTGACGCTCCAGGGGAAGCCGTCGAAGTTCCACGAGGACGGAATCGAGACCGCTCGCACCGAGCGCACCGACACTGCCGCTGGCATGGCGATGGCTCGACGCATCCGCCGTCTCGTGGGACATCGGGTGGTCGTGTGGGTCGAGGTCGAGCCCATCCGTGACGGAGCCTCGAAGTCCCGAGTGATCCGACACGTCGAAGACCTTGGGCCTGCCGAGGGAGCCAGCGACGCCAAGCTCGCCGGGTAACGATCTAGCAAGATTTCTCCGCGCTCCTGCCGATCCGCCGCACTCTTACTAGGCATGGCTACCTCATCGACAGCACACCCTCGCCAGCCCAAGGGCCAGCCCACCGGCGGCCAGTTCGCAGCCAAGTCCAACCCGGAGTCGGACATCGAGCTGGAGCCATCCTGGCCGGGGCTCACCCGTGAGGTGGGACAGGTCAGACAGGCCAGCGTTGTCCGGTGGCGGGACGCCGATGACCAACTCCAGGACCCACCCGACGGATCACCAGCCGCTCAGCAGTTCCGCCTCGACGGCACGGTCGAGTACGAGGAGCACCGGCAGGCCGATAAGCGCCAAGACCCACCCGACGGCTCGCCAGCCGTGAGGTGGCTCCGCCCCGACGGCACGGTCGTGCGGGAAGCGCACTACCAGGCCGGCAAGTACCAAGACCCACCCGACGGGTCGCCCGCCCTGCGCCAGTTCCGCTCCGGTGGCACGGTCGTGTACGAGGAGCACTGGCAGGCGGGCCTCGTCCAAGACCCACCCGACGGATCGCCAGCCGTGCGGCAGTTCCGCCCCGACGGCTCGGTCGAGTGGGAGCAGCACTACCGGGCTGGCGTGCGGGTCCCCGGCTAAAAAACCTCGCGCTCCTGCCGATCTGCCGCCCTCTTACTAAGCATGGCTAACACCTTGCTTGCACGCCGGCCCAAGGGCCAGCCCACCGGCGGCCAGTTCGCAGCCAAGTCCAACCCGGAGGCCGACATCGAGTTGGAGCCGTCCTGGCCGGGGCTTGCTCGCAGAGCTTGGACGCACGCCGACGGTTCATCGGTCGAGCATTGGTTGGACACCAACGGCCAGCTCCAAGACCCGCCCGACTGCACGCCCGCTGCGAAGCGGTTTCGTTCCGATGGCACGGTCGAGCACGAGGCGCACTACCAAGCCTGCCGTCTCCAAGACCCACCTGACGGGTCCCCCGCCGTGCGCTGGTTCCGCCAGGACGGCACGATCGAGCGGGAGGAACATCACCAAGCCAACCGGCGTCAAGACCCACCTGATGGGTCCCCCGCCGTGCGCTGGTTCCGCCAGGACGGCACGATCGAGCGGGAGGAACATCACCAAGCCGGCCAACTCCAAGACCTACCTGACGGGTCACCCGCCGTGCGGCAGTTCCGCCCTGACGGTTCGATCGCCAGCGAGGAACATCACCAAGCCGGCCAACTCCAAGACCTACCTGACGGGTCACCCGCCGTGCGGCAGTTCCGACCTGACGGTTCGATCGCCAGCGAGTGGCACTACCAAGCCGGTCAACTCCAAGACCTACCTGACGGGTCTCCTGCCGTGCGACGGCTCCGACCTGACGGCACGGTCGAGCGGGAGGAGCACTGGCAAGACGACCAGAAAGTTTTTCCGCCAGTCGCTTGATCCGCCGCACTCTTAGAAGGCATGGCCACCCCATCGACCGCACACCCCCGCCAGCCCAGGGGCCAGCCCACCGGCGGCCAGTTCGCCGCCAAGTCCAACCCGGAGGCCAACCTGGAGCTGGAGCCATCCTGGCCGGGGCTTGTCCGTAGATCGCAGTCCTACGAGGACAACTCGTCCGTCGAGTGGTGGTCGGACGCCAACGGCCAGCTCCAGGACCCACCCGACGGAACTCCCGCTATGTGCTGGCGCTACTCCAATAGCTCGGTCCGCAGCGAGGAGCACTACCAAGCCGGCCAACTCCAAGACCCACCAGACGGGTCCCCCGCCGTGCGCGGGCTCCATCTGGACGGCTCGGTCATGTACGAGCAGCACTGGATGAACGGCCGCCCCCAGGACCCACCCGACGGGACGCCTGTCGTGCGATGGTTCCGCCAGGACGGTTCGATCGACCGCAAAGAGCACTGGAAGGCCGGCCGCAAGATTTCTCCGCGCTCTGTCTGATCCGCCGCCCTCTTAGAAGGCATGACCTTCACCCAGCCAGCCCCTTACCGTCGCAGCGATCCAGTCGACCGAGGTCAGCCCTCGGACATTTTCCGCCAGCCCGCCATCACGGTAGGCATGGCACAGCACAGCAAGTACCACTGCGAGGAACGTCGTCGGGGCGCCCCCGGCCAGGCCAGTTGGGTCCGCCTGAACGACGCCGTCGACCAGGAGGCATGGCGGATCGCTGAGGCGGTTTGCTCTGGGCAACAGGACGAGCGCCAGGGGCGATGGGAGATCGCTGTCCTTGTGCTGGAGGAAGCCCAGATCCACGAATGGGCAGCAAGGAAGGCGGTCTCCTGCTCACGGCAGACGACCGACGACATCGCCGCTGCCTACCGTGAGCTGCTTGAAGAGAAGGTTGCTGGACCTGAGCCAGCTCTCGATCTCGCCCGAGTGGCGTCGGGGAGCAGTGTGTGCGGGTGGGCCAAGGGGCTCTTGGGCTCCCTTGAGGCCAGGAAGCTCGCCCGTCGGCTTGTGTTCACTTCGACCGTTCGCACGGTGCCGGTCTCCCATTCAGACAGCCAGTTGGCGGCTTGCACAGTGGGGATCGACGGGCAGTCCGACTTCGACTGGGACGACCAGGACCAGGCGTTCATGGCGGCGGCGGCGAGCTTCGAGGTGCTGTCTGCCGGCAAGCGGGCCAACGAGGTGATCCACCTGTCCGCTCGTTCTCTCTGCTCCGTCTACCACCTGCCAGCCCCCAAGCGGGGGCTCTACCTGTCGGGCGCAGCCGGGTTGTTCGACCGCCTGATGGACTCGGTGGATGCCGCTCGTGACGACATCACCGACACGGTCGAGAACCCTGATGGCGGGTACCGGGGGTTGGCGGTCCTGTGGGACCAGTACCCCATCAAGGCCCTGGAGCCGTTCTGCGAAGTCCCGGCTTTGGCCGTCCAGCGAATCGCTCTTTCCGCACTCACCCCTATTCCCCCGATGAGCAAGATGCACCTCACCGCCCTACGGGATGCACTGGTGCCCGTCATCGGGTCACTCCACGCGGCCGGTCGTCTGGCGTCAACGTGGGCCAACTTGCACACCGAGGCAACGGCATCGGAGTACGGCCCGCACCCCCGCCCGAGGGTCAAGTCACTCGCCGCCCGAGTGGAGGAGCAGCATGAGTGGGAACGGGCCGTCTCTGACGTGCTCAACCGAGGCTGCACCAAGCTCGGGGCGACGCCTGACGCTGTCCGTTCCTCGCTCACTGCGCTCGCCCGCCAGACCATCGGCGAGCCACTGCTGGTGGCGTAATGCGAGGGAACACGGTGTCGTCGCCACTCCCCCGTTGCCATCTGCGGCTGGTGCCACCGCCGCCACCGCGACCTGTCCTGGTCGATTGGGAGGCCGAGGGCTGGTTTTCCGAAAAATCCTCGCGCACCGAGGATTTGCCGCCCTCTTACTAGGGCACAGGAGTTGCCGCTTCGAGGCAACCCCTCACGTACCACCCCCACGTACCACCGGAGGCAGCAATGACTGTACTGGCACTACCTGCCACTCTCGCGCTCGAAGACGAGGTAGATCGCTCGTTCGAGCTGACGGCAAGCGGGCTCTCCCGCTCTGCCGTCCGAGCGTTCCTGCTTGGTGAGACCGACGGCTCCGATCTCCCTGCCCCCGCCTGGGGGCCGATCGGTGAGGCGGTGTACGACCGGACCTACAGCCGGACCGTGCAAGGTGATGACGGAGTCTCCAGGCGAGAGACCTGGGCGGAGACTGTCCGCCGGGTCACGATGGGGTCCCTCCATTTGGTGGACTCGTGCCACTGGCAGCCGGATGAGGACGTCGACCTGTTCGACCTCATCTACTCCTTCCGGGCAATCCCAGCCGGTCGGCACCTGTGGGTCACCGGCACCTCCGTCTCCCACTACTCCAAGAACTGCTGGGCGTCCGGCTGGGCAGAGCGGACATCTCTCCACGCTGCGTTCCTCGCCGCTCGGCTCTTCGAGGGTGGGGGCGTGGGGTCGAACTACTCGGCTGACCTGCTCGATCAGACGGACCCCATCGTCGGGACGCTCGATCTCCGGGTTGTGTGCCACCCCGGCCACCAGGACTACGACAGGGTCGTCCGTGCCGCCGGCTCAACGCTCAGCGATGAGCCCTGCGCTCCCTACGGGGTCGCTCGCTCGTCCTACCACCAGGGGTCGCTCTACGGCGGCGTCATCAACGCTGGCGTCATCAAGACGGTCACCTGGCTGACGGTCGACGACTCCCGTGAGGGATGGGTTGCCGCCTGGGCCACGTTGATCGACCTTTCGACCCAGCCCGGCTACCACACCGTCACGCTGGACGTGTCGAACGTACGCCCCTACGGCGCCACGCTCAAGACTTTTGGCGGGACCGCATCTGGCCCCGAAGCCCTGGTCGTCTCGGTGAATGCGATCGTCGACGTGTTGAACGGAGCCGCCGTCGACTGCCGGCGCCTGACCGGCCTGGAGGCCATGCAGATCGACCACGAGATCGCAGCGGCCGTGGTCTCGGGCGGCTCGCGTCGGTCGGCTCGGATGTCGCTCATGTCGTGGAAAGACCCCCAGGTCTTCGAGTTCATCCACTGCAAGTCCGACCCGACGATGCACTGGACCACGAACATCTCCGTTGAGATCGACGACGACTTCCACGCCGCCCTCTCCGACCCGGCCCACCCCCTACATGCCCGTGCCGAGGAGGTGCTGGCTGAAGTGGCCACGGGAATGACCCGTGACGGCGAGCCCGGCATGGTCGACACTTCCTCCCACTCCGCAGACGAGCCAACGCCAATCCGAATCACTAACCCGTGCTCTGAAGCCTCGCTTGTCAGCTATGGCTCTCGCACCGAGTTCTTCGGCGAGAGCTGCAACCTCGGGTCGGTCGACCTCGCTGCTTTCGGGACGGACATGGAGGGGGCGCAGCGGGCCTTCGAGCTGATGGCCCGGTTCCTCTACCGAGCCACGCTGAACCATCACCACGACCCGGCTGCTTCTGCCATCGAAGCGACGAACCGTCGGATCGGCGTGGGGATCATGGGGCTCCAGGGGTGGGTCGCCGCTCACGGCTACCGGCTCTCGGAGCTGCCTTCCGTCCCCGAGCTGGCCGACAAGCTGACGAGCTTCCGGTACTCGGTCCGCCTGGCTGCCAACCAGTTCGCCGCCGAGTTGGGGCTGCCGTGCCCGACCAAGGTCACCGCCGTAGCCCCGACAGGCACGATCGCTCAGCTCGGAGGGACGACGCCCGGTATCCACCCGGTCTACGCCCGCTACTTCATCCGTCGGGTGCGTTACCAGGACACCGATCCGGCGCTCGACGGTCTGGCAGCAGCCGGGCACAAGATCGTCGACGACATCTACGCAGCCAACACGAAGGTAGTGGAGTTCGTCATGCGAGACCGCATCCTCGACCGGTACCCGGCCGATCTGATCGAGCAGGTCGACGAGTTCTCCGCCGAGGCGTTCTTCGACATCATCGCCACTGTGCAAGCGTCCTTCTGCGGCCCGCTCGACGGCCAGGCAGTGTCGGCCACGGCTCAGATCAAGGCAGGGCTCGACCCCAAGGAACTCGCCGCTCAGATCCGGTCGCGGCTTGGGACCATGAAGGGGTTCACGGTGTTCCCCGCTCTGACCCGCCCGCTCCAGCCCTACGAGGCACTGTCGGAGGACGCCTACCTGGCCGCTACGGCATCAGGGGCGAGTGATGTCGTCGGGGACTCGAACAGCGGGGAGTGCGTGGGGGGAGCGTGCCCGGTGCGGTGACCACCGGCAGCATGGCCACCGGCAGCGTAACCACCGTTCGCGTAACCACCAGCCGCCGCCCGTCCAGCGGTTGTTGGTTACGCGAACGGGTCTTCGTCCGGCTCCTGTGCTCCCGATGTGATGACGAGCGGGAACAGAGCGGAGACGATCCGCCGGTCGGCGGGCGCTGACCCGACAAGCTGCTTTGTCCGGCGAGCGAACCGCCGCCCGGAGACAGCCCGTGCTCCAGCCGGCCGGAACCTCCACAACCGCAGTGGCTTCGAGTCGTTCGATGGCCACACGACCATGATCGGCTTGGCGATCTGGCACTCGATGCCGCTGCGGTTGAGGAGGGCGGCAATCGCCACCTGTGCCAGTTCGAGCGTGCGCCGGTCTCCCGCCGAGAACCGGTGCAGCCCCCGCCTTGTCTGCCCCCGGAACGTCCAGATGTGTCCTGGACGCCAGGCTTTCGAGTCAAGGATGGTCACCTGCTGCCCGGCGACGACGATGTGGTCGATGTTGGCGGACACCTTGCCCATCGGGAGCCGGAGGTCGTGTAGGACGGTCGGTCCCGACCCTTGGCACAGCCCAGCAAGAGCCCTTGCTGTCCGTTGCTCCCCAGCCTTACCGATAGCTGCTCGTCCTTCGTACGCCCCGGACATCCGGCTCACGCTGCCGCCCGGTGTCCCGATGACGTTTGCGGTCGCTTGTTGCAT
>JAEHJW020000819.1_pt1 | contig 12013 bp, 10 predicted proteins | sample 9271431 | NCBI WGS metagenome assembly JAEHJW02
GGTGTCCAGGCACTCCGCCCGGAAGGTCCCGTTGAAGCTTTCCACGAAGGCGTTGTCAGTCGGCTTGCCAGGCCTTGAGAAGTCGATCTTCGCGCCGTTCTGATAGGCCCACAGGTCCATGGCATGAAGACGACGCTCGATGGCGCACAGGTGTACAACCCGGTGCAGGTAGTGCAGTTTGTAGCACTTTTCTTGGCCAGCGCTCCACGAGAGAAACTGGACCCGATTCTCGATGCCTGCGTTGCGACGTATTTGGCCGACCTCGACGAAGATGAGCAGGTAAACTTCAAAGGAACCGCAAAAGCATTTGTCCGCACATACGGGTTCCTATCCGCGGTGCTTCCATACAACAACCCAGCCTGGGAGAAGCTTTCCATTTTGCTGAACTGCCTGATTCCCAAACTGCCGGCGCCCAAGGAAGAGGATCTGTCGAAGGGTTTGATCGAGACCATCGACATGGATAGTTACCGGGTAGAGAAACAGGCGACGATCACGATTGCCCTTCCCGATGCAGATGCGGAAGTCGAGCCGGTTCCCACGGCTGGTGGCGGTCATAAGCCTGAACCGGAACTCGACCGGCTCTCCAACATTCTCAAGACATTCAATGAGCAGTTTGGAAATATCGACTGGACGGCATGGACATGTCGGGCCTGTCCTTCACGCCCGTATTCGATGCGAACCATATTTATGTGGGGCAGAGCGTGATGCCCATCAGTTCAACCAGCATGATGAGCGGCGGATCGGGAATGATGGGCGGCAGTTCGATGGGAGGTACCATCACTGCATCAGAAGTTGCCCTAGAGCCACAGGGATTGACCGGCACTACAGCCACTGCGATCACCAGCGGTTCGACTACCAGCTTCACCCTGACTCTGCCTTCGGACTCTGCGTTCACCACGCTGACGGGCGCTACCAGCGTAACGGTGGTACAGCAGGCACAAACAACAGTTGCCGGAACGTCACCGATTGCGAGCGGATCTTCCGTGCATGCCTTCGGGCTGTTGTTCTTCGACGGCGGCCAATGGAAGATGGTGGCATCAAGGATGGGTGCGAATTAACCATTTGCCTGGCATTTCCACGAACACAATAGTTTGCAGCGCGTGACGGAGGTCACAGACCACTATGTGCTGCGTTCAGCATCATGGAACGTCGAGTATGAGTTACTTTGCCAAAGTCGTCGCAGGGATTGTTGTTCTATTTGTTGGACTCAATCCGTTGATTGCTTCGGGGCCCTGCAGCCCGGCTGGTTCAACAGCTAGGTGCTGCGGGCCTCATTGTCCGATGAAGGCAATGGCGCATATGGAGGAAATGCAGAGTGGCGCCGAAGTCAAGACAGGTGCGCCCCCTTGCTGCAAGATTTCTTTCCCCACCCATTCATCGAAAGCGATTCTGGGAACGACCGAGCAATCGCTGACCCTTCAGGGGTCAAGCGACATCGTGGTTGACCAGTACCCGGCGCTCACCGGTGCAAGAACCGGAAACGCAACATTGCGAGTCGAGCGAATTCTGCATCGACCGCGAGCATCGCTCTGTATATTCCTAATTTAGACTCCGCGTCACATCTTCCTTGCATCTTCGCAATCTGCATCTGGTTCCTGATTCGGGCATTCGTGCGAATACTTGGCAATGCCTATCGGGAAGTGCTGGAGTTCATTCTACGCTGGGCTGCAGATGGTGGAAGGAGACTATGCCAACCTCTGTGCGCTCATTACACAGAAAAAGCTGAAAGCATTCGGAGGCCGCTGGGATCATTTGCTCGATTACATGCAGCAATATTCCCGACATCTTGCCTGCCGCTTGAGCGGCGCGGTCTCCATGCTTGAGCGACCGCTTGCCATCTCTTCCATCCCGTATGGGTATTGTGCAGAGGAACCCACCGATCAGCCCTCGCCGTGGCGCCTGGGGGATCAGGCCACGGTTATACCATCGTTCAGCGGCGATGGAATGGCAATTGCCTTTTATACGGGTTATCGTGCGGCTCAACTCTACCTTGCAGGATCCACCCCGGCGTTTTTTCATCGGGAAGTCCATAACCACTTCGGACGCCGGCTCTATTGGGGGACCGTGCTCTCGCGCCTACTCATTACAATTCCATCGCTCGCACAGGCTGTGCGTGTGTGGCCCTCCATCCTGTCGACGATATTCACGGCTACCCGCGTGCCAAGCGCATCCCTATGCAGACTGAGCGGCCGGATTGTGAAGGCTTTGAAGATGTGCGGAGTTGCGGATTCGCAACTAATCCATCAGCCAAGCGTGTAGCTGGCTGATGGTGATCTTGGGAATCCATGCGAGTATCTTGGTCTCTGTGTCACGGCTAAGGCACAAGGGAGCGCTTCCTGCCACGCTCGGCGATTGGTGCTTCGGGCGACTCCGCCGGTACGAGCATCTGATGCTCAATACAGCTGGGGCAAACCCTCGCCGGAACGACGCGAACGGCATCCCGGCTCTCGATCTTCGCCAAACCACGGCTATCCAAGCCCTTGCAGGTCAATGCCCCCAGCTCGTCCAGAAAGCGCTGTTTCGGAATCTGGTACATGGCTCCGCGTGCCCCCTCGAACTGGCAGTTGAGCGCAGCCAGCGCCTGGCCATACTGCAGTGCGTCGGAGACATTCGTCTTGGCCAGAGTTTTCAATGCCTCTCTGCCGTCGCCAAACAATCGGTAAATAAGCCCAGCGGTCGTCCAATCGCCGGCTCCCGCCGTGTCCTTCACATCCACGTCGTAAGAAGTCAACGCAACCCATGTCTTGGCTTTTCTCCGGCCGCGCAGCAAAAAGCGGAGGCCCTCATCTCCCAACGTCTGGATCTCGAGTTCTGCACCGTTCTCGGCAAGCAAGTCACTGAAGCCCTTAGCTCGCTGGTCGGAGTACTTGAGCACATCGCAGATACGACTCATCTCCACGAACAGAGAAGGATCACCTATTCCGGAGGGCTCAAAGACGACGACTGCGCCGTTTTTCTTGCATTGTTTAGCTAGGTTGAGGATCGAACGGGACACGCGATCCGTGAAAAATACAGCTACCGCCCCTATATCGCCTTTCAGATTGTCTACCGTTTCAATCACGACTGGACGATAGCTGGGCAGGTACGCCCCGCAATCGGGGCAGGTCCAAAGGAAGCGATGCTTGGGAGAGCCATCTTTGCCGAGAAAAATCTTCTCGACAACGATTGGAGTAGGGCACGGGAAGTTCCCCGATAGATACTTGGTGTCGACGCCCCAACGCTCGAGATCTGCCTTCACGATGTGACCCGCCTCATCGTCTGCGAGCCTACTGATCGGCACCGTCTGCCATCCCAAATAGGCGAGAGCGGCAGTCACATTGCCCGTGGTACCACCAGTGTAAAAACGAGGCACGAGCGGATCTTCAAGCCCGATCACGATGTCCAACGCGATGAATCCCGAACTGACCAGACGAGGAGTCTGCTTCTTAGTCTTCATAACACTCTCCGGCGAGCCATAGCCCGTGGATGACCCCGTCTTTCGCAAGCCGAGTCAACTCTTCCATCTCAACAGCGACCCGGTGTCCGTGCGCTTCAATATGAGCGATCGCCACTCGCGAGCCAGCCCTCTTCAGTTCATACGCGGCGAGCAGCGCTCCGATAGATAGCAGTTTACTAGAAAGAGCCGAGACGATGGCGTTGGAGCCGCCGAGCGGTGCCAGCGATTTCGCATAGTGATCGATAGCATGGACCAACTGACGATAGACTTCGAACGGATTGGTCTCCGAGGCGTAGAGGAAGTTACGGGGATCGACTCGCAGACTGTCGAAAAGCAACCCGCGATACTCAAGGATGAGGTTGTCTCCCCGCCGTGGATTCTGCGACGGCGCGGGCAAGAGAGGACAAACCTCCGACGGGCGCACCAGGTCGTAGATTCGCTGAAGTTGAGTGGCCTGATTCTCGCCGAGAAGAGGAAACCAGACGCGCGGTTTCGAAGCCGCCGACTCACGCTCCGCGTCACCCCGGAACGTGTGAATGTAATCGGCCTCCTCGTCGAGCCCTTCTTCGACAATTAGGCTGTCGATCTTGGGGTTCTCGTCCGCGAGCACGAAGAGATTCATCCGCGGCGAGTTCTGGCCGTCGATGATATGGAGGAGCTTGGCGACGACGGGCAGGAACACACTGCGCGGCAGCGCGCTGACATCCACGAGCACATCCGTGATACCTGCGAACTCGGTGGCGTTCTTAAACTGTCCTTCGGCCGAATGCGATGTCATCCGCCTGCGCTCTGCCGAGAACATGCTGATATTCCGGTTCGAAAGCTGTGTCGCAGGAATAACCTTCCCGAGGTCCTCAAAGTTTTTCTTAACGGCCTCGTCGTAGGCGCGCGACGGAGATTGTTCTCCCTCTTCGTAAGTGAGGAGCACGACTTCGATAGGGAGCGATGGACAGACACGGCGCAGCAGGGACAGGCCTGTCGACATCCGCGGATCAAACCCGCGGCCCAAGATAAATCGGGCTTTCCGAGAGGAGTCATTGAAGTGACTCGAAAAGAGAGTCTCAAGATCAGCCCCAGCAGCGCGCGCGTATGTCGACCATCGTTCCGGCATCTAACCTGCCATTAAAGAAGTGATTTCTTCGGTTCGTATCCTGCAGTCATCCACACATAAAGCTCGCGCAATGGGCGCTCCTTGAAGCCCCCATATTGCAGTGGCAAATCGTATGACACACAGAGTAATCGATTGAGATTCAGTACCATCCAAGTATTTCCCTTGACCCTTCGGTCCAGCTGGGCTTCCAGGAGGTTGTTGGCTATCGCCGCCGCCAAAACGTCAGCCAAAAGGCCATATTCAGGGTTCTTCTTGAGGAATTCCTTACTCTGGAGCTGCTCTCTCTCCTTCATGGAGATGGCAATTCCCGTCACGCCTGGGTCATAAGGCGCGTTCTCCTCGTATGTTCTCTGCCGACAGTATCTGCCGATCGACGCGAGCAGCTGATGGACTCTCTCCCCATAACGCGCACGGCGCGGGATCTCCGTCCAGAAAGACTCCGAGGCTTCCCGCAGCAGCGCATCCTGCCGGCCTGCATTGAGAGTTGGCGTCTTTGAGATCAGACTGGACGCCACAACCTCCTCGAACTCATCTCCAGCCAGCCGCATGAACTGTTCTATATTCCATGAGGCCAGGTTCGCCAGCTTCTTGGGCCCGAAGTAGTAGGGCAGGTGGAATTCGTGGGCAAGAAACAGCTCGGCTGCGGCGCGAATACTCGAATCCGTCTTTTCCTTAAGATCGGCAGGGCTCAGCGGAAAGTCGAACGCAGCTTGCTGGCTTCGCAGTTCGCGATACATAAGGATCTCGAGTACCCGCCACCCGATTGCCCGATCCCGGAAACCGCCCGGCTGCCTGTCCTGCGTGTCGATCCAGTCATGGAATAGAGAGCTTCCACGAGACAACTTGGTAACCCGTTCCCGTATCGCGGGAATCGTGGCTTCGTACTTGCCTTGCCACTCCGCGCCGTCAAGGGAGGCCTGCAGGCAGGAGTCGAGAGATGTAACCTCGACCGTCAAGGCCGCGCTTGCGCGCCGATCAGCTACGCTATTGAGTAGGTTCGCGAACTTGTTGGAACTCTCTCTCCAGAAACGCTCGATCAGTATCTCCCCCTCGTAATCTCGGCCTTCAGTCACACCCGTCTCGAGCATCTCATCGGTGGAAAGAGCCTCGAATCGCTCCGCGAGCCAAACGCCGACGCCGGTACGCATGTCTGCGACGGTCTTCAGCAGCATGCTCCGTTGTCCATGCGTGAGGTGATGCACGTCATCGAGAAGCAGGAGGCGGTGAGCGGCGACAGGTCGACCGTTGATTGTAAGCACACCTGGGCGCATGATACCGATGGAATGAAGCGTGTCACTTCCAGGCAGAGAGGCGAGGTCTCCGCCGTCGAAGCTGTCGATTGCGTCACAGACGTTTTCTTCAAGTTCAGTCGCCCAGCGGTGCAGCTCGACACCAGAGAGCGTTCCGGACCCGCCGGCCCGAATCTCTGTCGGCGCATCAGCAGATACTTTGATCCGCGAGAGATCCTCGGGATAGCGCAGGCCCCTGAGTTGGAGGCTGGCTCGCAGCGTCGCCAGCACAATGCGAGCATTCAGGAGCCCGAAGAGCAGTCGCTTTTTGCGGGCCGGTTCGAAATCGAGATCATCGAGAATTCGGTAATTGCGCGCGCAAGACAGGAAGACGCCAAGTAGTTGCGGTCCGCCTTCGTTGATCACGCCCAGAGTCGCCATCCGCTGGTAGAGCTCCTTGAGATCCTCGTTGGCTTTGAAGGCATGGAGATTGACGAGCGCAGCCGGCGTGAAGAGGCGGAGCAAAGTCGTTTTCCCGGCACCTGGCGCGCTCCGGATGAGTTGGGGTTTGTCCCACAAGTGGGGGTCGTCTCCGAGCAGATCGAGCATCCCTGGGCCGAACAGCTTCAGGAACGTGACATCGTTCTCGATGGCTTCCGCCGCACGGAGACGGAACGGATTTCTCGGCTCTCTCATATCGAATCCTTGTGGCGTGTGACGCGGGGAAATAGCGATCGCATCTGCGGGCCGTCTGCCCACAAGAGCCCAAGCGAGTTATTGGGAGTATTGTGACTCAATACCAGTGGTAACCCGCAACCCGCGAAACCGTAGCGCAGGTCTGTTCCTCCGAGGCGAGTACTGGCTGTCTCATTTGAGTCGTCGTAATACTTCTGGATCAGGGCATCGATCTCCGGCTCAGTGCCTTCGATCAGAGTGATCTCATTTGGCAGACGCTGCACAATGACGATGCTAAGCTTTAGGCCGAATCGCTCTTCGATAGCCTTGCGCTGGGCCTCTAGCTTCTCCTCGACCTTCGCGGTCGCCAGATAGAGGACGAGGATGACCTCGCGCCCTTCCTTCACAACTAGCTTCGACAGCGGATTGTCGGGATTCGCCAGGTTCACGAGAAACTTTCCAATCTTGCCGACGACGGCCCCCTCGTCGGTAGTCCGGAGATAGCTGATTCCGCTCGCCGAAAAGTCGTCCATCAGGACCACGACTTCAAATGCGGGATCGGTCTGCTCGTCGGACTCGGAGGGCACAACAGGCTCGCTCGTCTCCTTCAGCGCGGTCTTCAGATCCTTCAGGAGCCCGTCGATACGCTCTGGGCTGAGCTCGTGGCTCAGACGCACCTGTTCATTGGTGAGATGAGGGTTCGCGCGGCGAAAAACATCCGTTCGCGCGCCATCACTCAGACCGAGGAACAACGTCTTTCGCTGGAGGACGCGAAAGGCCTGCGAAACGGCGATTTTCTTCTTCTTCCAGCGACTGATCCCCGCTTTCCGGGCTGCGAGATCCAAGAGCAGGGGCCGGATGCAGTCTAGATACGAAATGGAGACCAAGTGGTTCATCTCCGCAGTCGAGAGAAAGACAATGTGCTTGCGGATATATTCGAGAGCAGCCGGGCGTTCGTCGGGGGTGAACTGGCTCAGCCAGCTTGCCAGACTCTCCGTGAAGCGCATCCCGGGGGAGAACTGCTGGTATTCGTCATATTTGTACGAGGCCATTGCCTGGAGCTCGAGGCCCACCAGATTGAAATCCGTCGGCTGCCAGCCCATGACCTTGCTCAGCAGTTCTTCCGCGAGTTGGTTATTCATGATTCCCTCAGTGCCAGACGGAAGTGCTTCGTAGATTTTCTGATCTGACCGCAGTAGTGGACGAACGCAGCACTGCCGGAGACCCCCGGCGGCGCTAGGTTCCAGCCTGACTCAAGCTCAAATCCTACCTCGTCGACGCTCAGCGACGTCGGTCCTGTGAGCAGCTCGAAGTCATTGCCGGGCCACGACGGCTTATCGCCGATGAAAAGGGTCTGCTCAGGCGAAGCAACACCACCCGGCATAGCCTTGAGGACATCTAGTTTGCTCGTTTCCGCTGCGACGATGTCGACCGACCGGGAGGAGGCGACAACACGGACTCCTGTCACATGGGCCTTCGTCAGCAGGGCCGAAGTTAGGCACCATAACGGTTCGGCTGTCACAGCGTCCTCTAGCTCCAGGGTGATCTGAACCGGTCGCTCCGTGAGCTTGATCCCAGGGAGGTTGGCCTCGCGAATGATTTTCGCCACCTCGTTCAACTGAGGGGATGGCTCTCCGACGCCGTTGAGACTGCTATCGCTGTCGAGGGGAAGCATGATTGCACCGTTGTAAAAAGCTACCGTCACGAGCTTCCACAGACGTTTTGGCAGGACCGCGCGAAGAGTCTCCCGGACAGACTTTCCGCGCCCGGTCGCCACGCCAAGAGCGAACCCACTGTCGAGCAAGCTGATTACTGACTTGGCGACGCCGTCGGTAACACCCGCGAAGCGGTCCTTGTGATCGCATAGCGTTCCGTCATAATCGACAACGCACTGCTTGAAGCGACGGCGGCATATCTGTTGCCGGAAAGCGTCGTAGGCAGCCTCCCACTCCGCTTGGGAGAGCTTAGGAAGTCCAACCCGACTCCTGGCGAGCTGTTTTCTTCGGATCGAAGCGGAGCGCACGTCTTTGGCGCTTTGTGGAAACGCATTCAGATGATAGAGCTTGCGTCCAAAGACGGGAACCGTAGGACGGCCCGGATCGCGGCCTCGATCTTGTCCATACGCGGACACAATCTCAAAGACCGCCGCCTGCATGGCAAATGTCGCCGCGATGCCATCGAGTGGGGTCTCCGCCTTGATGGTCGCGACCGACTTCGGGAGAAGTTTGAGCGTGGCCTCTGCGAGCGTTCTGTCACTCGGGCAGATGAAGAGAAAGACCGTGGTGTTGGGGCGCAGGGCGAGCCAGAGGTGCCGCCCGTGCGCAAAGTTGCGGTAGTCCGCAAGCTGGACGTTGGCCAATCCCGATTCATGGAACTTTGATTCGAAGTCAAGGGCTGCCGGTCGAGTATCCGGACCGAAGAGCAGGATAATCTCATCGGATTCAATCGAAGGAAGGCCTCGGCTCTGCTCCGCCAAAGATCGCTTGAGATCAGATGGGTCGAAGAGATCCAGCCAATGGTGCGGAAGGTGCCCGTCTGCTCCGTAGGCCCGAGCCAGGATGGTATTCATGGCGACCAGCGAGTTGGTCGCCAAATATCCGTCCTTGCCAGCCGGCGAGGCTAACTCAAGTCCCTTTCCGCGGCTGAACCCACCGACTACCTCCGTCAGTGGGCAGCCTCTCATGCTGCAGAGACTGGTGATGGAACGAGGTTCCGCCGCGATAGTATTTCTTGCGAAGCCAAGAATATCCGGGTTCCGTCCTCGTGCGCTCACTATGAAGATGCGGGCGTCCGTCAAAACTTGCGGGTTCACCGAGGCCAACAGAGGCGAATCAAAGCTGGCAAAGCTCGCCTTGTACCGCTGCTCCAAATTGGCCAGGAGGCAGGCCGTGCTCAACGATCCCCCGGAGCCGATCGCCAAGAGTGGCGAATTGCCGGAGCGCCTCACTTCCTTCGAAAGGTCGGCGACGTCCGCTTCCAACGCCCAGCGATAGGTCGCTTCGAGCTGCTTCAATTCGAGTTGGTACGGTCTGCCCAAGTCTTTTCTTTACTTCCTTTTCTATCTCATGGGTTCTACTGATTTCAGGATACAGGCCTGGGCCACAGCGCGCGGAACCGGCCGGATTCGGGTCTTTCTCACCACGCCACCACAGTTTGCATTGTAGGCGAATATAAGGCAAAACTAAAGCATACGTGAGTTGCAATTCGGATTCTTACGCAATTCGCAAGTGCGTCCCTCGCTGCACTTCCGCGCCCGGAACCACTTCGCTCTGAGCCACTGCTGCCTTGATGGCGTCATTGTCCGGCCGGGACTCCTGAACTGAAGACTTGAGAGCCTTGGCGAGTTCCTCCGGCAGGAGGGACAGCACCGTCTCCCAGATCACGCCGGTGATGCGCGCCTCAATTCTGCAGTAGCACTTCGGAACCGCTGTCTGGTCGGTAATCTTCACTGAGTCCTGGCTGTTCTTCTGGGCGCGCAGGGTGAACTGCTGACCTTCGATCTTCTGGAGGTTCCGGCTCAACAGGTAGTAGAGGACCATGCTCTTGGTGCGCTCTGCCTTGCCGACCGCAGCGCGGGCACGTTCACCCAGCCGTGCAGCTTCATTCCGACAGTATTGCTCACGTGCTTCCATCATGCGAAGGAAGCGGCCAATCCGATCAGCCTTCTCCCCGCGCGCATCGCAAAACTGCTGGAAACGGGCGACCAAGTCCTCCGAGGGCTGGCCCTCCGACGCGGCCTGCTCCTCGATCGCTTCGAGGAGACTATCGAGTTCCGCATCGATTTCAAATAATGAGTTGGCTTCTGCAATCGCAGCCATGATGGTTTCTCCTTGGAATGGGTGGGTTGGGGAGTGGCCTCGAAATGGGCTACTCCCCGAATAGTGGTTTAGGCTGCTGCGGGCAGGACTTCGCCGGCGAACTTCATCAGTTCGAGCTTCCGCTCCGGATCTCCGGTATTGCCGGCTACCCAGGAGATCGCGTTCGAGAGCCTCCATGTGGTGTTCCCGGCGGGCAGGTTCTGGGTGTCGAGCGAGTTGTATGCCTCGATCACCGCATCCGACTCCGCCTTCAATAGCGTCTTGCGAAGCACGTCGCGCGCCGAGCCCGCGTCTACGTTCTGCTCGTGAGCTAGACGTACCGAGTCCATGCGCCGGCGCAGTGCGTCCGCGTTCAGTTGGGCACCGATCACGTCCCGAAGTGCGCTGACGGTCGTCTCCGCATCGAGTTCGTAGGTGCGCTGCGAGTAGAGGACGGAATCATCGAGGCGCTTACCCAGATGGACCTGCCGCATCTCCTCCTGCGTGATCGCCAGGTTGGAGCACCAGATGCGCAGGAGGTACGCCCGAACGGAGAGCGCGCCGTTGCCAAAGTCCGAGTTCTCGAGGCTTAGGCCATAGGCCACCATCTCGCCGGGAATTGGCTCGTAGACCTCGGGCATGATCGCCTGCAGGGCGACCTTGGTGTCGGTGACGTATCCGTCATAGGGCATCGCGCCCTTCTGCTGCACTGCCGAAGCGAACGCTTCAATGATCGGGCGAGAATCCAGACGGCGGTAACGGTCCGAGAGGAAACCACGCACCTCACCGTTGACCGAGCGCAGCAGGTAGCGGCTCTTGGCGAAGCGATTGGTGAAGACGGTATTGAGATTATGGGCGAGCAACTCCCGCGCCCAGGACTCGGTCGTGTGTTGCAGACCATCGATGAATTTGAGCGGCAGATCTGTGGTCTGCGCCATCTGCTGGACGGAGTGGCGATGCAACTTCTGCAGCAGCGTTCCAGCGTTCGGATCTGGGTACTCGATCCGCACGGCATTTGTTTCCACGTCGGGCGTGAAGCTAAGTTCTCCGCCACGGGCGAGGCGGTCGCTCGGTTGGTTATTCATAACGTGTTCCACAACCTCACCCGCCCGGCTGCGTCCCTGGAGGATCAGCTGTTCGAGCTTGTGGGTTGCGGCGGTCTTCGACTGCATCGTGAGAAGCATGTGCGGGTCTCCTTGGACTGCCGGTGAGAGGTGCGTGGAAGGTGCGGAGCGCAGCAGGTCGCCACGGACGGAAAAGACCCGCTCGTTGGAACTCTGGAGAGAATCCGCTAGGCTGCCAGTTGCATCCCCAGGACATTGACTGGCGCTGGTTGGGCGCTCAGCGAAAAGTAGTCGTAGACGCATCGCGTGCCGCTGCGCGAGCAATTGTGGGTGTCGTAGATCATGCCGTCGATCACCGCGGTAAGGTGCCGCGACACCTTCACGAGCAGCGGCCCCTGCGGCAACTCCGAACCGCACAGGTGGACCTGGCAGCCGGATCCAATCGTCATGGTCGAGGTCAAGCGCCAGCCGAGGGATTCGAGGTAGCGCTGATAGGTCCCGCGAAAGACGCCGGTACGGCTGTTCGACCGCCTCCGCTTTCGTCGTCCCGTTCGCTCCGTCAGCGCAAGGAGATTGAGCGCGTCATAAACCTCCTGATAGGGCTTGCCGGTCGTAATTGCGATCGACCGCGTGACGCAGTCGCCAGTCTTGCCCTTATAGCCTGCGACCGCACGGCCGCCATCATGGAAGACGAATTCCAT
>JAEHJW020005702.1_pt1 | contig 12005 bp, 17 predicted proteins | sample 9271431 | NCBI WGS metagenome assembly JAEHJW02
AGCGGACTCTCCTACAGGATGACCTCCTTAAAAGTGGAACAAGACTCGAAGAAATTTCGGCTTAATTCTAAAACGTCCTCTCGATCCAGACCCGGAGAACCTTGCCAAGGATTTCGAAGTCGTCCCCGTTCTTCAGATCCACTTCGAAGGGTTCGTAGATCGAATTGTCCGAAATCACCTTCACCTTGTGGTTCGGAAGCCGTTGGAGCCGTTTCACGTAGATCATCTCTTCAAGGCGCACCAGATGCACCCCGTCCCGGAGATCCCGCTGGTTCCGGTCCACAAAGACGATCGACTTGGGCGGGATCGTCGGAAGCATGCTCTCCCCGTCGGCGTAGACGGCGACAATCCCATTACTTCCTCCGGACAGATTCATGTCCCGCATCGTCGCCGGATCGAGAACCACGATCTTCAAGACCTGTTCGGAGTCGGCGAAACGTCCCCGCCCCATGCTGGCCGTAATGGAGTAAACAGGGATGGAGAACGGGGAAGCATATCCCGGAGCATCTTCCTGAGTGGAAGACACCTCCGAATCCCAGCGCTCCATCTCCCCTTCTCCCGTCGAAAGCCATTCCGGATTGACATGAAGAGCTTTGGCAAGAGTGATCAAATGACCAGTGCTTTTTGCCTTTTTGTTTTCGATGGCATGAATAGTTTGTTGAGGAATACCCGTCAGTTTCGCAAGCGCAACTTGGGTAAGATTCCTTTTATTTCTGACCTGTTTAAGACGATCTCCCAAAGTAAGCATGTTAATAGAATAGATTATATATTCGCTCATAACAAACCAACTTGACCCCTTGACTATACCGAAATTATGGTTTATTCTGGCTGCATGAAACCAATATCACCCCTAGAAAAAGCGATAAAGATTGTTGGAAGCCAGTACCGAATGGCCAAAATTCTTGGGAAACGTCAATCCTTAATCTGGTATTGGCTGAAATGCGGACGTGTTTCTGCGGCGGCCGCCATTCCGATCGAACAGGCCACCGGAGGTCAGGTGACCCGGCACGAACTCAGGCCGGATATCTATCCGGAAGAAGAGGGGGAGAAGAAAACCGATGCATCGATTTGAAAAAATCAAAGGCGGGGCTCATCGACTCTCTTCCTTTCTGTTCAACATGATTTTGCTCCTGATCTTGTTTCTCTCTTTCACGGAAGGAAGCGTTCTCTTTTTTGACCGGGTCGCTGCTGTTCTGACTCAAAAACACGGGGACCCGAATTCCTTTCTCGCAGAAACGATCCTCGTGTTTTTTGCTTATTTTGGACTGATCGCTCTTTGCACTGTTTGGATTTCAAAGGATCTCGCCCCGGATGCGGCAACGCTCTTTTCCATTCCGGTCGGGATTCTCCGGGGAAAAATTCTGCTCGTTGTCGGAAAGGGAAAGAGATGGTTTCGATGAACCTTGGAGTGCTGGAATCGGATCTTGTGGCTTGGATCCAGCTGCTCATCGTGATCGGGATGGTTTCCGCAGGGATTTTGGTGATCATCGAAGGTGACCGGAAAGGAACAGTCTGGCCAAGGATTTTGAGTAAATGGCTGATGGGGGCGACGGTCGGGATCGTTCTGCCGGATGTGTTTCGCTGGATCATTTTTCGTATCGGATACTAGCGGGAATTCGACTTCCATAAGAACCGAAGGAGGCGATCGACAAGAAAAGAAACGACGATGAAAACAAAAAACCAACGAATCAGAATTCCGGAATATTGGACAAAGACATTCTGACAATAGCGGGATTCTTCGGTTACCGGGAATAAGATCCCGACCTTGACGTCTCGAAGGACCTGAAAACATCCATCCAAAGGAGGGAGGGAAATCAGCGATGGCCAAAATGGAGGATTCCAGAGAACCCAGAGAAAGAAAAAGGTCAGGATCGTGATTCGTTTCAAGCGCAACGCTCCCTGGATAGCCCGAATACGGATTGCTTCTTCTCTTGCAATTCTGACGATTTCTTTTCCGAAGGTCTAGGGAGTCCGGAGGGGTCGAAATATCGACTCCCTATTATTTATATCAGCCCTATTAAAAAGGAGACTTTCATGAACATTCTAAAAATCGCACCGGTCGTCACTTTCTCGCTTCTCACCTTATCCCTTTCCGGCTGTTTCGGCGTGAACGGAACAAACGGAGCTCCGGGACTTTATGCGATGGACGTGAAACATGAATTCACCGTCGGAAAGACCACGGAAGAGCAGGTCCAGGACGAGCTGGGAAAACCCTCCAAAATCGAAGCGGAAAAAGACGGGGGAAAAACCCTGGTCTACGATTCCTACAAATTCAGCGGAATCTGGGTCGTCGTTGGCGATCCCGCCAGAAAGGAAAAGCACAAGGTCGTCCGGTTCTCTTTCGACAAAACTCATGTTCTCCGGAAAATCCGTGTTCAGCGTTACACCCAGACCGTGATCTTTGGCCAGGCGTCGAAGGAATAGGCTCCCGGGGATCAACGGACCCACAAGGGCCGGCTCAAAGGATTTTCCCGAGGGCCGGCCCATCGACTGGAGGGAGCATGAGCGCTCTTATAGAAGCACTCCCGGAAAGGGCTCTTTCCGGATTTTCTCTTCTTTCCCGGGCGGCCGCCCTGGACCCGGGATCGATTCACCGGGCGGCCGTGGTCACCTCGGAAGGAGCGGCCTTTCTCTCTAAAGAACGCGACGATTCCCGCCTTGTTCGGGAGATCGTCGATTTTCTCCTCGCCCATCGGATCGCCGTCATCGCCTGCGGTGATCCCCAGGGGCAGTTCGCCTTTCCGGTGAACCTTCTCAGAAAAACGGCATGGGAGGCCGACATCCTTTTCGTGCTGGGTTCCGAATACTGCACCTCCCGACGTTGTCCCCGGTGCCGGGCCCATCACAGGCCGGAATCGAGAACCTTCATCTGTCCAGTCTGCGCTTACGCACTCGACCGGGATCTGGTGGGCGCTCTCAATATTTTTCAGCATGTGTTCGGACGCAAGAGCCAGCTCCCGAAGGTGGAGGGTTTTTGATGGAAATCGCCACCGCTCCCGAAGAACGTCGGCGTGGACGCCCGAGAAAACCCTCCGTTTATCCCGACAATCCCCGGGAACCCGAGATCACGGTTCAGAAACCCGTCTGGAGCGACGAGGACCGCCTGCTCACGCTTTCCGAGGTGGCGGACCTCCTCCGGATTCGTCCGAAGACCCTTCACTACAACAAGAGCCAGCACCCGGAACGGGTGCCGCCCTGGATTCGCCTTCCCGGCTTCCGCTCCCCGCTCTGGCGGCTTAAGGACGTCCGGGCCTGGATCGAGCAGGGGGTGGCCGGTGGGGAAAAGGAACGGGCGCACCTCGAAGAGATGCGGCAGGAAGGGCTCTATCCCTTCCCGAAGAAAAAGGGCCGGCCCACGAAACGGGAACAAAGGAAAAATGGAGGATAAGAGAGGTCGAAGAATAAATGACTATCACGGAGTAGGCAATCCTTATCACCCATAGGTAGTTGAACGAGTTCTGGGACTTCTATCTCGAACGGCTAAGCGAAGGTGAAAGGAGGGAGGTCCGATGAACTTGCACTCTGAGAACCGGAACCTGCTTTATCGAGTAACAGAATGGATGGGAAAAAAACTGTCTCCCCAGAAAAATAAGCCCAACCATTGGTTGGTTTGGGGACCAACAAGAGCCGGCATGACGGAAATTGATCCCAAATTAGATGAGTACAAAAGGTTTTGTTCTGAAAATGCCGATGTCATTCAAAAAAACATCAGGGCATCTATTTATGTCAGGACGAACGAAAATGGAGACTCTCCCAAGGCGATCTTTCTGGCTCAATCGGATCTTTCCCAAATCCGGAAATTTACTAATGACCTGTCGGAGGAAGAGAAAAAAGGACTGTTAGAAAATGCAAAAATCCTTATTCGGCGGGATTAAAAGGAGAAAGTATGAGGTTGTCCGCGTCGCCTAATAGTGCTTCGAAGTCCAGATCCTGGAGACAACCCCGGAAGACGAGGTCATGGAAGTCTTCGAAGAGGTCCGACGCCGATCCCAAACAAGAAGGAGAAAACAATGAAGCGAGCACTCGTTCCATCGATTGCAGGGGCCTTGGTACTCTTGACCGCCTGCGCCACCAATCCGGCCCCGGCCGCGAATCTCGGAGCGCCGGCCAAATTACTTCGCATCGTTTATCACACAAATGGCCTCTACGTCCGGATTCCCGTGGAATCTGTTGATCGCTCTGGAAGGATCAAGATTTCTTCTCGGAAAGTTCGGGTGACCGAAGAGGCCCTTTACTTCGATAAAAAAGGAGTTCTCCAATCCGTATCATACTATCAGAAAACAGACGGACGAGAACTCCTTCTCAAAGGTCCTTACGAATATGGTACTGGTTTTCTGGCTCAGGGAATCTCCATAGGCTATTCCCTTGTATCGTCGATTCCCGAAGGTCTCTCGTTTTTTACGAATACTCTTAAGGGTTCGACAAACAATCCACTCTGGATTACCGACGTATTCCCAACGTTTTTCGCCAAGGCTGTACTCAAGTCAGGGAGACGGAAATGATGCGAGTTTTATCAGGTCCCTATTGGAAAAATGGTCTTTTGTTGATTGAAAGGCAATATCTTCGAATGGAGAAGCTATTCCAGAAATTCTAAGAATTGGGCAATGAGTTCCAGAGACGATGCTCACTTTCGCCATTGGGATTAGAGCTTGGGGAGTTTGATAGAGGAGTTGCCAGTCTCCTTTTGGGGAATTTGCCAATTTCCCTTTTCCTGACTGGAAAACTGGCTTACTCATTCTAGCCAGCTTCTGTTGCAGGAAGGGAGTGATCGTTCCCGGTGGAATCAGGCATTTTCTGGTTAATGCTTCTTTGTAGGAGAAAGTTCCGTCCGGGTGGATATCGAGAATTCCGCCAAGTTTTTGAATACAAGTTCCTCCGGAATTTTGAGGAAGAGAAAAGTGGGTTCCTAAGATGATTGTTTGTGATTGTTGTATACGAACCCCAGCGTATTTCCAAACCCCAATAAATTCAGGTGGGATAGAAGTTATTGGAGATTTCTTCGATAAAGAATGGACTTCCGCGCACGCGGAAAAGAGAAACAGACTCGACAGTAAAATGAGAAATCCGGCTTTCATTCTCATAAATTCTCCTTATTGTAAAAATTTTGATGAGGATAAGACCATGCCCAACATACCAAAAACAGGAAAGAAAATCATGACCGCTAACGCCCGGCGCCAGGCCCGCTATGCGGAGCGGATGCGAGCGAAGGGACTGAAAAAACTAACCCTTTGGGTGACCCCGGAGGAGGAGCAGTTCATCCGGACCTGCATCCTTGGGCCCCAAAGACTCCAAATCCGTGACAAGCTAGGGAAGGAAATAAGGCCATGAAACCATTTTCCTGGATCAAGCTTTCGACCGAGTTTTTCGAGGATCCCAAGATCCTTCGTCTCCAGACCTATCCCGAGAAGGAATTTCTTCTAGTCTTCTGGATCAAGCTCGTTCTTTTGTCCCTCCGGAGAAACGATGGCCTGTTACTGATCGATGACACAATTCCATATTCGGTATCCGATTTCGTATCGCTATTCAAAAAAGAAGAGAGCGTTATTCGAATGGCTCTGTCCATCTTTGAAAAGCTGAACATGATTGTCGTCAAGCCATCAGATGTGGGGGAAGTCATAGGAATCCGTGAGTTTACCGGTTTTAACGATGTTGAAGAGCTTGAGGACGCAAGGCGAAAAAACAGGGAAAAGCAAGCGGCTTTTCGAAAGCGTCAGAAAGAAGCGCTTTTGGAGATTGAGAGCCGCAAAAATCCGGATAGATCAGAAGATCCTAAAGATGTAACCGGTTACTCACCGGTTACTAACCAAAATTTGGAGGTTAGTAACCAAAAAGTAACCGAACAGAATAAGAATAAGAATAGAGAAGAGAAAGAGGGAGATAAGATCCCCACCCCTACCCCTCCCTCCAAAATGGACCATCGGAATCTTGGAACCAATCCCCCGGTAAATGAAACAAATCCTCTCGCAACAGGTACAGATCCAAAATCAAACGACTCGTTAACGGACCGTCAAGCGGCTCCTCCCGATGCAAAGCGTGACACTCCCCCCTCTGATTCTGAAAATTCTCGTCCGAACGAAATCCCGAGGGAGGCGGATCCCGGTTCCGCCAAGGGAGACGGGTCCCTGTCCCGTCAAAACACGAGGGAGGCGGATCCCGGTTCCGCCAAGGGAGACGGGTCCCTGTCCCGTCAAAACACGAGGGAGGCGGATCCCGGTTCCGCAAAGGGAGACGGGTCCCTGTCCCGTCAAAACACGAGGGAGGCGGATCCCGGTTCCGCAAATTCAGAAGAACCGATCAAAATCCCTTCCTGGCTGAATCCGAAAGACTGGAACGATTTCCTTTCCTTTCGGGAAAGTATTCGAGCCCCGATGACCAACATCGCCAAGGTCCGGGCGATTGAAGAGCTTGAGCGGCTCCGGGCCGAAGGACACGACCCGTCCCGGGTGATCGGACAAAGCATCGTGAACGGATGGAAAGGACTGTTTCCCATCAATAGATCGAAAGACAGCCAAGGCCAGGGTTCTGCCCCAAAACCCAAAACCTTCGATGAAATCCGGAGAGAAAAGAACCGGCAAGCTTTCGAGACATTTCTCGCCGCCCACGAAAAGGAGAAATCCAATGTCATTGACGCCAAGTGATCTCCAGAAAATTCTGGAACCTGTGTCCGAACTCTTTTCCAGGCCGATGACTCCCGAAATCCTAAATTTATGGTTCGGTCTGCTGGGGCCGCATTCCCCAGACGAAATCCGAAAGGCTTTTTCCCGGTTTATCCAGGCCGAATCCCGGATGCCGTTGCCGGCAGATATTCTGGGGATTCTCCGGGGTGCCGGTGAAGACCGGGCCCTTGCGGCCCTAATGAAAGTCGAAAAAGCGATAGATGAACATGGAGCCTACGCCACCGTGATTTTTGACGATCCGGTCATCCATGCAACGATCCAGAGCCTCGGAGGCTGGATCAAGTCCTGCCGGCAAACGGAGTATGAGTTCACCTGGTGGAAAAAAGAATTTCGGGAGCGCTACCAGTACTTTGAGCAATATGGCCCTCCTTCGGAGGTTCCCGTCCGTCTCGCCGGGATCTTCGACCAGGCGAATCTCCCTCGGGGAGAGACGTCCCAGGAGCCGAAAGTCGTCGGGGACTACGAGAAAGCGATCGGGTGGGTGTCGAAGAGGGAAAAGTCATTCGTATCGACCCTGAGTATCCGGGAGCTGTCTCAAAATATTTGAAATCAATGAACAGCCAAAAAGGAGACTGACTTGTCCCGAAAACATGTTTCTGCCGCAGAGGATTCACTGATTTCGCTCAAGGAAGCCCTCCGGATCACCGGATTTCCTCGATCCTTCCTCAAGGAGGCGATCCGGGCCGGAACGATCGAAACAGTGACGGTCGGATTTCGACGAAAATTGTCGCGTGCCGACGTCCAGTATCTCGCCCAAAGATGGGCCATGCCCCCGGAGGTCGATCCCGAAAAAGATCTCTCAAGCGAGGAGCGGACGCTCGCCGACCGTGTGGGGACGCCGGGAATCCGGACCCTTGTCGTCATCCTTGCCTTGATAAACCTTTTATTTATATCAGATATATCTTATGCCACGGAGGGCCCCTACCAGTCGGAGATCCACAACTCCTTCCAGAATCTCGTTCCGGACGCCCCTCCTCCGGGGGCGACGACGGTTTTCTCGAAATGGGTCGTGGGCCTCTACGGAGTTCTGGAGGCAGACGGCGTCTACGACTCGACCCGGTCTTTTTCCAACTGGCCCTACAACGCTGGGGCGGCCAACAAAAACACCGCCTCAGGAAATCCTGGCACACTGAACTCGTTGTCGGGCTCCCAAATGGGCTTCGACGTGAACGGCTCTCGCTTCGGGATCATGGTTTCCTCACCTCTCTACCAAGGCTACCGGGTCCGGGGACTTCTGGAGATGGACTTTCTCTCCACGACCGGAACGCCCGCCCCTGTTTCTGCCGGATGGGACAATCCATCACCGCATCTTCGTCAACTCTGGATGGATGTCGAAACTCCCGGTTATGGCGATCTTCTGGCCGGAAAATACTGGTCGCTCTTCGGCTGGCAACCCTACAACCTTTACAACTCGGTCCAGATCCAGGCGGGCCCCGCCGAGGCTTACGGACTTTTTCCCCAGGCGAGGTGGTACATGATCGGCCATCTCGAGGGGACCCTTCTCGAACCGGCAGTCTCTATTGAAAGCGAAGAACCGGCCTTCGGTCTTCCTGCTTTCGTCGAGGGCCTTAAATGGGCGGTCCCGGGATGGCCCGGGGAAGCCATGATCGGGGCGACCGGAAAAGGCATCGAACCACTTTCGCTCGGATTCTCGATGATCGAAACGCCGCTGTCCGGATGGACGGTCGGAACAGGAACGTCGTCCTCCCCAACCGGATTCAACGAAATCGCAACGGCTTATGCCATCGACGCCTTTCTGCCGGTCATTCCGGCAAAATACGGGGATCCCGACAGCACCCTGACGCTCTCGGGAGAGTTCACCTCCGGAGCCGGGGACGGATTCCAGTTCCCGGGACTGACCTGGGGAATGGGAAGCTACGGGATCGGGGCGACCGGAACGGCCCTTCCCTTCGGGACAGGCATTGTAAACGGTCAGGCATTCGTCCCCGTCCAGGTCCAGAGCTGGAATATCAATCTCCAGTATTTCTTTTCGGATCATGCCCGGACCTCGGTCGCGATGGGAATCGCTCATGTCTCGAGCGGAAATCTCGCAAGTCAGGCCGATGCCATCGGCTCCTCCCTCCTGGCCGGAGGAAGTCTGTCGAACGGCATGGCCAAATACCTGCTCCCATACGACCGGAACCAATACATCCACGCCGATCTCTGGCACGACTTCACGCCAGCCGTCCGGATGGGCCTCGAAGCCGGGCAATACCAGACTGACTACGTGGGAGGACTCAACGCCCTGGATAACCGCCTCATGATGGGATGGTATTTCCTGTGGTGAGGGCGAGCGGAGGATCCTGGATCCTGACGAACTCCAGGCGCCATCTCGATCTTTCCACACCCGATCCGGAGGCGATCGAGATCGGAGACATCGCCCTGGGGCTCTCCCGCGAATGCCGTTTCTCGGGGCAGACCCGGTGGTTCTACTCGGTGGCGCAACATTCGGTCCTGGCCAGCCGGATCGTTCCGGAAAAGTTCGCGCTGGAAGCGCTTCTTCACGATGCCACCGAAGCCTATCTCCGGGATCTCCCCTCCCCCCTGAAACGCCTCGTTCCGGACTATGCCCGGATCGAAAAGGTTTTCGATCGGGTTTTACGAAAATGTTTCGGACTTCCGGAAGAGATGAGTGCCTCCGTAAGTACAGCCGACCGGATCCTTCTCGCGACGGAAAAGCGGGATCTGATGCCGGACGAAGGGACTCCCTGGCCGATTCTCGAGGGAGTCGAGCCTCTTCCGGAACGGATCGTCCCCTGGACCCCGGAGCGGTCGATATGTCTCTTCCTGAGGAGATTTGCGGAACTGTCCCGGACGTTTTCCGCAAATGACGGGACAGAAAACTAACCGACAAAAACGACAACAGGGAGAAAAGGATGGAAAATACGGACCAGAGTGGAACAGGCGAAGCGAAGAATGAGGCCCGCGGAGACGGGAAGAAACCCCCGTCTCCCGCCAGGAAGGGAGAAGCAACCGGGAAGATCGGTCCGAACGGATACAACCGGTCGGTTGAAAACATCCGGCACGATCTCGACCGCTTCGAGAAGGAGAACCAAAAGCTCCGGGAGGACATCCAGAAGACCCTCTCCCTGGTCGAACAGATCCTGCCGAAATCCACTCCTAGCGACTTGGTCGCATTCGTGGAGCGGGGACTAACGGGCCCGGTTCTTCCCCCGGCGCCCCTCCCGGACCGAAGCGAGATCGCCCGGACCTGGGAAGAGGGAAAGCGGACCGTCGAAGAGCTGGATGCCTTCTACAGCCGGCTCCGGACTCAGAAGATCTGGAGCCAGGAGGACCTGGAAGGCATCCTGACCCGCCTCGAATCTGTCGGGCAGGAGATCGCCGGAAAGGTCGGAGACCTTCAAAAAACCAACGCGAGCGATGAGGCGGGAGGGACCGGAAAGAGCCCGGACGCAAAGGTTCTCGATGCGATCGCGGGGCTCGGGGAGAGGATCGCCGAAAGCCGCCAGGCGATTCTCGAGGCAATCGTCTCCCGTCCGGAATTTTCCGAAAGGGATCGGTCCTGCTCGTTTGATCCAAACGTTCTTTCTCCCCTTATCGAGAAGATCGGGGATCTCGAAGGGCAGATCAGGGATACCAGGCCCGCCCCTCTTCCCGAAGCCACACGCGATATGGGAGGTGCCGCGGTTGGTTCGGGAGGGGCGGCTAAAGGCCTTCGCCCTTCTCTCTTTTCCCGATCGACTCCGGAGTCCACCGGAAAAAAAGCTCTTTCTCCCCGAATCAGGAAAATGGGATTCCTCGGGTCGATGGCCGTTCTCACGATCGTTGCGATCGTCGCCCGGATGAATCATGCCGGGCCTCCTCCCGAGCCGACAAAAACCATCGCAAAACAGGAGGCTCTCCCCCCCCTTCCCCCGCTTCCGAAAGTTGAAACAGGACTTCCGGAAGCCGCACCGACGTTCCAAAGCCTCGCTCCGATCCTGGCCGCTCTCGACAGGATCCATGCGGGGGAGGCAAAAAACGGCCAAGCGATCGCCGATCTCTCTGGAAAGATCGACAAGACTCTGTCATCCCTTCCCAAAGGAGCGGTTCTTACGGCGAAGGAGAAACGATTGATCGGGGAGGGACGAGAGCTCGAATGGCTGGTCAAGACCTGGCCGGCAGGCCCAGGTCGAAAGGAGCTTCTCAGGATGATGGAGAGCTATGCGGGGAGATAAGAGATGCCCAGTTTCAAAACTACAAAATGAGTCTTTCTACTAGTTATGGATCATCGAGCGATCAGATAAATCGATACATCCATAAGAGTTTTTTGTCGTTCAATTTTGCAGTAATTTATTACTTTCTGACTAATATCAGCTGGGGGAATCCCTCTCAAGGGATCATTATTCTTAATATAGTTATAAGCTGTGATGAATCCTAAAACCCATTGCAAATCCTCAGAATTCAGCTGTTGATTCCGTTCGAACTTCATCTGATCGAGAATGTCTTGACAGGTTCTCATACCCATTCCCCGAATCAATGGAGGGTGATGCATCTCTAAAGCGAATATCTTTGATGTATTTAATAAGCAGAAAGAACAAATCATTAACAAATAAAGATTGATTTTCTTATTCATGTTCATTATATGATCACCCTTTTTCACGATTTTAGAAAATATTAATCAAAAATGCAGTTACTCCCTAATTCCGATATAGAACGAAGGACGCACTCCTTGGGCACTTTTTTGAGGGGATTTTTTGAAAATGTCGACCTTTGGCCCCTCTCAGGTCATGTGTTCCCCTCCTGCTTAAGGGAGGGGGTGCCCCCCTCTCCTTATCAAGAAGACGCCCCAGAAGAGGTGTGTTGGCGTTCTTCTGTAAAAATACTTCATTGAAGACAAGATAGTCAGACACCCTCCCGCTTCTCCTCTTGGCGCACCCCTCCGGCTCTTTGGGGCAAGATCGTCTGATTGTGAGGGGAGGCCCTCTTTTTCAGGTCGAGCCAAAGAGCTCCTGACACTGCCCTCGAATTCTCGACAAAAGAGTCAGGGAGGCCACATCAACCGCCAGCTTCAGGACAAGCGACCGGGCATGCCGGACGATCCGTCCCGCCAGGGAAAAGATCCTCCATCGGACACTCCGGAGCGTCCATGTCTGACAAGGGGCTGGAAGAAGATCTCGCTTGAACCCGATGAAGAGGTTGTACGCCATCACCCCAATCCGGAAGAAGACGGCATTGGCATGAAGATCCCCGGTGGGCAGGTATCCGACCCCCACGTCATTCTTCAGCCCCTTGAAGAAGTTCTCGAACTCTCCTCTCTGCTGATGCCATTCGAGAACCCGGGCGGCGCTCCACTCCGGCCCGAAGTTGGTGGCGACGACCCAATAC
>JAEHJW020006255.1_pt1 | contig 12002 bp, 11 predicted proteins | sample 9271431 | NCBI WGS metagenome assembly JAEHJW02
AATTCATTGCCCTATCTCCTCACTATGAAGACTGGCACGATTGCCTAATCTTTGCTTCACAAGCTACCGCGTACACGATAGCTTGTAAAGTAAAAATTAGCGGCGACGGGGCTTAGCGTACAAGGCGGAAGGCGGTAGCATAGCTTCCCGTTCTGCGCACCATACGCCACGCACTATCCAGCCAGCGTTAAATTTTTGACTGCGATAATCAGGGCACGCAATATCGCGCGCCTGAAGGATATCATGACCGATCAACGGCCAATGCTTCGCAATGTCATTCCCCTGCATATTGCAGTAATTGGCGAAACATTCCGGATCATGGTTGAATGTGCGGCCAGGATTTTTAGCATCCACGGACATGATGTATTGCCGTTTTGCTAATGCTGTTTCGTAGGTCCATTCGGTCACTGCCTTATCTCCTCAAAAACCAGGAAAGCCCATTGCCTTCCGTTGAAAACAGAATCCCATAACTCCGCCCCCTCTGTCAACGAAAATATGGGCGCATTACGCAAAGTTAATATAATGCCATATGCCACCTTTCTGCGAAAGAATTATATATTTTGAATAAGTTAATATATTATATGGCATACAAACTGCCATAATTTTTACAGCCTATAGGGAGCGCCGGCGCCCGGCTTCAAATCGCGCCATCACAAGCTAGACCGTCATCCTGAAAACAAATGTTTACCGGATGGAAAATTCCCGGATTCTAGACCTAAAAAACCCTAGGAAATCCGCCAGTTTCCAATCGATACGATTGCGCAATTTCCATAGGGTTTACGGGATGACGTGGTATAGACTGGCTATCTGCCGGCGCCGCGTGACCTCACAAAAGCGCAATCGTCATAGAGCGCGCTACGCGCCGCGCAAGCTCGATCTGGTATCAGTCATACCCCCAAAAGAGAGGCCCCTACAGCGCGATCCTAGGGCGCCGGGAGGTGGGGAACAAAACGCGAACACTCAGAAGACCCGGTTCACCTAGCCGCGAGAATTTTTAATTTTGACCGAATTAATAAAATCAACTTGACAAGCCCATCAGTTTTGTGCTTAAACGCCTTATCCCTTCATCAGCAGAGAACTTCATCAGCCCATGAGCGATACCAGCATTCTGCCTTCCGATACCGACAATGACGCCCCGACGCGCAACAAACTCCCTGCGCGAAAAGGCATCAAAGCCAATTCAGTCTCTCACCGAAAGAACGCAGCCAAGCGAAAGTCGCAGCATGCGAAGAACGCTGCGGCCCGCGCCGCTCTTTACCAGGAAAAGGGGCGCATCAGCGCAGCCGAATGGCACAGCCGCCTTGACGGCCTTTCCAAAGGAACCGTTTGATGGTAAGGCGTCGTCCGCTCCCTGCATGGTTGTCTGAAGAGGACATTGCGTCCATTCTTGAAGATATGATCAAGCGTATGGAAGCGTTGGAATACAAGCTGAACCAACTCAAAAAGGAACTAGGGCATGAGTGACGATTACATCATTTCGGTTCACGATCATGGGTTTGTGAGGCTTGTAGATACAATGGGCGATGATGACGCCATTGTGCAGGCGGCCCGCGTATCATATGGGGAGGGCACTGAAACCAAAAGTTCTACAGAGTCCCTGATTCGATATCTCATGCGGCACCGGCATACATCTCCCTTTGAAATGTGCGAAATCAAACTGCACATAAAGTGCCCCATCTTTATCGCAAGGCAGTGGGTGCGGCATCGCACTGCCAGCATGAACGAAGTATCGGGCCGCTATTCGGTTTTGCCGGAAGAGATGTATTTGCCCGAGCCTGAATATCTTCAGCCGCAAAGCGACAGCAACAAGCAGGGCCGTAGCGGCTATTTTTCAGAAGACGAAGCCCGCGCAATTCTTGAAGAGATGGATGGCGTCACTTCAGACGCTTATGAATCTTATACAGAACTTTTAGGGTCCAATCTAAGCCGCGAACTGGCCCGAATTGTTTTGCCGCTCAGCACGTATACGGAGTTCTACTGGAAAATTGATCTGCACAATCTCCTGCATTTCCTGCGCCTGCGGCTTGACGAACATGCGCAAAAGGAAATCCGGGATTATGCAGTAGCGATTGCAGAAATCGTGACTGAATGGGTGCCGATCACGTGGACGGCTTTTGAAGATTATGTTCTGAATGCGTATACACTTTCTGCAGGTGAAATACAGCGCCTGCGGGCCGAGTTCTGCGGAGAAGGTCCCGGCACCGGGGAAACCATTCCGTTTTCCAAGCGAGAAGAAGCAGCGTTTGCAAAGTTTATGGAGATGATCAACCAATGACAGAAATTGATCTTACGACCGATCCGACCGCCCGCACGCGCAAGCGACCTCGTGGACGACCTGGAAGGTTCAATTGGGGGGCAATGAAAGTAGGAGACAAGATAGTGGTTCCGGAATACAAGACCAACTCCCTGCTTTCAAGTGCGCTCCAATACGCGAAACTGCACGGTTTAGACTGGAAATTCAAAGCTAAAAACCTGCCCGATAACGGCGCTGAAGTAGTCAGGATCAAGTGATGTCCGCTTCATCTTTGAAATCCACTTTACTGCCAAATACCCCATCTTATCCTTCTTACCCACATTTCTACCAAACCCCCTCACCTATCTCTCCTCCATCATACCCCGCCAATAGTCCGCTTCCGTACTTCATTCAGATTCACGTAACAGACGACCATACTATTTACGCTCTGCGTAATGACGGCGCGATTTTCAAGCGACTGCATGGCGAAACCTGGAAAGAAATCCCCTTACCGGAGACTGGAAAGTGACCTATTATTATCTCGCAAGTCCCTACAGCAAACACCCAAAAGGCCCCAAGGTTGCGTTTGAGCGCGTTCTTGCGCAAACGGCCTATCTTATGTCTTATGGCATTCCAATTTTTTCGCCTATCGTCTATTCGCATATCCTTGAATCGCAAGGACAAGTGCGAGGTGATCATGCATATTGGATGAGTGTGGATTATCCTTTCATGCATTCGGCTATAGGGTGTATCGTCTTTACAGATGATGGCTGGACAACTTCAAAAGGTGTTCAGGAAGAAATCGAGTATTTTACCAAATCGTCAAAGCCTGTATTCTATGCAGCGGCAAAGGAAGTGCCTGAAATGCTTTTGCGGCTGCAGCACTCAAGCGTTCATGAGGCTGCCGTATGAAGATTCTCTTTTTGAACGGGCCGCCGCGCAGCGGAAAGGACACGGCGGCGGAATATCTCCACTTGCATTACGATGCATACAAAGTGAAGTTTGCCAAAGCCCTCAAGGAAGGAACGCACGCACTCTTTGGACTGGGAGCACTTCCAGACGATCATTTTGAAAACTCCAAGAACAAACCAAACGCAATCTTTTTTGGTATGTCGCCTCGGCAGGCATATATTCATGTTTCGGAAAATCTGGTAAAGCCTGTCATGGGCAGTCGGTTTTTCGGTAAAGTGGCCTTGGAAACCATCAAGCGGGCAGAATCAGACGGTCACGATCTTGTTGTGATTTCCGATTCCGGTTTTGCCGATGAAGCACAACCTATTATTGAGTATTACGGACAAGGATCAACCTATCTCCTGCGCATCCTTGCGGACAAACGCGGTTGTACTTTTGAGGGAGACAGTCGGTCTTATATAAAACTTGATCTTCCACCAGACAATATATGGGTCATTGAAAATAATGACACGCTTGTTAGATATTACGACCAGTTAGACGACCTGATGGCAAAAATATTTCCTAACCCATAGGTAAATTTTCTTTTTTCTGCTAAAATGGCCTCAAACGCAATTATGTTTGGGGCTTTTTTATGCTTATTATTTCGAAAAGCGTTGTGGCTGGAACGGCTGAAAAAGACACGCTGCTGGTTATCAAGACAAAAGCGGGAACAGCCGTGGAAGCGATTGAAGCGAATACGACTGTGCTGAAATCGTATGACGATGCCGTCGCCATTTATGCGCTGCCAGTGAACAAGGCGAAGGAGGAGAAGAAGCTGAAAGAAGGTCAGCATCATACCGCTCCTAAAGGATATCCTACTCGGAGATCGGCCTATGCCGTGCCTGATTATTGGGAGTTCCCTTTGGAAGGAAATACGCCGACAGAAACGGATAAGCGTATCCGCGCAGCGATTGCATATTTTTCAAAGCATCCTTGGCACGCAGATGAGCACAAAGCAGAGGCGGCTCGTCGCATTCTTCATGCGGCTAAAGAGCACGGCATTCACGTCTCGAAAGACAGTGATGTTTATAGGGCCGCCCACTAATTTTTAAGTGTGTATAAAACTTTACAAACTTTAATTGCGCAAGATTCTACATCGCCGTTGATTTCGTGCTCTTTTAAACGCAAAACTTGCCAACCTTTTTCATTAAGAAACTTATCTTTGCGCGCGTCTTTTTCTTTTGCGGCAGGCAGATTGTGCCAATAATCACCGTCACATTCAACTGCTAGCTTTTGATCAGGAAATGCTAAATCAATACAATATTTTCCTAATTTATATTGATCTATAGGATAATACCCTTTTTCCTCTAATTTTGCTTTCATAGTTTTTTCAATAGAACTAACAAAATTAAGAGTAGATCGATTAAGGCATTCCCGTGAGCAGTATTTAGTAGTTTTTAATTCATAATTATATACAAAATAAGTTTTGCCACAATGAAGGCAAGTAGTTGGACAATTTCTCCATCTAACACGTCGAGGTATTTGGTATTCCGGCTGCGCTCGCGCATAATCTGAATCGCATTGAACTGAACAGAATTTACCTCTCTTTAGCCGATTAGGAGAGGCATGAAATAATTTTCCGCAATGTAAACAATTTCTGTCCTCCCCATTTTCCCTCGCCTTGGCATCTTTACAAATCTTAGAGCAAAATTTTGAAGTTTTTGCCGAAGAAAAAGGAAGAGAATATATATTTTTACAGTACGTGCAAATTAATTCTGCCCTTCTTGAATCTTTTCTGTATCGATTCCGACAATTAGCAGAACAAACTGTTGCATGTTTTAATTTAGACGGCACTACCCAAAAAGATTTTTTACACACCGCGCATATTATTTCTGTACGCTTTTTGCGCGTCCCTATTTCTGCGCATTTTTTACAACAATACTTAGTAGCAGCTTCAAGACAAGGCTTAGTAATAAAATTTTTGTTGCATGTCTTGCACGTTAAAATAGTTTTTTCTTGGAAAAGAGGGTTATTTTTTCCTGTTAAATTTTCGGAACGCCATTTTCCATAGCACTTAGAACTACAAAATTTTTTGCCTTTCTTTATTTCGGCAGTTTTGCATTGCAAACACAAGTTCATTGACTTTATCCTAAATTAAACCCTAAACAACTCATTTACCATTAAGATATAGGTTTTATCCTAAAAGACCTATAGGTAAACGCAAAAAAATATAATAATATGTTTTCTGCAGAGTAGGAATTTAGAGAAATGATGCTTGATACGTCTGAATACATTGTAGACATTCCCGCAATTGTAAAAGCCCATAAAACGGAGAATGGCGCGCGCAAGATTTCTTTTGAAGCCTCTAACGAAACTGTTGATTCAGAAGGGGACGTAATTTTACAAAAGGCTCTTTTGGAAAGCGCGAACACATTTTTAAAGGGTTTTGTCGATTTTGACCACCTTGGGGAAATAGGAGCAAGGTATTCACTTAATCCTCAAGATTACATTGTGGGGCGCCCAACCCGTGTTTTTGATATGGGAAACAAAAGGACGGGAGTAGAAGCGGAACTTTTTAAGGGGCACCCTAAAGCAGATGAAATTTGGGAGGATTTAACCAAAGGACGCGGGGAGCCATGGCGGGAGTCTATCTACGGGTTTCCTCATCCTGATGGCGGTCTGGTGGACATTAGAAAATCTCAGGATATAGAAAATCCTTATGGTGCAACTAGATTTTTAGTGAACCGGCTAGTCTGGAAGAGTATTGCGCTCACCCAAGTACCAGTGAATTTTTCTATAACCGGAAACGCTCGAATCATCAAATCTTCTTCCTTTTTCGCTCGTCTTGAAAAAGCCTATGGGTCTTATGGCACCTCATACACGTCCATGCTGCCAAGTCTTACGTCCACTCCTGTTGTCAGCGACAATATACCGGGGCTGGAGCCGGGCGTTTTGCGGCCTCGTGACACCAATATTGCTACAAACGCCCTTTATCCCAAAGATGGCGATGTTGCCCCTGCTTCATACGCGCCGCTTCATCGGCCTAGAAACAGAACAGAATTGATGGGGCATTTCACCCATCATATTCAAAAAGGAATGTGCAAGCACAATTCCTTGGCAAAAGCGACTGCAAACAGTGTCTACAGTTTTCGTGAGCATTTCATGAATTGCTGCGGCTGCGACTATCACGATGCGGACATGCTTGCTTTGGCAATGATGCATCTTTTGAAACGCCATTGAAAGTTTTTCTAAAAAATTTTCAATTTACCTATAGGACCATCTGTTTTCATTTGATAAAATGTAAGCACAAGTGGAAATACACTTTTTAAGGACCAATTATATGCCTGCTGACAAAAAGACCCTCCTTGAATCGATTCGCAATATTTTTGTTGCGGCCAAGGCCATGCCGGACGGTATGGATGATATTGAAGACGTTCTTGATATCTGGACTGAGCCGGATGGCCAGCATCGCGTTCCGGACGAGGGCAAGATCAAGACTGGCCCTCGCGAAGATGCGAGCGGCGAAGGCGCATTCAAAATGGTTGGTGAATATTCCAATCCGGCCCCGCAGCATGTGGCAACGGAAGCGTATGACGAGTTTTCGCGTATGCTTGACAAGGTTGGTCGCAGCATGAAGGCGATGGCGCAGCGTCAGCATGCGTTGGAAGTCGCCCTTTTCGAGACGGCCAAGAGTGCCCCTGTCGAGGCCAAGACTTCCGAGCCGACCTTCATCGGCAAGGCGGAAGCGCGGCTGAAGGCGGCCCGCATTGCGCTTCGCAAGGCGGATATGGCTGACGAAGACGAGAAGGAAGAGCGCGAAGACGAGATGGAAAAGGCGAATCGCGCGCTCATTTCCGCCAAGCGCCTGCTTGCCAAGGCCGAGGATGAAGCCGACGATGACGAGGATGAAGTCGAAAAGGTGGAAAAGGCTGTCAGCGAGTATCGCAAGCTGACCAAGGCTTTTGCCAAGGCCAAGTCTGAGTTTGTCAAGGCTGAGGACGAGGCCGAGAAGAAGGACTACGACGAAGAGAAGAAGCGTGTCGAAGCCAAGGAGCGCGACGACAAGGACGAACTCAAGCGTATTGAAGAGCGCAATGAGACGCGCAAGGCCGAGACTGAGGACAAGGAAGACGAGCGTGAAAAGGAAGAGCACAAGAAGAGTGCCGATCCCGACCGCCTCACGATCCTTGAGACGAGTGTGCAGGGCCTGATGAATACGATTGCCGGCACGTCCAAGTATGGTCCGCTTCCTGATTTCATGAAGTCGTTCCCGATGGAATCCATTGCAGACAAGATTGAGGACGCCATTGATTCCGGCAAGCTGCGAGAAGATGCAATGGTCATGAAGGCTAAAGACCTTCATGCACGTCTTATCGCGGCCAAGGCGGGTAACTACGACCCTAACCGCCTGCAGGAAGATATCAATTCGGCTCCTGACGCTATCCGCAATCTTTTCAAAACTGCTGCTTGAGTAGGAAATTATCACTATGAATATGACCCAGGAACTAATGAAGGCCCAGCAGACCGCGATTGGTCGCATTGAGGCTCAGCTTGCAGGGTTCGGCAATGAAGGTCTTGTGACTTTTCTGCGCACTCTTGCTCATGCGAAGGAAGGCCGGATTGGCGACGTTGATATCAATCCGTTCCAGAAGTCGCTGGAAGAGGGGCCGCTGGCCCGCGCCAATGCGATTGCCCGTGCGTTCCGCAACAACCCGCGCGGCCTCAAGCGGTTCCCTTCGTATGCCGAACTGGCCAAGGGCGGCGCTCTTGCCAAGGCTGATCTTGATGTTGGCACTCTGACCAACTTCTCGCAGATCACTGGTGGGCAGGCGCTTGGTTATGTTTCGCTTGATACGATGATGGCTCGCGGCACTGTCCGTCCGTCTTCGTTCACGATCTATCAGTGTCTTCCGAAGTCGGCAGCCAATCAGGTTGTGGATTATTGGGCTTATGCAGCGGAAACGGGCGGCCAGCTTCCCGGTGCCGCGTTTGCGTCTTACAATTCGGTTAGCAGCGGCACGCTTCAGACGAATGCCGGCATTTACGATCTGAAGTATATCACGCTTCAGCTTGCGCTGGATGGGCGTGCTATCACGACCGCCCTTGCCGCGCAGAACTCTTTCGTGAATGTGGCGGAGCAGGAAAATACCAACGCCGCCCTGTCAGTTCTCGGCACGATCAACTGGGCTTGCTATTGGGGTAACCCGACTTATTACCCGAACCAGTTTGCCGGCCTTGACCAGACGATTCCTGCGGCCAACAAGGTTGACTTCCAGGCGTTCTCCGCCGCCAATTCGGCGCAGGGCTGGACTAATGAGCAGACGCTGTTCAATCTGATTTATGAGCAGGCTGCCGCGATTACCAGCTACCGCAACTACGGTATCGTGACGCATGCGTTTATGTCGCCGTCCACTGCGGGCGCGCTTCAGACCTTGACGACCACCCTGCTGAACAACATTGTCAATGGCAAGGACTTTACCGACCATACTGGCATTGTTGTGAACGGCGACCTTCAAGGCATGAATACCCGCTTCGGTGACATTCATTTCCCGGTTGATCTGTTCATTGATGCTCGCGACAAGCCGGCGCAGGCGACCGTTTATGACAATGGCACGACTCCGGCCACCACGACCAACCCGACCAAGCCTGTTTCTGTGACTGTGGCTTCGGGCGCTGCGGTTTCTGATTCGGCGTGGACTTCGGCTTATACGGCCAGCAGCGGCGATTATCTCTATGCTGTCGCTTCGATGGACTCGTCCATGAACGAATCGACGCTGACCTATGGCACTGCGACCGGCATTCCGGTTTCCGGCACCTACACGCTGACGATTGCGCCTCCGGCTGATGCTTCGGCTGCGGTGTTCCGCATCTACCGTTCGGGCCTTGGCCTGACTTCGGTGAGTGGCCTTTCTGATCAGGCGGCTGCGGAACTCTTCCGCTACATCGGTGAGGTTGCGGCTAACGGCTCCAGCAACGTGACCTTCGTTGACTACAACACGCACATCCCCGGCTCTGCTACTGTCTTCTTGCTGGACCTTGAAGAAGGCGATGCGGCTCTTGACTTCCGGTATCTTCTGCCGCTTTCGCGTATCAATCTTTTCGCACAGTCGCTATATATGCCTTGGGCTGTCGCGATGATTGGGTCGATCCGCAATCGCATTCCGAAATTCCACGGTCAGATTAACAACTTCGTTCCGAGCAATCCCTCCTTCAACCCGCTGGCGTCTAATCTGTAAACCAGTTAAACTAGCCTAGAAACTTAAACCGCCGCTCAATAGAGCGGCGGATTTTGTATTACGGCTCCATAACGGTTATGTATCGTCTAGGAGTCCAAATCTTAAATATACCATTGGCACGGATAATGTTTTCGCGGTGCTCTCCTTCTTGGTAAAATAATAAATTTCTCAACATTTTGTTTGTGTTCGACAAATATCTTTGATGGCGCACAGCATCCGGAAGTACCCATTGATATGATTCTGGGCTGTAGCCAACATGCCGAAATCCAATTGTTTCATGCCCGCTTCCGTCTGCGTAACGGCTGTCCACAAAAGACCGTATCGGCTTTTTTTCTTCTTTTGCCCACAAAGCTTTCATAATTTTACTCATGCCTCCTGGAACATGCCCTCGAAATGAAAGTCTATCGCATTCCCAATTTGAGCCCTTGTTGTGAAAAAGCCCTATGCCAAAAATATTTTCTCCATCAGTTAGCCCGAGCCGGACAGGCGCGATTCGAGCGCCCATAACATGGTGTGCGTTCAAAAATTCTACAGCTTTTTCATGAGAAACAGTTACAACTTGCAATTCCCTTGCACCTAACGCCCGAGGCGCAATATTCATTTTAGAGCGTATCATATTTATACAGGCTTCTCTTCTAGAAAACCATTCATAATCAAAAAGAACAATTGGTGAATTAAACCTCTCTTGCGCAAGTTTAGCAGCTTTACCGCCCTGTGAGCCAGGATTTCGGTCGCTACCAAAAAAGGTAGATACTATAACGAGCGTTTTAGATTTTGCATTTGGGGCAGAAAGTGCCCAAGCCCCGTTGTCACAATATATTGCCTCTATGCCTGCGGCTTCGAGTGCAGTTTTAATGGTTTGAGGGCGTAAAAATAACTTATCATCTATAGATGCACATTGACGAGGAAGCCACTCAAGATGATAAATTTTATGCCTTCGTCCGTAATTGCAAGTTTCACAAGTCAAAACTAAGTTTTGAGACGTGCTAGGCCCTTTGTGATACCTAGGCAAAATATGCTCTATAGTAAATTTTTCCAAAGCAGCGTTGCAAAAATAACAATGATCTTGCTGCCAAGCGTGAAGCCTTCTCAATATTTTAGTGTCAATCGGCTGGTCATTTTCTTGAACTTTTCTAATCCATCCGTTTTCTAATAGTAAATCTTTATGCCATTTTTTATGCCTATAAATGGCTTTTATTTCTAAACCCCTTTTGTGAAAATCTGGATCATTTTTAGACCTATTAAAAATGTAATCCCTATGATAAAGGCGCTGCGCTTCTTTGTTGGCTTCTTTCCAAACTTTCCGCGCCTCCTTGCGTCTATCCTCAATGGTATCGTGCTTTGCTTCGCGACTTGAAAAAACGGCTTGTGCCTGAAAAAGTGGATTGGCTTCGTATTGGTTTTTGAATTCTTCCTTGCGCCGAGCCACTTCCTCTTTGGACAACCCCGCAGTCACCAACCGCCGTTCTTCCCTACGCACAGCATTTTGAAAATCGCGGTTCCGTGCCCGCGAAGCACGTAAAATTTCCCGCGCCTTTTCAGGATCAAATTCACGATATTTTTGCATACGCTTGCGATGTTTTTCAGGATCAGCAGCGTAAGCCTTGTTGTTTCTGACTCTGCCGCAATCACGGCATTCAGTGCTTAGTCCGTCTTTCATTTTTCGATTGACGGTGTAATCGGAAAGCGGCTTGATGTTGCCGCAGGTGCGGCATTTGCGAAGGGTATCGGTCATGAAAAATGAATAGCACAAACTCTTTTTTAAGTCAAGGCCGCAGCAAAGTTATATGGCGTTTCGGCGTCCAAATCTTGAATATACCATTGGCTTTTATGTTTTCTTCCCTAGACACTTTCGGATTGAAATACAAAAGAGAGCGCGCCATTTTATTATCGTTGGAAAGATACCGAGAGTGCTGCATACGATCCGGCAGAACCCACTGGTAGCTTTCGCCGCTCATCCCTACATTTTCAAAGCCGATAGACTCGTGGCCGCTGCCGTCAGCATACCGGCTATCCACAAAAGAGCGAATAGGTTTGCGCCCATAAGCCCTCCAAAGTTCTTTCATGATCTTGCTCATGCCACCAGGAACGTGCCCTCGAAAAGAAAGTCGGTCACATTCCCATACTTCTCCTTTATCGGTAAAAAGCCCAAGGCCAAACAGGCGCTGCCCGTCATGAAGCCCTACACGAACTGCAGCAATCTTTTTACCCATAACGTGATGCTCAATCAGAAAAGCATCTGCATCAAATTGTGAAACACCAATCAAATCCAGTTCTCGGGCTCCGTATGTTTTTTCTGCTATTCCTAGTTTTGATTTGACCATGTTGATGCAAGCACCTTGGCGCAAGTACCATTCCCGGTCAAACAAGATAATAGGCTTTTCCGACTGCGATTGTAGAAACTTGGCAAAACGCCCGTGGCGTGAGGCAGGATTTCTGTCTGATCCAAAAAAGGAAGATAAAATATACAATATTTTTGATTTGTTCCCGTAAGAAACTTCCCAAAATTGATCGTTTATTTTCTTGCAATTTATCCCCTGCGCTTGCAACGCTTCGACAACTGTATAAGGCGTCAAATATATTTTATCTTCAACAGGTTCCACTTCAGCGGGCAGCCATTCGAGCCCATACAATCGCTCCTG
>JAEHJW020009432.1_pt1 | contig 11993 bp, 10 predicted proteins | sample 9271431 | NCBI WGS metagenome assembly JAEHJW02
CTCAATCGCGCGGGACGGCGCCGACCGTCCCGCGCTTTCTCTCCCCAATCCACCTGACAGCCCGGCCATCGCGGCGGGTTTTTTGCATTCTATGGAGGCCGGCATGGCCGATTATTACACACATTTTTCCTGCATGTTCGCTGTTGGCACGCACGAAAACGCTTTGCGCGCTCTTGATCTTTACCAGAACGCTGCACCGAATGAGGACGATCGTGGCCCGTCCGACGGCTTCGTATTGTCGCTGCCCGAGGAAGGCGGCACGAAGCTCTGGATACACGATGATATTTCGGGCGATCCCGAACTGGTCATCGAATTCATTCTGCTCTGCGCGGAGGAATTCGACCTCAAGGGTCTTTGGGGTTTCGCTTGGGCTGATGTTTGCAGCAGGCCACGTCTCGATGCCTTCGGCGGCGGCGCGCATATAATCGATCTCGGTGCGCGCAAGACCCTTGGGTGGACCAGCACCAACGAATGGCTGTGCGACGTACTTTTGGGAGGTGTTCCCGATGCCTGAGATCATTGAAACCACCGTTTACCCTCTCGGCGAACTTTCCGACTCAGCACGGGAGAAGGCTCGTGCCTGGTATCGTCAGAGCGGCCCCGGCGATGACTGGTCTGAATTCGTCTACGAGGATTTCGAGCGTATCTGCGAAATCCTTGGCGTATGCCTCAAGACTATCCCGGTTCGCCTTTATGGCGGTGGCACGCGGCAGAAATCCTGCATCTGGCTCTCGGGCTTCTGGAGCCAGGGCGATGGCGCCTGCTTCGAGGGACGCCTGAGCTATGCAAAGGCCGCGTCGCGCAGAATCCGGGACCACGCGCCGAAGGATGAAGAGCTTCACCGCATCGCCGACGCACTTCAGGCTGTCCAGCGCCGCAACTTCTATCAACTCCGCACGCAAATCGTGCATCGCGATCGCTACTACCACGAATACTGCATGGCGATTTCGGTCGAGCGCGACAGCCCGATCTACCAGGACATGACGCCGGATGCGGAAGAAACCGTTATCGAAACGCTACGCGATCTCGCGCGCTGGCTTTATCGTCAGCTCGAACGGGAATACGAGTATCAGACTTCGGACGAGATGATCGACGAAGCCATCGCTGCGAACGAGTACACCTTCACCGAAACCGGATGCAGGTTCGGATAGGGGGCGAGGTGCCGTACCTACAAAAACAGGGCCGATCCCGGTATGGGATCGGCCCTGTTGCTTTGCAGGATCATTGACGGCGCGCGATTACGCGGACAGATCAAACATTTCGGCCAGATCGGCCAATGTGTGTTGCGCGGATGTTGAAGCAACGGATGCGGCGGTTGCCGCCGGCCATTCTTTATCCAGCTTGCGCTTCCATTCTGCGCCGTGCGCCGCGGCGTATTACCGAAGCGCACGAATCTGGCCACGCATCAGAGAGGGATAGTCTCCATCAATATCTCTCGGCATCATGAAATACTTCAGCGGAAATTAACGATCGTTTCGCTGTTTTGGTTTAGCGCGGCTTCCCTTGTGTCCATTCGCGGATTCTGCCGACAGACCAGACTCATTGAGCCCAAACGGAGCGCCCAGATTGGGGGAATGACCGATGGCAGGTGTCCGTGAAGGAGGCACCTCAGTAGATGTGAGTGCAGCCATATCATTAAAAAGCCGTTGCCGGATTAGCTCGCGCGTATCCTTGTCCTTGATGCAGTCGATCTTTTTTGCAAGGTCTATCACCCCAAGAGCGCCTTTTAAGCGCAGATCCTGCGCCTTCGCCTGAACCTCCAACTCCGCGAGCGCTGTCCCTGCTTCGACCCGCCCTAGCAGGGCCTCTCGACCCTTCGCAAACGGAACCGCACAGGCGTAAAGAAGAGCGTGATAGGCTTTCTTTGATTTGGCAACGAGCGAAAGGACCAGAGAGCCTGGAGTGGCCTCACGGATAATCAGTTTGTCTTTTTCAGCTATCAGGTCGTGTTCGAGATCAGCGATTGGATGCTCACGGAGCACGCTGGCAAGATCGCTCTCTCGACCGGCGTTAACAAGGAATGCTATCGCGTAGACTTGTCGAAGATGATGAAGGCGGTGCTCCAGCAGCTCTGCCGTAACTGTTTCGTCCTCACCTATGATTTCAAGCCGCACGGGCGAAAACTCGCCTGCGTTGACTGTAGAAATCAGCGAAACGACGAGTTCATCGCCATCTGCCTGGATGCGGAGATTATAGATCTGACTTAGTCCTAGCTCCAGAAAATCTGGTCCTAGACTTTCCTTTGCGGAAGCTGCCGCGCTACTGATTGAGAGTCCCTTAGAAATCTCGATGAAATCCTCGAAGCTAATCGGATTAGCAGAGCTTCGAGGGGGTTGGAGAATCATAAATCTGGGCACGAGCTACCTCCCGGTTTTGATCCGCAAGGACCAAGGGTTGGATTTTATCTACCAGACAAACCAACGTCCTGCCATGAACGGGCACCGAGGCAACCGACCGAAGCAAAGGATAGGGGCCTGACCGGCGCGGATCATGCCAGCCTGTCCGAGTCGGGTTAACGGCGCCGCTTTCGACCGGAAGGCACGGCGCGGGCACGCCGTGGCGTGGGCATTGGCGCATCTGTATCACGGGCAGATCCTGGCCGCCGGCGGGACGAGTCAGAGGGAGAGGTCGGCCGCGCCAAGTTGAGCCGGAGCGGTCCGAGAGAGAGCGCCGCGCGGCTCGGTCCGTTCCCGCTCTCCCGAGGTTCCCTTCATGAACAATCTTTCCCCGATCGCGGCCGCTGAGGCCGCGCCGTTCTCACTTGCGTCTGCCCCCAACCATTCTGGTGCCGTATTCTCGGCCACCCAGACTCTGCTGCCCCGGCTCGAACACGGCGAGCGCGTCGATGCCGCCGTCCTGCGCGCCGCCATGGAAGCTGCCTTCGGCGCTTCCGATGCGTCAGGCGCCTGGGATTGGAAGCTGGCCTATGATGCCTGCGAGGCCGCGACCGTGTTGTTCCTCCGCAAATACGGCAAGGCGCTTTTCCGTAAAGCCGGGTCTCCGGCTGCGGTCCTGCCGATGCTGACGAAGATCGCGGGCCTTCTCCCCACGCACACCCGCCGCTCGGCCGAGAGCGAGACCTTCCAGCAATTCTCGACGCCGATCCCGCTGGCGTTGGCCGCGGCGACGGCGGCCGAGATCACCCCGGCAGACCGCGTGCTGGAGCCTTCGGCCGGCACTGGCCTGCTCGCCATCCTGGCCGAGATCGCCGGCGGCACGCTGGCGCTGAACGAACTGGCGGATACCCGCGCGGGCCTGCTTTCTTCCCTCTTTCCGGCCGTGCCCGTCACGCGCTTCGACGCCGCTCAGATCGACGACCATCTCGACCGGGCTGCCGTGCCGAGCGTGGTGCTGATGAACCCGCCATTCTCGGCGATGGCGAACGTCTCCGGCCGGATGACCGACACGACTTACCGCCACATCGCCTCGGCTCTGGCGCGGCTCACCGACGGCGGGCGTTTAGTGGCGATCACCGGGGCGAGCTTCGCGCCGGATGCGCCAGCCTGGCGTGACGCCTTCACGCGGCTTCAGGAGCGCGTGCGCGTGGTGTTCACCGCTGCCATTGACGGGGCGGTCTATGCCAAGCACGGCACCACCATCGAGACGCGGCTGACCGTCATAGACAAGACGCCGGCCGATGATCTTGGTACGTTTCCCGCGTCGCCGGGCATCGCGCCCGATGTCGCCACGCTGCTCGGCTGGGTCGGCACGCATGTCCCGGCTCGCCTGCCCACGGCCCCGGTGGTCGTGCCGAATGCCGCATCGGCACCCGTGCCGCGTACTATGCGCGGCTATCTCGCGCGCAGCGGTGCCGCCCCGGCCCCGAAAACCTCGCTCGCCGAGCCCGAGGGCGTGGAGCTTGACTACGAGATCACCGACTGGACACCGCCGCAAGGCGCCCATCTCACCGATGCGATCTATGAAGAATACACGCTTCAGTCGATCCGCATCCCCGGCGTCAAGGCGCATCCCACCAAGCTGGTGCAGTCGGCGGCGATGGCCTCGGTCGCGCCGCCCAAGCCAAGTTACCGGCCGCGCCTGCCATCGGCTCTCGCCACCGGCGGCATCCTGTCCGATGCTCAGCTTGAGACCGTGATCTATGCCGGTGAGGCACATGGCGCGTTTCTCGCGGGCGCCTGGACGGTGGATGAGACCTTCGACCTCGTGACCGCCGCCCCGGACGATGCCAAGGGCGCGGTGCGCTTCCGCCGCGGCTTCATGCTCGGCGATGGCACCGGCGCGGGCAAGGGCCGTCAGTCCGCCGGGGTCATCCTCGATAACTGGATGCAGGGTCGGCGCCGGGCGGTCTGGATCAGCAAGTCCGACAAGCTGCTGGAGGATGCGCAGCGCGACTGGTCCGCACTTGGCATGGAACGCCTGCTAGTCACGCCGCTGTCACGATTCCCGCAGGGCAAGCCCATCCGTCTGGCCGAAGGCATCCTATTTTTAACCTACGCTACGCTGCGGTCCGACGACCGTGGAGAAAAGCTTTCGCGCGTCCGGCAAATCGTCGAATGGTTGGGTTCCGACTTCGACGGGGTCATCATTTTCGACGAAAGCCATGCCATGCAGAATGCCGGCGGCGGCAAAAGTGAACGGGGCGATGTCGCCCCATCGCAGCAGGGCCGCGCGGGGCTCCGGCTCCAGCACGCGCTGCCAAATGCGCGCGTGGTCTATGTCTCGGCAACCGGCGCCACCACCGTCCACAATCTCGCCTATGCCCAGCGGCTCGGCCTCTGGGGCGGCGAGGATTTCCCCTTCGCCACGCGGGCCGAATTCGTCGAGGCCATCGAGGGCGGCGGTGTCGCGGCAATGGAGGTGCTGGCGCGTGACCTGCGTGCGCTCGGCCTCTACACCGCCCGCTCGCTCTCTTACGACGGTGTCGAATACGAGTTGGTCGAGCACCAGCTCACCGACGAGCAGCGGCGTATCTACGATGCCTATGCCGGGGCGTTCCGCATCATTCACAACAATCTCGACGCGGCGATGGAGGCAGTCAACATTACCGGCGAAAGCGGCACGCTGAACCGGCAGGCGAAATCCGCCGCGCGCTCGGCCTTCGAGAGCGCGAAGCAGCGATTCTTCGGCCATTTGCTCACCAGCATGAAAACCCCGACGCTGATCCGCTCTGTCGAGCGCGATCTGGCCGACGGCCACGCAGCGGTGGTGCAGATCGTCTCTACGGGTGAGGCGTTGATGGAACGCCGCCTCGCCGAGATACCCACCGAGGAATGGAACGATGTCCGCCTTGACATCACACCGAGGGAATATGTTCTGGATTACCTTGCCCATTCCTTCCCGGTGCAGCTTTACGAGCCCTTCACCGACAGCGAGGGTAATCTCTCCTCCCGGCCGGTTTATCGGGATGGCCAGCCGGTCGAGAGCCGCGAGGCCGTGGCCCGGCGTGACCGGCTGATCGAGAAGCTCGCCAGTCTGCCACCGGTGCCCGGAGCGCTCGACCAGCTTGTCCAGCGTTTCGGCACGGACATGGTAGCGGAGGTGACGGGCCGTTCGCGCCGGGTCATCCGCAAGGGTGACCGCCTGATGGTCGAAAACCGCGCCGCCTCGGCCAACCTCGCCGAGACCGCCGCCTTCATGGATGACCAGAAGCGCATCCTGGTGTTCTCGGATGCGGGCGGCACTGGCCGCAGCTACCATGCCGAACTCTCCGCGCGAAACCAGCGGCTGCGAGTCCATTACCTGCTGGAACCTGGCTGGAAGGCCGATGCCGCGATCCAGGGGCTGGGGCGCACCAACCGCACCAACCAGGCGCAGCCGCCGCTCTTCCGGCCGATCGCGACCGATGTGAAGGCCGAAAAGCGTTTCCTCTCGACCATCGCCCGGCGGCTCGACACGCTCGGCGCCATCACGCGCGGGCAGCGCCAAACCGGCGGCCAGGGGCTGTTCAGGCCCGAGGACAATCTGGAATCCCACTATGCGCGCGACGCGCTGCGGCAGCTCTACATGCTGCTGGTGCGCGGCAAGGTTGAAGGCTGTTCCCTCCAGATGTTCGAGGATGCGACGGGGCTGAAGCTCATGGATGCCAACGGCATCAAGGATGAGCTGCCACCGATCACCACCTTCCTGAACCGACTGCTGGCGCTGACCATCGAACTGCAAGGCGTGCTATTCACGGCCTTCGAGCAGTTGCTCAACGCGAAGATCGAAGGCTCCATTGCGAGCGGCACCTACGATGTTGGGCTTGAAACCCTCCAAGCCGAGAGCTTCATCGTCACAGATCGGCGCACGATCTACACGCATCCGGCCACCGGTGCGGAAACCCGGCTGCTCACCATCATGCAGCGCCAGCGCAACAGGCCGGTCACGCTCGACCAAGCGCTCGATCATCTCGGCGATCCGCGCACGGTGCTGTTGGTCAATGAACGTTCGGGGCGTGGCGCCGTGCAGGTGTTCGCGCCCAGCATCATGCTCGATGACGGCGAGATCGAGCGCCGCGTGCGGCTCATCCGCCCGACGGAGCACCATAGCGCCTCGCTCAAGATGATGGCGGAGAGCGACTGGCAGGAGGCGAGCCGCGAGGCATTCGCGGCGGCGTGGACGGCCGAGTTGGCAACGGTGCCGGAATTCTCCGACAGCACACTCCATATGGCGGCGGGGCTCCTGCTGCCGATCTGGAAGCGGTTGCCGAACGAATCCACGCGGGTTTATCGGCTTCAGACCGACGACGGCGAACGCATCATCGGCCGCAAGGTGTCGCCTGCATGGGCGGCGAACGCCACGGTGACGGGTGCTGCCAGCCTGACGCCGGCGGATGCCTTCGCGGCGTTGATGGAGGGACGGACGATCCTTGATCTCGCCGAGAGCCTCCAGCTTCGCCGCGTGCGCGTCATGGGCGGACACCGCATCGAGCTGTTCGGCTTCACGGACACAATGCGCGACCGGCTCAGCGCCTACGGGCTGTTCCACGAGATCATCTCCTGGAAGCTCCGCATGTTTGTGCCGACCGATGCAAACGGTGCGGGTGTTCTGGCCAAGCTGCTGGAGCGTTTCCCCGTGGAGCGCATTGGTGAACGGGAGGCCGCCTGATGCCTCGGCATGATGCCTCCGATCTGGCGCAGCGTCTCGGCCGGCAGGCCGAGGCGGTGTGCCGTCACTATCTCTCCAACGGCCGGCGAGAGGGCCGCTACTGGCTTGTTGGCGATGTTCGCAACACCCCAGGCCGCTCGCTGTTCGTGCGGCTCAGCGGACCGGACTCCGGGAAAGGCGCTTCCGGTAAGTGGACCGACGCGGCGACGGGCGAACATGGCGATCTGCTCGACGTGATCCGCGAAAGCTGCGGGCTGGTAGACTTCAAGGACGTGGCCGACGAGGCTCGGTCCTTCCTCAGCCTGCCGCGTTCTGACCCGGCACCGGATCGTTCCAAGTCTCGGGAATCCGCCGCACCGGCAGGATCACCCGAAGCGGCACGGCGGCTGTTCGCCATGTCGCAGCCGATCGCGGGCACGCTCGCGGAAACGTATCTCCGTAAACGCGGCATTACGATTTTACATGATACGGCAAGCCTGCGCTTTCACCCGCGCTGCTACTACCGGCCCGACGAACATAGCCCGACCGAGACCTGGCCCGCGCTGATCGCTGCCGTCACCGATCTCTCCGGGCATCTGACCGGCGCGCACCGCACTTGGCTCGATCCGGGTGACTTTACCGAGGCGACGCTCGGCAAGGCACCGATCGACACGCCGAGGCGGGCGATGGGCGACCTTCTCGGCCACGCGGTGCGCTTTGGCGTGGCAGGCGACGTAATGGCGGCTGGCGAAGGCATCGAGACGATGCTCTCGCTCCGCTGCGTTCTGCCCACCATGCCGATGGCCGCCGCGCTCTCGGCGGCACATCTCGCCGCCATCCTGTTTCCTGACAGACTACGCCGGCTCTACATCGCGCGCGACAACGATCCTGCCGGTGATGGCGCGATGGCCACGTTGCTCGACCGCGCGGACGCGGCCGGGATCGAGGCGATTGTGCTGTCACCACGGCTCGGCGATTTCAACGAGGATCTGCGGCTTCGGGGGATCGATGCGTTGCGCGCAGTGAGTCGGGCGCGGATCGCGCCGCAGGACGTCGCGCGCTTCATGGAGTTGGCGGAATAGCCGGAAGGGGATGGCGTGGCGGCTGGCTCGTCATGCGGCGGGCTTGGTGGTCAGGCTTCCCTTCGATGCCGGAGAGGACCGCACCCACGGCTTTCTGAGAGGGCGATCGGGCTCACAACCGGGCCAGCCTGGCAATGGCGGCGGCCGGCTATTTTCCGGCGCGCTCCCAGGGGAGCGCTTTCCATCGCGAAACAAAATAGCCGGCCTTAGCCATCAAGGCCCGAGCTTTGGCTCGGGCTGCCAGTCCGTCCCGCCCGTGAGCTTCCGTCGCCATGAAGGCCGCGATGGGCGCGGTCGATCCGGCGAAGGAAAGCCACCATGACCACCAACCACGACGATGACGATTTTGAGCCGCGCCACAGCGCGTCCCCAACCGACCACGTCCTCAACGAACTCCAGCTCTATGGCTACCGTCCCTTCCAGGACGAACCCGACCCGCGGCCACTGCCCGACGCACAGATCCTCGCTGGCAGCATCTCCGACATTTTCGACGCCATCGTGGTGGCGCTCACCGATAGCCGCCTCGAACCCGACCTTGAAGACCTGCTCTGGTCAACGGTGAACATCTTCCATCGCTCCGTCGACAGGATCGAGCGCGAGCTGGACGGCAACGAGCTGGCGCAGCAGCGGTCTCAGAAGGAGCAGGATGGCAGTGAGGTGAAATCCGTCGAACTGGAACGCCTCACGGCAGAAGGGCAGACGCTGATCGAGCGGCGCAACGCTTTCGAGCTGATGCGCGATGAAGCCGCCGAACATTTCGAGCGCCACACCCATTCGGCCTGGCGGCCACGGCATGGTTCGATGGTCAATCATCGCAACCTGACCTCGGCGATGATCGACAGCCGCGATTTCCTCTCCGCGAAGAAGCGCGCCGACAACCAGGTGCTCGTGCCCACCGGGCCGAAGATCGCACTGACCGGCGGGCTCGACTTCAACGATCACAACCTGATCTGGGCAAAGCTCGATCAAGTCCACGCCAAGCACCCCGATATGGTGCTGCTGCACGGCGGCAGCCCGAAAGGCGCCGAGCGCATCGCGGCGCGCTGGGCCGATCACCGCAAGGTGCCGCAGATCGCCTTCAAGCCCGACTGGACCAGGCACGCCAAGGCCGCGCCGTTCAAGCGCAACGATGCGATGCTTCAAACGCTGCCGATCGGCGTCATGGTCTTCCCCGGCACCGGCATCCAAGAAAACTTAGGCGACAAAGCCAAGAAGCTCGGCATCCCGGTCTGGAAATTCGGTGGCGCGTGAGCGCCACCTGCCGTCTTCTGCATTTCACGGGTCCGGAAAGGCGCATCGGCGTCTTTCCGCAAATCCGCTTTTCAGTCTGGATCGCCCGTCACCGCGATCTTCGCAGCCCGCGCATAGTGAGCCAGCTCCGTATCGCTCTCGATCAAATCGTCGAGCAGATTCTTCATGTCGTGCTGATCCGATGCGGATTGGAACGGTCCCGGCTGCCGTTCGATCACCAGCACGGCGATAGCCAACGCCTTCTTGACCAGGTGCAGGTCGCGCCCCGTGAACTCTGCCATGCTGCCTCCTCCGAGATGGAGCCTTGCGCGGAACCATAGCCGGTTTGCCCAGGCAGGTCGAAAAGCGAGGTGTCGGGCGGTGCGTGGGCAGGCATGGGACAAGGCTCCTGCCAGCGGAGACCACCCCGCGTCTCTCGGCGCTGATCCTTGGTCCAGCCACGGGCCTGACGCCATCAACCCGCAAGGGGTCGGCCTACGCAAAGCGTGCCGCCGCTTGTCTTCGCCTGCGCGGTGATTGCGGCCCCTGGCCGGACACTTCGGGCGCCTGTCGCGCGGGGATGGTCCCCGCCTCAGCACAGGAGCCAGATCGATGTCCCAAGCCCTCTCATTCGCTCACGCCCGCGCCTGGAACCTCGCCACCACGTTGATGGTCTGCGTCATCGTCTTCCATGCCGGCGCCGGCGATTACGGCGTCATGCCCGCTGCCGACTACGACGGCGACCAGAGCGCCATCGTTCACGAATTCGATCCCTTCCAGCGATAAAGGGACGACACATAGCGCCGGTTGGGCAGCGGAATTCCTTCGGGATTTCCGCTCGGGTCATTTTGGCGCTATAGTGCATGTCGCGCCGTGGTGGTGGTGGAAGGCGCGACCGTCAGATCTTGAACTCACGGGAGCCATCGCCATGATCGTCTTCGGACCGCTGCTCATTCTTTTCGCAATCTGCTTTTTCTGCTGGTTGCTGTTCACCCTGGCCGTTTTCGCGTTGCCCTTCCTCGTCGGCGTGATGGTTGCCATCTGGGCCTTCCACACCGGCGCGGGCGTCCTCGGCGGCATCATCGTCGGTCTTGTCGCGGGCGGGGCGACATTCGGCCTCGGCCAACTCGCACTCGCCTTCGTGCCCTGGACCTGGCTCCGGCTCCTGATCATCCTCGTCTATGTCGCGCCTGCCACCGTCGCCGGTTACGGAGCCACGCACGGGATTGCACAGTTGGCGATGCCGTCAGCCATCTGGCAGGCCATCTTCTCGGTCATTGGCGCCATCGCGGTCAGCGTCACGTCGTTTATCCGCTTCACAGGCATGACCCCGCCCGGACTGGCCGGACAGAGCATGGTCCGGAGCTGACATCGGCGCGGCAACCCTTGGGGCGGGACCAGATCAGGCATTCTGCAAGCCCGCGCCCCCACCATCGAAACGGCGCGAAGATCAAATCGGCTTGGTGAAACTCGGATCGTCGCAACCGCCCAATCCGCAGCGGCTGTCGGGGGTTTGGGCCAGGTTCCCGCCTTTACCTATGGCCAACAACAGGCGGAGGCGAGGCGTGCGCCAAGGCTGGCGCGTGGGAATGTCTTGCCGTCCACCGGCAGGAGCGAGGGTGTCATGCCGGTGGACGCCATTGCCGGACCCTCTGCGGCGGCTCGACCGTCGCCGCGTTCTCCTTGATGCCATCTCTGTTGGATCGAGCGCACCAAACGGCCTCTTCGATGGGCTGATCTAGCCGAAGGCCGGCTAAAGCCTCGATCGCCTATGGCGCAACAGCGGCGTCAAAACTTTCTTCCCTTGGCGGCTGCGCCGCCATTCCGCGCGGAACAAGAAAGTTCTTCCTTAGCTGTCGAGCCCCCAAGGGGGTGCGCCGTCGATCGCCTCCGGCAAACGATCGCCATCGAGGCCGCATGGTGCGGGCTCGAAAACAGAGATCAAGGAGAACGACTATGGCGACCATCGGCACCTTCAAGAAGACCGGCAACAACGAGTTCACCGGCGAAATCGTCACCCTCTCGCTCCAGACCAAGAACGTCCGCATCGTTCCCGACACGCGGGCCAATGGCGAGAACGCCCCGAGCCACCGCGTCTATGTTGGCCGGGTTGATTATGCGTAGCGCGTGATTATGCGGAGTCTGGTGGCGGGATTGTTGATTTTCCGTGGCTTTGGCGGCGATATCGCTCCGCATAATAACGAGGCGATGTCCGCGGCGCCCTGCTGTGTGGCGGGGCGCCGCGGGTGCTGATCAGCGTGACCAGATCAGGGCATATTCGCCGTTCTCGCCCTCGAAGAGGTTGGCGTAGATGGGGGCGGTGAACGACGGATCGTCGAGCTTGACCGAGTGGTAGGTGCGGTTTTCCTTCGAGGTCCGGCGCCAGGCGGCACCGATCTCGACGCCTGAGACAACCACCCGCAGGTCGGGCGCCTTGTCGCTGTTGGAGGCGGGATCGCTGGGGATGAGGCGCGCCTTGGCGTCGATCGCGAGGGTTTTGATGGTGCCGGTGTAGGTGCCATCGTTGCTGCGGGTGAACGAACCGATCTGGGACATGATGTAACTCCTTGTGCTGTGTTCCAAGCCCGCGACCATCGCGGCCTTGTGGCGGTCAGGAGCCCCGGGACGGCCGCCCCGCACCTCTGGCCGCAGCGC
>JAEHJW020006832.1_pt1 | contig 11990 bp, 14 predicted proteins | sample 9271431 | NCBI WGS metagenome assembly JAEHJW02
AGGCCCGTGAAGATTTCCCACGTGTCCTTCAGGACCGGGATGGCGTAGGAGGACAGCTCATCCGCAATTCGCGGGATGGACCGCTCGAGCCCCGTCACCCAATCGTGGACTTTGTGGAACGTGTCTCCGCGCGTCAGTTTCTCGAATAGATCCGAGGCAAACGCCATGCCGAGGAACTTCGCGCCGATCTCCAGGCGCGTGAACTCCATCCGCAGATTGCGGACGCCCAGCATATTCCGCTCGAAGTTCGCTCCAAGGCCCGCGGTCATCTGGTCCATGTCGTGGCTCAGAAGAACCGCCCGCGCGTGGAGTTCGCGGTCCCACGTGATTTCTCCAATGCTCGCCCCGAGCGCCTTGGTGATGATATCCATCTTGCGGGCCGATTCCGTGGTCATCAGCATCCGCAGGCCCAAGAGCCGGTAGCTCTGGTCCGCCATCGCGGCCTTGTCCACCACGCCAATGATGGCGGCGGAAACCGCGCCGAACGCGCCCAGAATCGCCCCCTGGGCTTCCAGGATCGAGCGGGCCATCCCGCCGGAGTGGGACGATACTTCCCGGTCGGCTTGCTTAACGAGATCGACGAACTTACGGAAGCTGGATTCGTCGGGCTCGAATCCGAGTCCTACGAGGTATTCCTGGATAAAGTTCGTCATTTATTGTTCAGCCGTTCCGCTTCCCGATGTGCCGCCGCATTCGCGCGGCGCCGATTCTCTTCCATCACGTCGAGAACGATGTTCACTTCCAGCAGGTCGTGCGCGTCGTACACGTCGAAATCAGACTGCCGCCACAGCCCCGCCAGAACGGGGCGCCAGAGGAGTCCGCTGATGTCGTCCGGCAGGCTTACGGGTTCGTAGCCTGGGCTTTCTGCTGTGCCGATGCGCGCTCTTTCAAAAAAGGGCCGATGGAAACCTCCATCGCGGTTTCCATGAGCTTTTGGACCAAAGCGAGGTCGTACTCGAACTCTTGCGCCTCGGGCAGTAGCCACCGGCCCGGCTGGTCCGGGTATGGCGCCTCGTAGATCGGCATCGGGACTTCGGTCCCGTCCGGGTTCACCTTGTAGAGCGAGCAGACACTCAGCAGGTGGTCCTGGATGCGTTGAAATACGCTTTCGTCCCCGATTTTGCCCAACTGAATCTGGGCGTATATCCAGGCGGCCTTTCGGGCGGTGACGGTTCCGACGCGGAAGCGGCGGGAACCGATCTCCACATCCTTGTATTTCTGAAATGACATGGCAGAATTACTGGCTGACGGCGTTTGCGGCGAGCAGCGTCCACTCGTAGGTCTGCGCCTCCATGCCGTAGACCTGATCCGGAAGCTTGAGCGGACTGACTCCCGTGCAGTAGTGCCCGACCGGGTTGACGAGGTTCGTCACCGTGATCGTGCTGGCGGACCAGTTGCTCACGTCGCCGAGGGCCTGCGCCGCGATGAGCGCGTTGTACCACTCCAAGAGCGCCTGGTGCAGCGGACTGACCTGCCATACGCGGATGGTGACCTGCGCCTGATCGCCCGGAATCGAACTAATGATGACCGCGCCGTCCATGCCGACCTTCAGGACCGTGCGCTCCTGAAGCATTCGGATCGTGACGTTTTCGACGCCCTGAGCCGCCACGCCTGCGACGGTGATCGCGCCGGTAAGGGGCGACACCAGGACGAAGTTCATGTCCTTGCCGCTATACACCCCAAGAATCTGACTCATCTGATTTCTCCTTTACCCGAGCGACTGAGTTACTGCTGGACGTAGACCGCGACGGTGAGACTCTGGCCGGAACCGGCTTCGATGAGGGCTACCGTCACAGGGGGAAGTTGCCGGGAAGACTTCTGGCCCGCAGACAGGGAACTGATCGGCGGGGCATAGATCGCGTATCCGTTCGGAAGCGTCTGTCCCGTGGCAATCGAGTTGCTCCCCGTGCCGATAGGGACGCCGGTCCACGTTCCGCTGGGCGCAATGAAGCCCCGGGTCTTGGAGCGGTCGCAGGCGCCCGCGATGGCGTTGAACACCATCGCCATTCCGCTCGCATCCTGCGGCACAACCGGGTTCGTGGTGAACAGGTTAAAGCCGCTGGTCTGGATGTCGTTGAGCAGCATGTCGATCTGAAGCCGCTCATCGAAAAACGAGTTGTTGCACATCGTTCCGCGCTGCATGAACGAATATGCGTTGTTGTTGTACGCGACAAAGACGTTGCAACTCAGGCCGGGGCTGACGCCCTGCGGGTCGCCCGCGATCGCGTTCACCTGCGTTTCGGTGAGCGGTTCAGAAGTCACGCCGGAGATCTGCTTGAACATCAGCGTGAACATGGAGGCCGCGGCGCCCGTGTTCGCTCCCATCGCGTATCCCATCACGCCCGCCGTGGCGTAGACGTTGTTCGGAGCCGCTCCGCTCTGCGTGGTCGAGTATGCAATCAGCGTCCGGCTGTACTTCGCGGCCTGGAGCGTGGCGGCGAGGTTTCCCGCTGTGCCGTTCAGGATGCCCGCTTCGCCGCTCGTGATGAAGTAGACGCTGGATGGCTGCGCGCCCTGAATGTAGGCCGCGATGGCTTCATGGTCCGCATCGGCGGCGGTGCCGACGAACTGGCAGACGTACCACTCGGGGCTCGCGATGCGGCAGGCGGTGACCGCTTGCAGTGGCGTTTCTCCGATGGCCGTGATGTTGAGTTCAAGCCCAGTTCCCGTGCCGCCGGTGGTGCTGAGATTGGACGCAATGGCGTATCCCGTGCCCTGCGATCCCTGAATGACCTGGACGGCGGTCGGAACACCGGAGGCTACGGCGGTGATCTGGACCTGGCCACCGGACGCCCCGGACTGAACCACGGTCACGATATCGCCGACGACGTAGCCTGTGCCCGCGGCGGCCCCGATTGCCACGGTGGCGATGGCCGTAAGGTCTTGGCGTCCGACCCACAGGCCGGCTGGGGTGGGCGATTGCCCGAAATACAGATTCGCCGCAAGCATCTCCGGGTCCGAGGAGGTGAATCCGTCCGTCAGCATCGCTGAGGTGTCGGAATAGAACCGGACGCGGGAATTGCCGCCAAGGGACGGGATCACCGGCGAGGAGCCGACAATCAAGCCCTGATTGAAAGTGAGGCCCGGCGATGCGGTCGGGCTGATCGTCGCGGTCGCGTTGACGATGTAATTCAACGGCAAAGTTACGGCCATGGGGGGGGAATCCTTCCTTACTGCTTGAAAATGTTTGCGGGGATAGATCAGGCGGGAGTTGCTAAGCCTGGATGGTGACGGATTCGCTTACGCCCGTGTCCGTCGTCACGGTAACTTCAACGGAGGCAGCCGCCGGGAACGTCATTGATTCGGAAACATGCTCGTAAAACTGGGCGGTCAATTCGGCGCGAAGCCACCACTGTCCGTCCTGGATCTGCGGCACAAACTGCGGCCGATCCCATCGCGCCTTGATGTAAAGGTTCGACGCCTCGAACATCTGGACGGCGTAATCGAGGGCCATCGCCGCCGCAACCATGCGCGCCCGGTCGAAACAGTTCGGCCCAACGAACGTCATCGCCACCGTCCACGTCTGGGCGTAGGAGTAGTTGCGGACAAAGTAGCCGTTCGCCGGATCATCCGGAGACTCGTCCCGCACCTTGTTGTAGGGTTCGTTCTCCGGGATGGCGCGGATCACGCAGACGTCGTCCGTGATCTGCCAGGACGGCTGGCCTTCCTGCTGCCATGCACACCGCACGGCGAAGTAGGCGCTGTTCGGGTTTAGCTCCGGGTCGATTCCGAGGATCTGACACAGCACGTTCTGAGCGACGGCCTGAATCTGTTCGGGCGTCTGTGCCGAGGACGTGTAAACCGTCCCATCGGCGAACGTGTATGTGGACACCTGCTGCTAAGCTCCGGTCATCCTCACCAGGATCGCGTCATAGAATCCGTTCAGCACCCATGGCGCGACAGCCTGCACGCGGTACATATTCCCGTTCCATTCGATCTTGTCGCTCACGCCGCTATTCGAGGCGAGCGTTTCGTAGATCGGCTGGTTCACCACAAACTCAATTGAGCCGGCCACGCGATCTCCTTCGGGAATCATCTCCAGCGCTTCCGGGCTGGCGATGCCGATCACGCCGAACGCCGGTATCCGCTGCGTCGAAAGCACCTGCCATCCCCCCGCCGCGAAAGATCCGGTCTGCCGGATGATTGTTACCGCCGTGCCGAGATCGGCGTCCAGTGCCACTTCGCTCAGATCTACGGCCATGCTTCAGGCTTTCCTTTTGACAACGTAGGTAACCGAGCGGATCAGGTCTCCGGTATCGACGAGCGGCGTGTCGCTCTTCTTGCGCCGGATCGTGCTGGGCGCATTCGGTTTCAGGTTCACCTTGTCCTCGACGAAGCGCTTGACCGAGTTCGCACCGGCCGTTCCTGCGAGGTTCAGATCCCGCGTCGCCTCGTCCGGCTTGTTCGCCAGGACCGCTTTCGCCGCAGTCATCAGCATCGGCGCGATAATCTGTTTGTTTGCTTCGATCCCCGGCACAAGGATCTTGCGCTGAGGCAGCCACGGCCGCTCGCTGTTCTCATGAACGAACAGGAGCGAGGCGTTGTTGATCTTGCCTTTCTTGCGCGCCGTGTCTTTCGCCTGGATGCCGACGTACACTTCCTGGCGCTTTAGTTCTCTCACCCGGCGAGCAAACTCTGCCGTCCCGATGCCGGATTTCTTGACAGTTACGGCCGGCTTGCTCACGGTACGTACATCGGCCCCATGCCCACCACTTTAGCGAAGGTTGCGAGCTGGACGCCCCACTGCGTCTGCGCCCATGCGCCCCAGGCTTCGAGGCCCTGGGACGGCTGCAAGCTCTGGCTTACTCCGCCCGCGCTCGAACTTACGATGATTCCCTGCTTCAGCCCGGCCAGGGCCGCGACTCCCGGAGGTGCTTGCGGATTGCCGGAAGCGCGCAAGTACAGCGTGCAGAAATGGGCGACGTACAGGCCCATTCCAATCGTCCACAGATCGAGCCACCGTGCCTGAACGAGGCTTGCGGTAGCCGCCGCGATGTAAGCCGCCACGATCACGGCAGGAGGCGCGGGCGACGTGTAGACCGTCAGGCTTTGCTCGCCCGTGCCGGTCGCCGCCGCGTTGAGCGTGATCGACGTGTTCGGCACGACCGACACAATATAATCGCCGCTCGGGATTCCCGTCCCTGAAACAAATTGGCCCGACGCTGCGTTCCCTGTGGCAGAGCAGGGAACGAGCGTCGAGCCCGGCGTGAGCGTGCCAAGGAGGGGGAGAGGCGCTCCGCCGAATTGAGGGTAAAACGAATAGAAGTCGGTTACCGTGTAAGCCGGGTTTGTGCCCGTGATGATATTGCTGTACGCCCCAGGAAATGGGACGGATACAGAATCTCCCGATCCCCAAACCTCGTTGAGGAACAGATCGAAATTCGGGAACGGGCTGGAAGATCCCATATCGGGTTACCTACTCGACAAGCCCTGCTTGAGAGGCGGCGCGGCGGCGCTTCTGGGCGGACGCATCCGGCGCCGGGGCCGCTGGTTCCGCCTTCACTTCCGTCACGACAACCGGAGCGGCCGGCGTGGAAAGCTGAAGAATCCCGCCGTCCGATACGGCGTTTCGGAAGGTGGCCGTGTCGGCCACCCAGTCCGGCACATCCTGCGGGGAGTTAGACGCGCCGGCCCGGATGAGGACCAGGCCGGGCGCGTTGTCATCCCGGAAGATGAAGCTGCGTTTTGCGATGATTCGCATGATGGAGTTAGATCCCGTCCATGTACGCCATCGTCTGCGTGGCGCGCATCTGAAGCTGGCCGATACAGCCGACGAACAGGGTGTCGAACGAACCGCCCCGGCTCTTGATGCTCGGCACGGTCATCCCGCGCATCATCGGTTGGGGAATCGGAAGCTGCAGGAACTTCTCGTCGGTTTTGTAGAGCACGCCGCGGTCCGTGCCGCCGCTGCCCTTGCCCGAGATCCAGTCCGAAGGCAGAGGAACGATGTCGAAGTCCACTCCGCGCTGAGCCGCGAGGCAGTTCTTTTTGATGTAGGTGATGGTCGAGTCGTATCCGACGCTGCCAATGGTCATCGGCAGGGTGAGCGCCGTGTACTGGGAGTACGGGATCAGGAGACGGTTCGCCATGCCGCGCTCTTCGGCATACACCGCGGCCTGCAGTTGGTAGGTCTGAGCCGTGTTGATGTCCTCGAGGATCTCCTGCGGGGTTTTCTTCGCCCACTGCGGGAAGCCAGACGCCCCGTTGGGGACGGTGAACTCTCCCACGTTCGGGTTCTGGATGAGACCGGGATCGCCGAGGAAGCCGGCGTACGCGACGTAGTCTACGGCCTTGGGCCACATTTCGCCGACCGATTCTTCCAGCAGCTCCTGGAGAGCGACGGGCGGCTGAGTGCCGGTGGAGTTGGAGAAGTCCATGCGCTTCATGTCAAGGAAGCTCACGGTCATAACGGCCTGCCAGTCGTAAGTGCGCCACACGGCCTTTCGGATGTTGGTCTGCACTTCGGGGATGTCCGTGTTGGACGTGCCCTGGAGGCCGAAATACTGCGTGCCCGTGCTCGCCACGTCGCGGGCGAAGGCGCTCAGGTATTGCGGGAATCCGGCGTAGCTTCCGCCCACCTTGATCGGCACATCGCGTTTGGCGGTGACCGCGCTCAGGGGCGAGATAACTTCGGGGTCGATGCCTTCGAGTGCGGACTGCAAGAACGCGAAGGATTCGGAGGACGCCGCGTCAAGCCCCATCTGGCGCGCTTTGGTGTAGTGGCGGTACAGGGCTTCGTTGCGGCGGTTGGAGTCTTCCGCACGGACTCGCCGGGTTTTTGGAGTGTAACCCTTGAGCCGCCGGTCTTCTTTTTCAGCAAACAGTTTCATGGTAGTGTGTGTTTCTCCTTTGTTGCCGATGTAAGTTACGCGGCGACGCGAATCTTCATCGTGATTTCCACGGCGTTCGTGTTCGGGTCCACGTAGCCGGTCCGAAATACCGTATTCGGCAGCACAAGCGTGCCGACGAACGAGACGGGGGTGGCGCTCAGGGCGGCCGTCGTGTTCTGCGAGAGCGTCACGGAGGTGCCCAACACAGCCGTAACGACCGTGTTGGCCGCGATGCCCGCGCCGGTGACGAACTGGCCGACATAGATGCCGGTCCCGGAGGCGACGGTGAGCGCAGTTGAACCGCTCGACGCCGTGCCGGTGGTAGAAACCGGGGTGTCAGCCGCAGCCTCGATGTCGCCCACAACCAGCGCGGGATTGCTGGAGGTCGGCGCGACGCGCACGTAGACCGCACCCTGGCTCAGGGGACTGCCCGCGGCGAGGTTGACGGTGACCGAACCCTTCTCAATCGCTTCGGCCATTTGTCCTGGGTAGTAGTAGCCCTGGATCGGGGTGCCCGGAGTCTGGCCTTGCGGGTAGGAGAGCACCGTCTGCACTTCGCGGCAGGCGAATCCGCCGAACTGCGTGGCGACGAGCGCGGCGTTGGCGGGGGCGGCGGCGATGAAATCCGAAACGGATTGCAGCGTGCCGCCCTTGGCGTCGGGGATGATGACGCAGGGAGAGCCGAAGTTCAGATTGTTCGGCGTGGTCGGAAGCACCTGGCGCGCGGCGATGTCGGGAGTGGGCGACCGGGAAACGGTGCCGGGAAATCCGAGGCTGACGCCAAGGACGGGGACGTTCGAGGTGAACGACTCAAAGGCCGAGAGAGGCATGATGTTTGTTTTTCCTTCCTGAGATCTGTGTGGTTAGTTTTTCTTGCGGCCCGGATTCATGAGGGCCTCTTTCGCCTCTTTGTTGAGGCGGTCGTAGTACGCCTGCGTGCTTTCCTTGGCGTCGCGGGATCTTACGCCGGCGGCGGCGGCGAACGCGCCGTAGCTGCCGGAGCCGGTACGCGAACGGCCCTGCAGCCGGTCGTAGGCGGCCTGAAATGCGTTGCGGACTTTCTCCGACCCGTGCCGCGCGATGATGGGCCGGATCTGCTTCAGTGCGTCAAGCGCGCCCGCTTTGTAAGCGGAGGCGTCGCCGGCGCGGAAGCGCTTCGGGGGCGCGGCATCGTCCACGTCTTCCGGCGTGCGGCTGTGGGGCTTGTCGCCGTAAGCGTGCGACTTTTTGTTCCCGAGCTTCTTGTCGGGCCAGCGGGAGGCGTCTTCCGCGTTCTCTTCGCCGCCCTCATCGTCGTGGTCGTCTTCGTCTTCGTCCTCGGGCTCATCTTCGCCGTCGCCCTCGTCCGATTCCTCCTCGTCTTCGGGCTCCTCGAAGTCGGATTGCTCCTCGTCCTCGTCGGCATCGCCCTCGTGGGTGTGCTCGACTTCCTCCTCGGCTTCGGCTTCTTCGTTGCCTTCGGGATCTTCGCCCGCTTCCTCGGTGTGCTCCGGTTCCTCTTCCTCCTCGGAGAAGAACTGGTCAAGCAGGCTGCGGAGTTCCTTGAGGTCGGTGTCTTCGGCCTTCTGCTCGTCCTCCTTGCTCATCTCGTCGAGAATGCGGTCAAGCGCGGCATGAAGGCGCTGGCCCGTATCACCGTGCTTGGTGTCGTAGCCCTTCTTCCCGCCCTTCAATTCCTCGGGCTTCTTGCCGGACGCCTCTTCCTCTTCCTTCTCGGCCTCGGCTTCGGTCTTCTTCTCTTCGGCCTTCTCGGGGTCTTCGGCATCTGCCGCGCGGCGGCCGGGGAGACGATCCTTTAACTGTTCGACTGCGCGGAGCAGTTTTTCCAGTAGTTCTTTGTTCATTTCTTCCTCTTCTTCCAGCGGCGGCGCCGCGTCTTGAATTCGGACTTCCGATCCCGCGCGTCCGCTCGGCACAACGGCGACGTGGTTTCCCCGGATGCGCGTCTGCAGCAGCCGTTCGCCGTCCCGCGTGAGGTCGTAGGTGTACCCGCAGGACAGCTCCCGGAGCGATCCGTTCTCGATCTTCCGGGCCAGGCCGGGATCGGTGACGATGATGTCGGCCAGAACCGCGTTCTCGCCGGAGTCGAGCGTGTCTGGCATCGGCCGCACGTTCTGGACGTGGCCGCATTGCAAATCGCGGATGTTCTCGGTGTGAACTCCGTCGGGGTCGCGCGGGTGCCCATCCGTCAGCGGCTTGCCCTCGAACGAGGCCAGCGTCGCGTCGTCGAGCACTTCGCCCGGATCGCGGAACAGGTTGACCGATTCCGTCTTCGGGATCGTGTCGAGGCCGAGGTCTTTCAGAACGTCATCGTCCAGGCCGCGCGTGATTTCACTCACGCGGTACAACTGCTTGCCCGTGCGCGCGATGATCGAGTCGCGGCAGACGAGATACCCTTCGGGCGTCTTCCCGATGTTGTCGGAGATCCGGGAGGCGTAGAATGAGCGCGCCATGTTGTCGATGACCTCGGGTTGTCGGGTTGTCGGGTTGTGCCGGGACTACTGCGGGGGGGCTGCTACTTCTTGCCGGCGGCTTTCGCGGTCAGAACGCGTTCCAGGGCATCGTGCATCCGCTTGCGGCGATCCATTGCGCCGGAACAGTCCTTCGACCGTCCCGCGGCGGCTTTCTTCGCCATGCCCTTCTTGCCGTACTTCTCGCGCCCGATGGTGGCGGCGAGCCCGGCCGGGTCCGTTACTCCCTTGCGATGCGCAAGTTTGTTCTTTAGCTTGTCGAACTTGCTCTCGTCCGCCGCCATCGCGCGGGCGCGTTTCTCCGCATGTTCCCTCACCATCCGCTCCTCGAATTGCTCGATAAGCGTAGGCTCTGTCCGCTGCATGAAGGAAGGTATGTCGATCATTGTGTTTCTGTCTCCTCGGCCGATTACGAGCCGGATGCGATATTGATGAGTTGCACCACGCCGCCCAGGCCGTACACCGAGATGTACGTGTTGCTCCCGCGCGTCAGAGCGAGCGATGAGTTGCCGGGAACGCATACGCCGTTCCCGAAGCCGGTCACGTTGACGGAACTGCTGGTGCCCAGCAGGACGGCCACGGCGCTCGGGGAGGTGTTCGTAACCAGCACGGTCGTGTCCGACCCGGAGCCAGGAAGCGCGATGGTCTGCGAGGATTGCGTACCCGATCCCAGCGCAACCAGCGCCACGCCAGTAGGCGCGAATGTATTCAGTGCCATATTTGGTTAATCTTCGTCCTCTTCTTCGCTTTGTTCCGTCGGATCGAATCCCAATATCTCGGAAAGCTCGTCGGTGTCGATGACCAGGTCGGTCGCTTCTGGCTCAGAGCGAGGAGGAGCCTCGCGTTTCTTCGCTGTGCCGAAGTAAATATCGGGAAGGTCGGTATCATGCATGACTAAGTTGCGCCCTCCATTCGCCAAACACGAACGGGTTTATGTAGCTCGCCAGCGCCACCGTGGGCGTGTTTCCAAGCCGCTTCGATACCTTCTTCGCCACTTCCATTACCCGCTTCTTGTATTCCTTCATGCTCTTCGGCGGAGGCGGAGAGTGCACGGCGGAGTTCGCGATCTTATTCGCCAGCAGTGTCCGGAAGTCCTTCGGCTTGAACGATCCGTCTCCGAGCGTGTGGCAGTAGTCCCGGAGCGAGGCATCCGAAACACCCGGGAACAAGTCGCCGTCTGGGCCTGCCGCTTTCGCGCGCTTGACCAGTTCCTTGGCGAGTTCGGCATCGTCAATCGGGATCGACAGATCAACGCCTTTCTTGCCGACGAACTGAAGCGACACCGCGCCATCCTGCCGGACTACGTGCGCGCCTTTTAGCGTGGTCGCCCCATAGGCTTTCTTTTCCGCCTTCGTGTCCGCCTCCGAACCGGGCCGGATGCCGGTCGCCATGATGAGCCGCAGGCACTGGGCGTTATCCGCGATCTTTTTGTCCCGCGACCCGCAGGCGGATAGGTTCTGTGATTGTATTTCGCCTATCTGCGCGGCCAGACTCTTCACGCGCGCGAACTTCGCCGCCGCCGTAGACTCCGAGAACTGCTTGGAGTACACGTACTGGCTTCTGCCCTTGGCGTCTTTCCCTACCGCAAGCAGGGCGGCATCTGGATCGGATGACATCTTTATGTCGGTCCAGGCCGGCGGAATCCGAAGCGCCTTGATGTGATCCGGCCACTGTTGCCGATCCTCGGGCGCCGCCGCAAGCGATGCGGCACTCCCGCCGCCAGATCCTTTCTTGGCGAACTCTCCGGCGTGCTCGCCGCTTTTAACGCGAGGGTGGTCTGCTTCGGAAAACTCGTCGAACAGGAATGAGCGTATCGCGTCCGCCGCTTTCTTGAACGCGCTACCGTTGCCGCTCAGTTCCTCGAGCGGTTTCAGGCTGGGCGGTTTCGCTTCCTCGCTCTTTTCCTTCTCGCCGTCCGCCTTCTCCATCTCCTCCGCGCCCATTTGCGGGCCGGGCTGCTGGGCACCTTCCGTCTCGCCCGCCTGCTGCATCAGGCCCATCGCCGGCTCGTTCTCGGCTTCCTCGATTTCCTCATCCGTGATCGTGTTGAAGATCCCGGTGATTCCACCCGACCGGCGAAGTTCCTTCAGCGTCGCGCCCCGCGACGTGACGCCCGCCGTGTAGGCCGAGATCACGGTGGTCGACATCGTGGAGGCGATGGCCGCCTTCTCGTCCTCGCGGAGCACCCGGCACGACGGGAAGATGTAGTCCATGTCGTCCGGCACTTCGCCGAGTTCCGACATGAAGATCACCGGGAACAGCTTGTCGAGTTCCGGGCGGAGATCGGTTTCCTGCCGCGAATGGATGCGGTCCTCGTACAACCGCTCGTCCGCATCGTTCGTCTGGCCCAGGCCCGTCGCCGTGCGGCCCCACAGCTTGCTCACGCTGTATTCCGTCGCCGCGCAGATGTCGAGCTGAAACTGCTGATAGATGTCCGCAATGCCGGGAAACGAGGCGCTCACCTGCTGGAGCTGCCCCTCTTCCGGCAGAACCACAAGGCCCTGATTCGAGAGCATCTGGCTCATGCTCTCCATCACGCCGTAGAAGTTCTGCGCCACCGCAGTCGATGCGCCAAGCCCGGAGAGCATCTGGCCCAGATCCTTGTTCCGAATGCCCAGGATCGAGGCGCGGAACAGGAGATTAACGATGATCCAGGACATGTTGTCCCGTTTTTTGATCTCCTCGAATG
>JAEHJW020009364.1_pt1 | contig 11984 bp, 7 predicted proteins | sample 9271431 | NCBI WGS metagenome assembly JAEHJW02
TAGTACTTATCTTCCACGACTATTGTCATGACACCAACGATCTTGATTTCGCTGCCCACAGATGCGAGCTTGCGCTCTACATAGCGCTTTGGAGTATAGACCTTACAGCCCTTTGATGAAATCAGCATACCGTCTTTTTCAATCAAAGTCTCTTTAACCCTCTTCGGGTCTCGCACCATAGTAGAAACATCCATGGGTTAATCCTCTTTAAACATTTGCCATTGACTCTGTTTGAATCATGGAGCCAATCCAATCGACAACCAAGTCCATCATTGACCAATAGGCAGCTTCGAGAACGGGTGCGTTGGGGTTCTCTTCCGCATAGAAGTCGACGAGCGCAAGGATCTTCTTAACGTCTTTGCGCGGGAACATCGTGTCGCAGATCGTATCGCGCACTAAGGCGTGGATGTTTTTGGTATCGTAAATAGCGAGCCCTTCGATGATGGTTGCTAGACGCAGTTGGGCTTCGGCACGATTTAGTCCGAGTTTCTCGTCCGACGAAGCGATCATCGCCGATACCACGTCGCGCACGGCCGCTACGGTCGTGTTAAAGACCTTGGACATCTGCTCGGTCTTTAGGAGCCCGTAGAAACGATTCCAGGCGTCTTTATAACGCTGTGCGTTCTCGAGGAGGGGAGCGCCTTTATCGATTTCCTTAAGGTCGCCGACGACGTAGGCACCGAGGAGGATCTCTGGAGAACCGCCCTGACTCAGCCATTCGTTGTAGATGTGCTTGTCGACCTTAATGGACGCGTTATCGGTGGCATAAACGGCCTCAGGACGCCGGCGCGGGTAATCCAGAACGAGAGTCTGGCGCTTGAATTGGTCTGCCTGCTTACGCAGGTAGATAGCCAATACGCGACCAGATTGTTCCATGATAGAAGACACATAGGCTTTGTAATCCGACAGACCCATGTTAACGCCTTCCGGAACGTCGTTCATGAATTTCTTGGCCAGCAAGAAAGACAGCAGAGCAGCAGTCTTGGCGTTCGTGTAATCCGTGTCCGGATAACGAACAAAGTAAGAAAGATTCGACGGATTGGCGTTTCCGGACGTAACGATAGCAAGTTTGTCAGCCTGCGTCGATTGATCCGGTTCGATGTTCGTCGAAAAAACGCCCTGGAAGACTGCACGAATGGTCTCTGGACTCGTGTTCTCCAGAAGAGAACGAAGAGGGCCGTCATAGGACTTACTGCCTGTCATAGCAGCATCGATAATCTGCTCGACATTCATATCGGGAAAAACGTGCTGGATAACGACATCTTCGTATGCCGTATCACCGTAGCGCTCGACGAGGTCGGCTAAAGCCGGAGACAACAAAGCCTCCGGTGCTTCAACCGGCAGAACCGAAATACGATTCATGTTCGCCTGAATGTTTTCGTCAATGCGTTCGTGCACTGCCACCATCGCTTCACGAATAAGCGGATTGACGACCGTACGCGCCAACAGAAGGCTATCTTGAATCGAGCGAGCGGCCATCTGACTATATGTTTCGATGAGGTGGTCGTGTGTGGAGGAGCCGTCGACTTCCGGAACCTTGGAAGCTTCGATAACGTCGTACGTGCCGACATAGGCTTCTCGAGTCTTAGGCAAGCCGTTGACGTAGTAAATCGCCTCCCCTTCCAGACCATCCGGGTAGGAGGCTTTACAGAGCTCAGCAAGCGGCGTATCGGCCTTAGGACCGACAGCGATACCCGCGTCAGTGAGCTGATAGATGAGGTCACACACGGCGCCATTGGCAGAGATTTCGCGGATCATTTCAGTTGACCCCTTGGTTTTTGATGAACAAAGAACGGAGCTTAGCAGCAATCGCAGCCGAAACCTCGGTGGGAGTTACAGGCTTTCCGTCCACTACAGTGCTAATGTCGTCGCCGCCAACCCTTTCGATGATTGAAGTGGCAAGCTCGACGGCATTCGCGATCACCAGACAGTTCATGCCTCGAACGATATCTTTCTTTTCCATTACTCACCTCTATAAGCCATGGCGGCTTCTTTTCCTAAAAGTTTAAGTAGTGTGTTGGTGGTCCCCATCAAGATCGCTGAAGGCACAATGCGGTTGTTGATGCCCTGATAACCAAACAACGCATCCAGGGGCACTCCTTCCGCCGTTGTGTTGGTCCCCACCATAACACGCCCCACCGTACTCTTTAACTGATTACCGAACACGAGTTTATCGGCCTGAGCCATATGTACGGATTCAGTGATATAGATAACGATGATCATGGTGTCCGGATCGACGGCCTGTCCTTCAACGCGCGCTCCAACATCGACCTCATTGGTAGATTTCGGAATTCCCATTTTGTCACAATAGGCCTTCCTACGTTTGTCGTAAAGCTTGGCTAAAGCAGCCAGACTAGACGACATTTGGTCGATCTCTCCGTTGTAGTAGATCTCGATTTTCTCTACCTCGCCAATATGTTTGGCGCGAGGAGTCTTGTTGGCCAGGAGCCTCAAAGTAGCCAAAGAGCGCTCATCGAAGATGTCCGTATTTCCAGCGGTTTGGTCTTCGATCGTACACAAAATAGTCTCGAGATCCGTCACCACACCGACGTCAATGAGTCCTCTAACTTGTTGATCGAACTTAACCTTGATGGCTCTAGGTTTAGTAACACGAGTCTTGAGTCTAGTCGCCAGATCAATTGAAATGGCCGACGAGTCCTCGAAAGTGTCCTGCGATTGCACCAACGCTACAGTCGCTAGCATGGATGTTTTGTAGACCACTTGCTTCGGATCCAAGACATCTCGTTCGAAGAACATTTTGTTGAAGCCGATGACGTCTCCTTTAACAAAAGAACCTCCGACCTTGTAGTCGGTGATAACGTAGTGAGGGATCGTTTCGCCAGCTGCTTTGCCGAATGTTGTCCCGAGAGGGAAGCTTTCTACATCCCCATCAGTATATTCGACCTCCATATGCTCGTCGTCGATGGCAACAACCTTGCCGTCCTTCCTGGCAGCGATAGCATAAGCGCTATCTACGCGCTGTGCCATGACTCGTTCGTAGCCTGTCCTTAAGGGCGGGACGGTATAGCCGTCCGCATAGATGGTCTGCGCGTTCTGGATACTGGTAAATCCGACTCGTCTCATCGAGGCGTTCAATAGGGGTCGTTAATCCCTACCCGTGCACTCAAGCACTGCTGCATGTTTTCCATGCATGTCCAGACTATATCTTTTCCCTTGTAGAAGGGAATCTCCTGTTTCGAGCTTACTAAGCCCTACACCCTGACAAGGGGTTAGTCGTTGAACGTTCTCCATAGCCACAAGGGCCTTAGGAGCTTCGCTGCTGATTGTCCAATCCCATGACTTTTCAAACCGTGGCTTTGACTTTCGTCTCGCAGTGGTGTCATGGGCTCTAAGGGGTTTCCAGCAATTAAGGAGAATTCTGTTCCGTAGTTACCTACAGAAAGGACTAAGTGTTAATCGTCAATGTCGGATCCCGGCGCTAACAACGCACTGGTACTCAGAAGCTTAGATGGCCCATCCTTCTTATCTAGTGTTCGCGTTAATCCTCGAACACTCGTATAGTTAGGATCTGGCGGAGCAAAGATCACGGTGGCTACGTCAGATGAATCCGAAGTGGATTCGGACGTAACGCCCAAGGCGGTTTTGTGGAAGATACGAGCCTCTCCGGTCATGCTGCGAGAGCTACGGCCGCCGTTGCCAGCGAACACCACGACTTCTTTTTCGCGTAGATTCTGGATCGGATTACGATCCTGCACGGGCATCCCGGCTGGGTCTTGCAGAATAGACTGCCAAACCGCATACGGGTTAAGATCTACGGAAGCCATGCTCGTCACTGCACGCGATTTATAGTTTCGAATTGCTCGCACCATCTCGGTATAGACGGCACCAGCAAAACGCTCATAACCACGATCGCGCATATACTGCATATCCATGGGATGCGGAGAATCGTCCGTTTCCAGCATATGCACAGCTTTCAGCAATAGCCATACCAGATCCGTAGGTTCGCGCATCTCTTTCAGGATTTCGAGGGTAATCGGGTCGATGAACATAGAGAACATCAATTCGATCTCACGACTGAAGCGAGCCCCTAAACCATTGCGTTCTAAGATCGTACCATAGACGTCTGGCTTATTGAACTCATTGCTGGAGTAGCGACGAAGGTCACGGTGGTATTTCAAGAAGCCACCGAGCAAGAACTCGTGTTGTTTCTTGTCCATCGATACAACATAAGTCCCGTCCTTAAAACGCAACGGGAACTCGTTTTCGTTCACCACGAACCGTTCAGCTGCCGAGTACCAACGAGGATTGGCCTTCAGAAGTTTGAGCAACGTACCCAGACCTAAATGAGCTCCTAAAACAAAACCCAACGGAATGGCTTTCGCGAAGATTCCCAATTCAATAAACTCAATGGGTTTCTTCTCTAGAGGCATCTTCAAGATAGATTCGATCGTCCCGATGTCTTCCAGGTCTCTGGGATTATCGTTGGCAGCTATATAGAAAGCATTATCGTAGCCGACTACTACCATCCGATTCTTCTTGTCCAAACCGATAGGAGTCATTATACCTGTCGTGCGCGAGTAACCCTTCTCATCGAAGGCCCCAATCCTTTCTTTGCCAAAGAAAGCCTCGCGTTCGCTCCAGTCGACACAAAACTCAATGCCTTCGGCAGTGAACCTACTGAAACGCTTACTAAGGATACTGTAAATGCGCGGCACCTGAAGATCGGGGTTGAAGCAATCCGATAACATCAGATGTGTAATGGTGTCGTCGTTTCTGTCCGACCCCACTCGGGTGATGTAGTTCAGAATCCAGTCCTCATAACTGTTGGCCTTACGTTCTGAACGGTAGACGAACATCTTTGAGTAGTAGCTGGTTAAAGCGACTCTATCGGGTGCAATTTTGCGAATCGGAACGTCAATTCGCTGACTTCTGAAGATATTCTTAACGCCCCCGACCAAAAACGTACCGTCGGGCCGTACAGATGGCAAACGGAAACGGACGGTAGATGGCTTTCCAGTAACCGGAACGAAACGGACGGTATGGATTTCGTACTCATCCTGAACGTCATGGACTTTTTCGATGTCGTAGCTGTGGACAGCAATCCCAGCTGCCTGCATGCTGACGACAGCCTGCATGATATCCTTATGCATGACTTTTTCGACGTATTGCGATGTGAGAGTCTTAAGGCTGCTATTAAGCAACGAAGGGTCCGTAACGCCTTTGATCTCGGGGGCCAATGCCGCCGATCCAGGCAGAAGGTCTTTCGGGTCAATGGCCATAGCTTCTGCCAACGTCGCACTTTTATGCGTAGGGTCTGGGAGCGTTTTGTAACGCGTAGCCATGTCGACCATACGGCGGTATTCCGATACAGACAGAACCCCTAATTCGGCCATCTTGGCAGCGGCCTTATAGACGCCGTCCTCAGGGGTCATTTCTTTAGGGACATACGCTTCTGCATTGGCGTCAAATGCAGAGTTGTGTTTGTCGGCCAAGCGTTCGGACATCTGGATGAGTTCGTGAAGGTCTTCGTGAGCAGCCAGATCCTCGACGCGATCCATCTCCTTTTGTCTATCGGCATCGACACCGTTGTCTTCTGGCAACGGCGCTTGAAGCTTTCCTTTCTCCGTCTCCGACATAGCGTCCATGTCGACATGTGGCTCTTCCATGCGTCTGCTGACTATGACATCAGAGTCTTCTGGGTTGTCGTCGAGTTCGGCATCCAAATGAGTTTTGGAATCGTCCTCCTCTGTTTCGTCTCCTTTACCGAGCGCTTTTTCGGCAGCAGCATCGACGACAACGTCAGTGAGGCCCGCAGTGCTGGCTTCGAAGAGAGCGATGATGGCTCGGAGAAAGCGCCGCTGTAGAAGCGTAGCAGAAACCGTGTTTCCGTTATGGTGAACCGGAACGATTCCTTCGGCTTCTTCCTCCGCCCTCTCTTCCATGGTTTCCTGGCGCCACGAGTCCATGATGCCAAGGTTGACGATAAACCACCGACCGCCGTTCGTAAAGACCAAATTGACCTTATCGTAGCTGCCTTTGTGTAGTCGATTCATGATCGACTGCTCTCGATGGTCTCCGACCCATGTAGCGATGTCAAAGAGCGAGAGGGCGTTGGAGTCCTGCATGTGAGCGATGACTGTGCGTATCGGTGCCTTACCGCCTTGTAGGAGGTAGGGCAGCGGCGGCAAGACCTGTGGAAGCGATACAAAGATGTACTGCTGGCGGGTCGTTTCCGTTGTTATGGCGTTAACCTTATCCCATAGGGCCGAATGAATATTGGCCCAAGAATAGTAATTGCTAAACGCGTTCAAGGTGTAACGGTACAGATGCGGCAAGAAGGCGTAGTTAACCATTACGAGAGACATCCTGTCTCGTGCTGTCGTACTCAGACTACGCAAAGGACGCGTTCTGCGGTTCTTGCGATGGTAGTCTCGAACAAGCGACGATGGTTGAATCGATGTATGTCTGGGATTACCGACGTTAGCATCGGTCGGGAGCGCCAGAACGTGATCGACCATAATGGCCTTATGATATTCCCTGAAGAGTGGGTCTGTGTCTGGAATACCAAAATCAGCCATGCCTTCGCCAATGTAATGGAAGACAGTGTCGAACGGAAACTCGAACGTCGTAATGGAGTGTAAAAGCGGATGCGTCAGATCATTGATTCGGCGCATTCCGTTGCGCCGATAAAACAATGGATAGAGAATCATTTCGGTTCCCCGGTGAGGTTATGTAAAACGAAATCGACTGTTTCGGTAAACGGACTTGCACGCAACATTCCGTCTGGAGTGACGTAGGCTCGTCGTGAAGCTAGGTAGTCATCGACTTCCTTGACAGCCTCGATGGAATAGACGCTGGTCATAGAACACATGTCGCCGTCGTACCTTATGTTCGGTCTCGTTCGCTAAACGAGACCCGTGCACTCAAGCACTGCTGCATCTCTCGATGCAGAGCAGACTATATCTTCATCCTTGTCATATCGACAATAGGATGCCTCTTACTTCCTCGACGCTTGTCGAGTACTCCCCATGACAGGATAGTCGTTGAACGGCTTCCATAGCCACAAGGGCCTTAGGAGCTTCGCTGCTGATTGCCCTATAAACGCCATTTCTCAAGCATTCGCGCTCATCCTTTCGGATCACGCTGTAGCATGGCATTCTTCAGGGGTTTCCAGCAATTCAAGAGGTTCTGTACCGTTGTTACCAACGGACAGGACTTTTACACTACCTTCGATGCTTGGTAGTTGGTGAAACAACACTTGTATGAACTTGTAACGGTTTCTAAACAAACCCATCCGTTGTATGAAAATATCCATGCCCAAGCTTCTTGGTTATGGTCTATCTTCGATTGAACAAGTTCGCGTGTTGCATCGTATCTGATCTGTCCCAACTGATCGATCCAGAACAGCTTATTGCTGAACGGTATGATCGAACAAGAGGCAGCATCTACATGTTTTTCAAGCATCGAATATCTCCAGAACTATAGGTATGATACCTATATAATGGAGATGTGGTGGTGTATTTAATCCATGGCCAATCCAGCTGCCCTCGATGGGTGTGGCGATAACGCCTCTACGAAAACAGGATGGTCCGAGTGTAACGGGAACTCATAAGCGACGTTCTCTTCGCCCATGACGTTCCAGGCGTCGTCTAACTCCCAGCGGGTTTCTCCAGGAATCGTCGTTGAGACGTACGGATAAGCTGGATAGATCGAACCATCGCCCGCAATGGGATATCTCGTGACGAAATGAGGAATCTTACCCCATCTGGAGTACCCCGACAAATAGACTAGGTCGATGAGTGTAAGAGGAACGACCCTATAGCTACCCTCCGGAATAAAGGGAGGGATGTTATTGATGTCAGAGAAAATCTTAAACGTCAGTTTATCCCCAGAATTCCCCAAAAACAATAAACCTAGATAGTAGTCCGACTGCACGACGATTGGTCGCAGTCTACGGTCGGCGTCCTCGAGGCTGTGGATAGTTTTGTCCAATCCGTCCGAACGCGTCCATTTATCGATTTCTTCAGGCTTGACCAGAACACGCTCTTCTTTAAGGGTTTTTCTGTTCGTAAGAAGAGCATAGTTTTCTGCCGTACTGAACCGCGTACTTAACCATCCGTTTAGCATCTGATGTTTAACGACCGGCAACGCAGATACGGCGAATTGATACAGACCCACTGTGGAGTTATTGGTCTTGGGGCCTTTCTTATCGCCAAGAAAGTCCTGAGAAATGTCCATCGACGTCACGACGTTACGTGTGCTGTTGTAGACATTACGTTTGGCCCACTTCGACAAAGCAAACCCGCGCTTACCGTCTAACATTTCCTTCAGGTAATCGAAAAGCTGATTGAAGGAGAACTGTAAGGCGTACCTCGGAACATCCATAAGCGACGAATCCGCGCCAGAGCGGATGGTATTGCTCATCGAGATGAGTCGTCGGTAGAAGTCGTTGACTTCCGATTCCTTTCTCGAACCCGTATTCTCGTCTTCCTGCAAGTCCCTAAGACCAGCGGGAATAACAAGAACCTTATTGGTCATCGCTCGGTCTTTAAACTTTTCAATGAACGCAATGCGAAGGTCACGAACATCAGAACCAGTCCTGTTAAACTGTATTTTCTTCCAGTGTTGTAAAAAGAACCAGAAACCAGTCTGACCATGGATTTCGTCTGATGCCACGAAATCTTTTTGTGCCTCATTCCATAGAGCGTATCCTTTTCCTGTAAGAATAGATCCATAGAGACCTTTGAGCTTTACGAGATTCTTGAAGATCAGAGGATGGAGGACATCAATCTTAAGATCAATGAAAGAGAAACGCAGGTCTCGTTCGTCGGTGCCAACCCGACCAAAGATTTCAGACGAGAACAAACCATCCGGATGGAAGTTACGAGTAGAGCCTTCGTAGATGTCCAATGACGTTACAGCGCGCATACCTTCTAGCCGTCGTGGCGTCGGTACTAATATCGAGACGTTGGCAGGAACGTCAGTGGGCCTCAACATGTCAGCCTCCGTGGGCGCAATCGTGTGGAAATTCTAAAGAACCAACAAGGAGAGACGCCATGGCGAAACATGACGATCCGTCCTCTGAAAACTTCGATCTTAACGACGATGGTTTTGGCGAGTTTAATGACTTTGACTTCGATAACGACGATCCTTTTGGTTCTAGTAAACCAAAAACAACCAAGGAACGTGCCAAAGCAATCGCCAAAGGGATGGCCACAGGCTCTTTCAATCACCTGAATGCCGAAAAGAAACATATCCTCAAGAAAGTGTTGCCTAATCAGTACAGCAACACGATCGATACTGTTTCCGATGCTTATACCACCACCAAGGATATTCTCGACGATACCAAAAAGGCCTTTGGGCCATACGTCAAAGAACTCAAGGAGGCCATGAATCGGGTACTGCCCGATAACATTCCCCTTATGCCAGAGTCGTGGTCGAAAAAGATCAAAGACGCACTGAAGAGCGACGAATATAAATCGCCTTCTCGTCAGAGCATCGAGAACGACCAAATCTCCAAAAGTCTTGAAGAAGTTTTCAAGATTCAGTCACAGCATCAAGAAAGAGAAGAAAAAAGGACTGCCTCTATAGGCCGTTTTAACAGCCTTCTTAACCTTAAGACGACGGAAGCATCCATCAAGCAGCTGGCCTTGATAAGGATGTCTGCGGAGCGTTTGGTAGGCTATCAAGATACCGTCGCCTACAACTTCCAGAAGAAGTCCCTAGAGCTCCAGTACAGGCAATACTTCGTAAACAAAGAATTGCTGGAAGAGTTCAAGGCGTATCGTTCAGAATCGAAAACGGCCCGGCAGTACATCTACGAATCTGTATCGATGTCCGATATAGAAAGACGCCAACGCAATGGACATAAGCTCGGCTTCCTAAAGAACGCGGCCTACAATACGGCTAAAAGAGCCGTTGGTCGGTCGTTAGGGAACATCTTCGGTAGAGTACGTAAGAACGCTAAGTCGAAAATCGACGATGCGGCTAGTAGCTTCGGCATGGGAACATCGATGTTTTCGCTGATGGCCGATTCTATTGCCACGATGCGAGACATGGGCGGTATCGATCCCTACGATGTGGCCGGCGGAGGCATCGGTCAGTTCCTGACGGAGGCTCTTCTCGACAAATTCATTCCGGGATTTCGAGACAAAATAGCCAAAGACGGACGAGTCGGCAGCATTGGCAACTATGTCGATGGCATTAACCGCTCGCTGAGTTCTCGCCTCAACGACATGGCAAAAGGATCTGGCGGTGATTTCGGTTTTAAGGGGATGCTGAAAGAACTTTTCAGTGACCTCATTGGCCCTGAATACCGCACCAACACCATTCGCAAGGATACCGGCGTTGATTTGGATGCTGTAGCAGCGTTTAACAGGAGAACCCAGCTGTCAATCACCGAGGTCATACCTGGGTGGTTGAGTAAGATCTATGCCGAAATCGGTCGCGTAGGGGGCAACCCTTCGGAAGAGATTCATTGGGACCACGCCAAGGGAACGTTTGTTAATAAGGGGGCGGCTAGAGCGCAGCTCAAGAGAGACGTTTTCGACAGACAAAAAGAAAGCATCGGTAGGCAAATGCCGAGCCTAATCAAAGCCCTTGAAGGAGAGGGTAAGCTGAGCGATGGAGCTAAAGACGTTCTGGGGCGATTGGCGCTAGAAAGCGCATCGCATGGTTCGCATCTGGATACCAAAGCTCTTGGCGATAAAGCCTACTATAAAGAACGAGGCGTTAATCCAGAAATTGCCGATGAACTCTCTAGGCATTTCAAATCACAGTTCCAATACGCCGACGTTGACACATCCCCCTTGCTGGATGCCGACGGCATGGAAATCGACGGAGACTCTGGTTTCTTCGATGGTTTAAGGGCTAGTGCCCACAAGGCCAAACAACGCCTCTCTGCCGAAAAAAGCGACATGTTGAACTCGACCCTTCAGGCGCGTTCTAATGCCGTTCAGAAGGCCTACGAAGACCTTTTGCGCTATTACGAAGATCCACGCCAAGCGCTAGCCGTGGCTGCCTCAAACGGCAACTTAGACCTCGTGCGTGGTATGGACTTTGTTGGTCGAGGGGAGAAAGAAGATTTCCTGGACCGAGATGCGTACCATAACTACGTCCTAGGAACCAACGTTGACTTTAAAACGGCATCTAAGGACGTAGGGCGAGATGTTTCTCCGGCGACTGGAAAAGAACCAAAGACGGCGATCGAGAAGTTTTGGTATGCCAAAAAGAACAAAGCCTTCTTGGCCAAACACGAAGACCTAGTGAAGAAGCTTCGGTATGCCGACATTCAGACGCCAGCGGATATTGCTTTAGCAAAAACCAACGGACAGCTGACTGAAGAAGAAAGCAAGATCGCTGCTCAGATCATTAAGATTCTTCATCCTACAACGCAGCCCGGAAACGCTGCCCCTGACTCCTCAAAGGCGACTATGTCGGCTTCTGCTGCGGCTTCTGCTTCCGCACAAGGGCAATCGCCGCAACCAAACATCCTCAACATCACGGGTACGGCTAAGTCCTACTACCAACAGGCCAGTTCCTTTGCCAAGTCAGCTTTTGATGAAGCCAAAACGTCTGCCAAGAAACACGGTCTCGATGCGAAAGCCGAAGCTGCGTTAAATGACGCAAAATCAAAGCTCAATTCTCTGAAGAATGACGATCGCACCAAAACTATCTTTGAATTCGCTAATGACCTAGCGCATGGTAAGATAGATAAGAAGACGCTCGATTACATGAAACAAAAAGGGGACTTCTCTAAGGACGAGTTCCTAAGAATAGTAGAAGAGGCCCGCAAGCTCGGTAAGTCGGCTTCTGGTTATGCAAAAGAAAAAGCCGCTCATTATGGCGAAAAAACTAAAACAATGTGGGATTCGGTTAAAGGACATTTTCAGTATAAAGACCCAAAAGGAGTCGACTATACGCAGTTTGGAGCTCACGACTTAGCTAGAGAATCGACACTATCGAAACTCCTGGATGTGGTATCTGGATTGGCGGTTGGTATTGCCAACGGAGGTGTATTGGGT
>JAEHJW020008250.1_pt1 | contig 11980 bp, 27 predicted proteins | sample 9271431 | NCBI WGS metagenome assembly JAEHJW02
AGCACTTCCGCTGAACTATATGCCCCTGTCACTAAGCTTGCAGCTCGGTCGCCAGTAGCAGAGCTTGCAGCTCGGTCGCCAGTAGCAGAGCTTGCAGCTTGGTCGCCAGTAGCAGAGCTTGCAGCTTGGTAGCCAGTAGCAGAGCTTGCAGCTCGGTCGCCAGTAGCAGAGCTTGCAGCTCGGTCGCCAGTAGCAGAGCTTGCAGCTTGGTAGCCAGTAGCAGAGCTTGCAGCTCGGTAGCCAGTAGCAGAGCTTGCAGCTTGGTAGCCAGTAGCATGTTCAGAACCTGCCTCCAAACAATTACTCTTAGTGTATTGAATTGCTTCACTAACCAACGAGGCTAAGTCTAATTCCTTTTTAATCATGATTTTTTGTGAGGCAACCTTAGAGTCGGAACTTTCTTTAGAGATAACTCCAGAGGACTCCACCTCAGCAAACACACTAGAACAAGGGCTGTAATAGCTGAAAATGTCTAAAGGGTACTGGCAAGAATGAAACCCTGACTTACAAGCCTCTACATTTCCCGTGTGAGTATATGTTTCTCCAATCTTGTATTGAAAGTCTCTACAAGTCCAATCTTTATTAAAAGCTTTAAATGTCTTAAGTTTTGTTTCATTAGTCATAAACATATCCTCTAGTTAGTATTTAAACTTGTCTGTAGTAACAGTGTGAGCTTATCTTAGCAAGATAAGATGTCCCTGTCCACAACTTTTTCTTAGGTTTTTCACAAGCATGAAAATATAAAGCTTGTTCCAATCCTTTTACAGTATAGCTGCCATTGTAGATGCTCGCTATGTAGTGGCTCATGTCCTCTAGTTCTGTCTCTGTAGGCGCAGCCCTCTTAAGCCTACTATTACACATCCAGCTAAACTCGCACCCCCACCAAGCCTTCTGCTTCATTATGTGGCATATATCTTTGGGAAAGACACCGCTTACGCTTCTGTTGTACACCACTTGAGCTACAGCTTGTTGACTCTCTATGCCATCTCCACGAGCTTCATGCCAGACAATATTAGCAAAGCATTGATATTCAGGGTCAGGCTCCAAAGGAGGGTCAATTGGAGTGCTCATTATCAGATGTTCATAGGAGTAGTTGTCTAAGTATTCAATAGATAACAATTCCTCAGCCTGTAGGGTGGGTTTTAGCTCGATTAAGGCTATCCCCAGTAGTATGGTAGTGCCTAGCAGTAAAATTGGCTTAAACAGCTTCATATTTAACATACAGCTTAATCAATGTATATTTTTCTCGAAGTGACCCTCTATATTTGTTTTGTAAGTGAGTAAACCTTGCAACTGCTTCCTCTTCTGAATTAAACGCCCAATCACCACATTCTGAACAGTTCAATTCTTCTGATTCATAAAACGTTCCAACTTCCTCTGGTAGCTTAAGTAAGCCATCTTCCGTAAGTTCTCGCCATTCATATTTAACTCGTATAGTCACAATTCCTCCTCAGTCTTTGTATGGTAGTGATGGGTCATAATAACCATAAGCCCAATAACCCACAACCTTACCAGTTCTCTTAGAAACTACAGCATACTCAGCAGTAATCCCATTGATTATTTCTTTAGTTACAAACTCAACTTCTCCAAAACGTATGAAGTTTATTAGCTTCTTGATTTTGAGAAGTATCTTGTTCATACAGGTTCTCCTATAAAGTTCTCACCAAGGCTCATCAAGTGGTTAATAACAACATCTTGAAATGCCCGTGTTTCATCGTTTACACCGTGGAATATGTGGATAAACTCTTCATACAATGTCCCAGCTACATACTTTGTACCAAGATCAAAGACTTTCAAGCTCAGATATATAATTTCATTCTCCCTATCTGCTAATCCTAGAACACCCTTACCAAGGTCTTCCATCACTTTGATGTGATACATGTCCACATTAAACCCTATTTGCTTTAGGAATGCAATAGCACTGAGTAACATTTTCTCCTTAACCGGAGATAGAGCTAATGATGGAGCTTCTTTTAGACATTCTTCCAGGCTTGGAGAGCATCGCTCCTTTAATGATGGAGGTGTCTTTGTATTCACCACCATACGTTGACTATTCACTTTGTCAATCAATCGTTGAGAAGGTGAACAACTAGCGTAATCAGCATGGTATTCCACATAGTTGTCCCCACAAGCTACAAGAGTATTGATAATCTCATCCTTGTCCAGGGGAGCTATCAAGGGTGAAATCTGCCAAATTTCAACGTATCCAGGCATCTTCAGAGTACGGTCTTCTGTCAAGTCTAAACTCTGCTTGATGTTGTATGTAAACTTAAACAGCTTGTTTGCTTTATGAACTCTTACCCCTTTGTAGAAGAGGTTGTTAGTTTCTCCGAAGTAGACATCAATCTTTGGAGTGGTGATAACGAGTTTACGGCTCTCAGGAGACAACATAAAATCTCGTCGATCATTGTATTGACGTTCAAATTCAGGGCAGTTGACAAGAATCTTGGTTACACCAAGCTCTCCCACCAATTCATCGTCATACACTTGATGCTCACCTTGCTCATCCATACAATTGCACAGTATCTCACGTACAGCTTGCCACACTTCCCAAGTTTTACCTTGTTCTGTTGTGAAAGACAGGGGGGAGCCGTTCATATTGATATAATCAAACTCTTTGCCTCGGATTATCTCTTTAGATGTGCTGAACTCATACTTGTCAACACCACTGAAGATTGTGATGTTACCACCTTCACGCAAAATGATAGCAATGGCGTACTTAAGCCCTGTACCAAACATACCAATGGCTGAAGCATCATTCTTGACAGATACTCCGAATGTGGTTACGGCTCGAATATCAATTTCACCTTCGTTTGTAAATAATACGCTCATATTACAGTTACCCCTTTACGTTTAGGTTTATCAAGTAGCCAAACATTGATTAGACGTTCAGCTACATTCTTGGCTCTGCCTCCTACAACTGGCGGAATATGTGTGGGAACGTAATAATCTGCTCTATGTCTGGGTTTTACAAAAGGTCGGGTACGCTTCCATCTAGCATTGCTCTCATCGCTCCAATGTTTATATAGCTTGAATACGTCTGTCATCGACTAAGCTCCTTATCTAGTATTTAAAATAGCCATAAGTGTGTAAGTCATGTGCTGCCAGACCTACAATGTACTTGGCATGTGGGTAACGTGGGTAATTCTCATGTGTGTCAGGCTTATTACTTGAATACTCTCCCACTAACTCCAACCAAGCCACTTGTTTGATTAGTTCTGGCTTTGAGAATGTCTCACCAAGAGCTTTAGCCTGAGCAATAGAGGGCAATAGGTGGTCTAAAGCCCAATCTAGCTCTTCTACTGAGTAGTTGTAATTTCTTTGGTCAGTCATGTTACATCCCTCTTGCTTGTTTTATGCGGTAGAAGCTATCTTCCAGGTGGTAAAAGCCTGAAAGAATAAAACTTTTCTTTAAGTCATAAGCTGGATCACCATCTATTAGGCTTGGGGATCTTGCTAATTCAATTTGTAGCTGAGTCCAGCCAATCATAAACTGTACCTCTTCATCTGATAAAACTTCCAATGAGTTGTACTTGTCTATGATCTGGTAAGGATTAAGTGTGGTCATAAAGATTCCCCTCTTGTTTGTTTAAGTGAAGCCATCTTACACTTCCTAACCCCCCAATGCAACACTTTTTTGAGATAATTTTAAGGGCTGCTTCAGCAGTTATCCACAGACTTATCCACAACCACTATCTAAAAGTTATCCACAGGTGGATAAGTGCCTCTAGCCTTAGTCTCCTGTGCCTTTCAGCAATCTCATTTTCAATTGTGACACTTTTTATGTACTAATAGAAAGAATGGTATGGTTGTGGATAAGTTTAGTTATGATTGTTCTCTTAGGTATCACCCCTAGATTGGGTATCAACTGGGTATTCCTCTAACAGCCTCTTAGCCTCTTCCTGCTCTCCGATAGAGACAGCATCTTGAAGAAAGGATACCCTTCCATAGGTAGAGTTCTTGTGTACGGTACAAGCTCTCTTAGAGAGCCTAGAATCAATCAGAGTGGTGTAGTCTAGTAGCCACTCGCCTTCATCTGTCTTCAGGATCATGAAATAGCGTTCTTCTTTGATGTTGGTCATACCAACCCTCCATCAATAATCTCTTGTACTTTAGCCATTGCTTGGCTGTAGCACTCAACATACAGTTTAGCCTTCTCGATGTTACTAGGAAGGCAGCTAGAACCTCCTGTAGTCCACCCACCATCATAATAATGAAAGGACACAATACTTTCTTTTTCAACATAACCTACGACACTCATACCACCAGAAATTTTTCCTAGCTCTACTCGAATACTCATAATCATTCCCCCATGTGCGTTGTTAATGAAGCCATCTTATCCCACACACATTTCTTCAATACAACATGAAATATGTATTTAAAATATGTTGACATAAGGGGATAGGCTAGGTAATATAGCCACATCAAAACAAACAGGAGAACCACTATGAATTTTACTAAATACACGAATACACTACCCTACCCAAGCAAGAGAGACTTCACCACCTACATCTACTACAGCAAAGGACAAGTGGTGGGTAAGTTCGCTGCTAGGAATGAAGAATTCTTTGCCAAGCGTTACATGGAAGAGAAGGTGGTTGATGAGGCTTCATATACAGCAGCTCGTAAGATTTATGATGACAACGAAGGGTCTTTAATAACCCTATTCAAAAAAGACCTACTAGAAGACTTAGGCATCACAGATCACCCTAAAGCTGATAAGCTGTATGACATGGCTTGGGAAGATGTCCATAGTGCTGGGTTAGAAGAGGTGTATAACGTAGCTCTTGATCTTGTAGAGCTGTTGAGTTAAAACTTAGAGGAAATGAATATGAGTAAGTATGTACAGATAACCAACCTACCACTGCATATAAACTTCATCTATGGGTTGTGTGGCCTACTGGACTCCTTGATTGCAATTTTATCGCTGGGTGTGCTAGTATCAGATTTCCAACTAGAGTTTATATTTTGGCATGCTTTAAATGACCACAAAAAGAAACAGGAGAAATGAGTATGAGTATGAGTAATGACAACAAAGACTTACACAGCAATGATAATAGTTCACTATTAGCTTGGGCTGTAGAGAATATTACAGAGTGGAATGATGATTATACGCATTTAAGGAGTGATAAGTCACAAATCACGTTGCTCTACACAAAAGGCACTAGATGGATTGTAGACTGTTTCAACGAGTGGATTTGGGAGGATTATACATGCGCTATAGATCACTATGAGGATTTAGGTGAGTTGCGTTTTTGTACCCCTTATCCACAGGTCATCACTAAACAAGAGTGGCTAAATGCTAAGGCTTCCAAGGATACCCCTACAACCTCCCCAGAAGCCACACAAGAGCTTAGCAATGCTAAGGCAGGCCACATACACGCTGAGCTAATGGCTGAGTATGCCTTAGTGGCTAAAACGAATCCTAAGCCTTGGAAGGAATTTGAATTCAATGAAGATTATCAAGGTTGGCTCCCTATGATCAGAAGCCCCAAGTGGGCTGAATCTGTAAAGTACAGACGTAAGCCTATTCCCCCTAAAACAATGAACATTGGTGGCATTGTTGTTGAGGCTTGGCCTTTAGATCACCTACCTCCTTATGGAAGTAGTTATTGGACTATAGTGCTAGATGGAACTGACTCGAAATTTATTTCACAAAAGTATACTAACCAGATTTTAAAGTATGATGAGAATGTCTCATACTCCGGTAAAGCATTCTCCACCAAAGAACAAGCACAAGCTGTTGCCAATGCTTTAAACACTGTGTATAATCGTGCCATTGGCAGAGAGTAGCCAAGGCTTGAATAGGAGACAAAATACATGAAAAGCTATAAAGATATTGACAAACAGATCATCTTGAATGCTCCAGAAGGGGCTATGTGGGTTTTTGAATGGTATATTCCTAACTTTTATAAGCTCGAAGCTGGTAAAATATATTTTTGTAATAAAAATGATCCCTTCACCTGGAATGAAAGTACTTGTAATGTTCTTGACATACAGACATCAAGTGCAATCCCTCTCCCCAATGTAGAAATCCCTTGGGAGGCTAAAGAGGGTGGAGTGTGCCCTGTTCCAAAGGATATTGTGGGTACAGTGCAGCTGGAGATTGACTTTGACTATGATACTGAGGTTCGTCAACTCTCCGCTTTTAATTGGGAAGGTGATTATACAGGCATCACTTCATACAAAATCGTCGATGAAGAATATCTACCAAGCGAGCGTGTGGAGCAGGCACACACAACACCAGAAGCCTTTGGAGTTATTGCTGATGAGAAAGAAGCTATTGATAGCAACCTCATCTCATTTGATGACTTGCTACAGAAAACAAACTCTATCCCTGGCCTGTTCATCACATTCAATGATGGGGTGTGTAAAGTGGAATTCATGAATATGGGTGTTGAGCCTTGCTCATCTGAACAGCTGTATGCTACGATAGCAGCCATTAAAACATTGAATGATATAGGAGTAGTCGAGATATGATCTCACAAGAAATGAGCATTAATAAGTTAGAAGTAGGTAAGAAATATTATATACCTTTTGCATTTGGTATAGAAAAGGCTAAGTGTGTGGCTATAACTCCTGTTGGAGGTGTATTCAAAGTGCCTGTGATATTATTTAGCTGTGTTACAGTGCACAAGTGCCTAGAAGAAGTTCTATCTGAAGCTAAGGGGTTTTGGTCATGAAACACATATTACTAGCTACAACTCTACTCCTCTCTGCATGTGCTAATCAACAACCCAAAACTGTTGACCGCACTACAGAGATTGTCTACCCTTATCACGAAGACGGAGTGATATGCTATGGCTTAGCCTATAAAGGCGTTGTCGTTAGCTCTGGGGGACAATGTGTAGCCATGCTTGTCCAAGCTTATATCAACAATGCTGGAGGATAGCCTATGAGAATATACAGGATTAAAACAAGCTATAGGTTTAGATACCAAGTACTTGTAGTATTGTGTAACTTCATAGATGGGTTAGTGAGTGTTCTAACATTAGGATTCTTTGCCACATCCCTTGAGATGGAAGCTCACCGTCTCGGAGTAGGTGATAAATTTAAACAACTGAAAGCCCATAAGGCTATAGGATAACCTATGCTACGCATGACAATAGCTCTTCTATATGTATTGTATGACATCTTTATGTCAAGATTCATCACAGAAGATTGTGCTGTGAACTTTGAAATGGGGAAAGATGGTTTGTTACACGCTAAAGAGGTTGTCCCCTTAAAATGTGTATTGCCTGGGGAAGAGTTTGAAGGCATAATCACTGTAAGCAGCTTCAACTTCTTCGGTTATGCTGCCTTTGCAAAGATGATAGGGGATGTACGGGAGTGGAAATAATATTAACTTTTTAGTTAAAACTTCAAATTTACCAATGTAGGGGGAATGTATGGAATATGATTCATTAGACGGCAATACAGTGGTTTACAAAGAATTGCCTATGGGTAAAACATTAAAGGAGATTACGGAAGAGCTTAGGAAGTATCCAGAAACTAGTGTTCGGTTTATTGATACAAATTACACTATAACTGGCCTCGTATCTTGGAGAGGATCACCTGACACTCCAGCTATAAAATATGGCTCGGTTAATCGCTCACTGAACTCTGGCAAACAATGTTATGAGATACTGTTCAAAGGTATTGAATCTCCTCACTATGGCCACAAAGGGGGTAAATTTGAATACACGGAGCACGATACTCCTTATCTTGCCCAGGATTCTAGCCACTATATTGAGTATCAGATAATTAACTTTATCTACGATAAGACTGAAGATGAGTTAATCTTAGTGACTAAAAATGTGGGGTACTAATAGGAGTAAAGTAAAACTAATAATTGTGGTAAGATGGATGGGAAGACGCTTTAGATCAACATATGTTTGTTCCTAAAGGTATTATAGACTTAAATGAGGAGGATAGTGTATGAATTTTCAACAATGGTTTGAAAGCTTACCAGAAGGCAAACAAGCAGTTCTTCGGGATAATAAGTGGATGCTAGCAGGGGCAGCTTATGAAGCTGGGAAGAGGGAAGGTACACCTCGATCAAAGCTAACAAAAGCCCAAGTTGAACAGGTTGTGCTTAAAGTGGCAGAGTTTGTCAAGATGCAGAAGGGTGGCCCATTTGAAAGCGAGGTTATGTCTGAAGCAATCATTGCTGGGGCAGCTTATAGCGATTTCTATAAGGGTTTGTATGAGGAAGACAATGAACCTACAGCCTAGGCTCATCTAGAGCCTCTTAAAACCCACAAATTAGCTCAATTCTAGGTATACCTGCTACCTATGCATAGCCTAGACAACAAACAGCCTTAAACGGCTTTATATTCAGCTTAATGACAATGAGGAAAACGCAATGATAAACATTCCAGACAAGCTTTGGTATGTAATAGGTTATAAACGAGAAGATAATCTAGCTTACATGACATATTATAAGGAAGACGCAGCCTTTGAAAAGCGCAAGACAACAGGACAAGACTGGGCAAAGCCTGGTTATAGTTATGATTACAGCACAAATCCACCTACCCACATAGCTCCTCCAAATTATGACCTTAAAGGCACTATAATTGAAAATTCCCCAATGTGTGGCATGTACATTGGCAGCTCTGTAAGTCGATGGGGCACAAGCAATAAATTGTTTAGGGTTAAAGACCCAAGAAACTTTACAGTGGAAGTGCCTACAGATAACATTGCTACCCTATTACACCTCACTACAGTGAAGAATGGAGTGGTTGAGGAAGCCTGTGTATGGGGAAGAGAAGGTAATAGTCATATTATTCTTCCTGTCAACTCTGACATATATCAAGAGACCCTCGGTAAGATGGAAATATTGAAGAGTGGGCTGATAAGCTTAAAAGATGTAGTGGTTGGCGGAGTTTATAAGCAGTTTGATAGCAATGCGGAGGTTGTGTACTTGGGTAGAGTTAAATCTACCTGGAAGGTAACGCCTTACTACTATGATCACAGCGGATATAGATGGAGCAGCACTAAGAAGCTACACCCCACTGAAGAAATTGTTGATGAAAAGTGGGAACACGTATTCTGGGAAACAAATGGTTGGGTAGTTTCTCAAGGTAAACTTGAAAAGTTGGTAAGATGCCTAGATTCTCAAGAACTGGCCAAGATACGCCAAGAATGTACACCACATTTTCCAGAAAGGGTTCGGAATAAAGTGTTTGCTAGCTATAAAGGTCAAGGTATCAGCAATATGGAAAGAGAAGTGGTCTCTAAGCAATGGAAAGACTGAAGAAACTACAAAGACAAAGAGCCACTTTTCATCTTCCCTCCAAATAGCTCTTGGCTTTTACTTAACTATAGCTAAGACAAGGAGCGACATTTCATATTCAGCTGGAATAGCTCTGAGCTTTTGAATAGGATTGCCTAAGGTCTGGAGCGAGTTTTCATCTGAGAATGAAATAGCTCGCTGGTTTTATAGTTAGAGCAAGCTAAAAATTGGTAGAATTTTTAAAAATCATCTATTTGTTGAAAAGCTGGCACGTTTCATGCCTAGAGTGGGGAGAAATAAGAATTATTCTCATTCATAGAATAGCGGGCACTCACCCTGTTTGTCTCGCAGGAATCTAGCCCGCCTTGTGTTTAACCTTGTGTTGTTGTGGTAATTATGGCCCCATCCTTGGGGCTTGTCAACTAACCGATTATATTTTCATCAAACCAGTTTTTGCATTCTAATTCTGCTATATCACAAAGCTCATCCAACCAGTTTTGCTCATAATCCATAAATTCAATGGCTGCACTACTTTCGTCACAATCACACCCTAAACGCTTCGCAGTTGACATCTCAAAACCATTGTACCCTTTTAAATTGTCTGCCCTGTCGTCAGATTGAAAAATTATTGTGAAAGTTGTCTTATCCCCTTCCGTGTTTTCAAGCTGAATTAAGAAGTCTACTTGAAAACCATCAACCCCCTGTTTTGTCGGATAATTACACCCTTGCCCAAATATGTCCACAATCTGAGCGCAATCGTCATAAATCTCTCGATTGAATATAGCCATCTTTGTTTCTGAATAATCTTTCCGCATAACTTATCCTCTTTTGTTTGATTGTTCTTTAATAGCGTCCAGCCTATCACAAATATGGCCATCCAGGCCACAGAATTGCGACACTGTAAAAATTCCAGCTCCCCATAAGTTATTTAGGGATTTTTCTAGTCGCTGCACGTCTTCAATTGTAGCAGCTTTTCTAATACGTTCCCGAAAAGATTTGTAGTTGGTTTTGTCTGACATAACTTAACCATCTAAACCCATCAAAGAAGCAACTGAAACTTCAAAAGTATTTTCAAACCAATACCACACCACAAACCGATCTGTGCCCGCTTTAAATTGCAGCCAGTCTTGATCTAGTTGTTCGTCATCATTTATCGGTGTGTTTCCGAAGTCTCCCCATAATTCAATTATAGTCATATAAGCACCTATAGTTTGTTGTTTGTGTCCCTTCATCTTAAACAATCGCACAATAATAGCCAACAATAAATAGGAATAACTGGGCTAGGTTCTTATGCTTTTATATTATTGGACTATGTGTAGGCTTGTCTATAATGTGATTAACAAGCAAGCGAATGGCATCTGCTGCTTGGAAATATTAACTACAACTAGAGGTGAATATATGAAATTGACTATCAAAGAAGTTGAAAAAGAGTGCAGAGAGGCGGCAAGAAAGGAGGGTTTAACTTTTAAGCGAGACAAAAGTCTGAAAATTAATAACTCTTCCGCTTATGCTTTTTATGATCGAAAAACAGGCGAAAAGGTGAGGTATAACTTAACACTGGGCATGTCTTACAATATAGTTTGCTCAGAAGAGTCAATTAAATAATTGTTGACAATGGGGGTAACATCCCCCAATCTTCACTCAACAGCAATCAAAATCAGTCAGGTGACAACATGAATAACACAATCATTTTAAGCGCATCAAAATTGATTGACATTATTAGTGCAAAAATTGCACAATACAATACTCTTTTGAGAACAATTAATGGCTTGAAAAATAGCGGATACAAAACAGTTATTAAGAGTAAGATTTTTAGTTCTAAGAATCGTTTAATGGGAATTCTATCTCGCTTGCGTACTAAATCGTCACACTTAGCAATTGCCGTGCCAGCTGGCATGGGTGTTAGCCAATTAATCAAAACTTTGGGGAGATAAGACGATGCGAATAGTACTATCTAGCAGCATTACCAGCTGACGAAAAGGAAAACATTCAGCTAATTGACACAATCGAACTAGAATCACTACGGGATAACCTAGTGGCAGTGGCTATTGCTCAGGCTAAACTTGAACAAGAAAGAAAAGCCGCTAAAATTAAAGAGTTGGCGGAATCTTTGCAAAAATGGCGGGATGGTGAGTTACTGCATTCTGGTAGCTTGCGCAATATTCCCGTAGCATTGCGGCTTAACTCTGAAAAAGGTGTTATCCAAACAAACTACAGTGCAGAGATCCCAATTACTGACGCTTTTAAATTGTGGCCTATCATCTTGCGAGTTATGAAAGGAGAAAAAGATTATACCCCAGGCGAACCTGTAGGGGTTTATCGATTAACTAAAATCTTAAAAACTGGGGATATAGTTGTTGGTTGTCACAACATTGCTTTTAGTGAGATCAAAATAATGGCCGATAAACTCGGCCTAACTCAAGAGGTTACACTATGAACACCAAAGCACACAAAAAAGAATTGACATTATCCCGCAAAGCGACCCGCCAAGCCAAACGCCAGCACCTTGCGCCAATTGTCGAGTGTGGCAGCTATAGCAAGAAAAGCAAAATTGGTGAATACAATCAAAGAGGTGTTAGAACATGAAAAATCAAAAGGGTATGTGCATGAAAAAGTCAATAACTGCTTTACGCAAAGCAAAGAACAAACGCATCAAAACTAACGGTAGGATTTTCTGATGAGCAATTATTCTGAATTTGAAAAGATGGCAAGAGCACTGGGTTATGATAGTGTTGAAGAGTTGATCAAAGATCAAGATTTTATCAT
>JAEHJW020005648.1_pt1 | contig 11964 bp, 10 predicted proteins | sample 9271431 | NCBI WGS metagenome assembly JAEHJW02
TGAAGCACACCCTCATGCCCGGCCGCATTACGACGCGGATTCAAGACGCCATCGCCGATGGCGTAGTCAGTGAAGCGGCCATCAAACCGTATCTCAAAATCGGTCAGCCGTCACACCGGTGGACCGTGCAAAAACCCGCCAAAAAGGCGCATTCCAAGAAGGGGGATTCTCACTCATGAAACAGTTTCATAAAGCCACCAAACAACAAAGTTTTCTCCGCATGGCTCTGGTGGGTCCCAGCGGGTCCGGCAAGACCTACAGTAGCTTGCGCATCGCCCAGGGACTCGGCAATCGGATTGCCCTTATCGACTCGGAACGGGGATCGGCGGCCAAGTATGCCGGCGATTTTACGTTTGATACCGTCGAGCTCGACACCTCGTTCAGTCCGTCGGAATACATTGAAGGGATTGAAGCGGCCGTCCAGGGAGGGTACGACGTCTTAATCATTGACTCGTTGTCCCACGCTTGGAACGACAAAGGCGGGATTCTCGAACTCCACGACGCTATCGCGGCCCAAGATAAAAGCACCAATGATTTTACCGCGTGGCGGAAAGTCACCCCTGAGCATAACCGGCTCGTGGATGCTATTTTACGCGCTCCCCTGCACGTTCTCGTCACGATGCGGGTGAAAACCGAATATCTGATGGAAAAAGACGAACACGGGAAAAGCGTGATCCACAAGGTGGGTCTAAAACCCATTCAACGGGACGGCATCGAATTCGAACTGGATGTCGTGGGCAATTTAGACGAGAACAACACGCTGGTCATTACCAAGACGCGGTGCAAGTCCTTATTTCAAGCCACGATCCACCATCCCGGCGAAGACAACATCGCGCCCGTGCTGAAGGCGTGGCTGACCGACGGGGCCGCTCCCCTCATTTCAGACGAGCAAAGCAAAGAACTCTGGCAATTGGCCAAAAAGGCCGGATTAAGCGTCGGCGGGTTGCTGGACTTGACCAACAAGACCTTGGGCCAAGCCTACAGTAGTCCCCGGGAGATTACGCTCGATGAATTCCCCCGCATGGTGGAGGCTTTGCAGACCACGCCGGAGAACGAGGCGGAGGTGGAAAACGCCGCGGGATAAAGGCATCAGCTGAGGGGGGGCGCGATGGTGCCCCCCTTTTTTGCTTAATATTCTGCATGCAGAAAGTCTGTGGGGAATATGCACCACTAACCACTCCGGTCTTCAGGCCGAGGTGGTTGGTCTATCTTGATGCGTTGACGGTGCCACGACACATCCACCATTGCCAAAACAGGGCGTAAAGCCCCCGGCTTCAGCCGTGGGGATATAAGCCCACGGCCCGACAGGGCCAATATTTGCGCCCTCGAAGAGGGTTAGACTCCGCATCGTGGTATAATAATCATACAGGATAACTCAGGTGGCAGGGACGGCTCCATTTGGAGAAAAGTGGAAACTAGAGCAATTGTTACATTCCCGACGTTGTGATACCCGCTGTTTATTCCCACCGAATTCTTGCGATATTCTTGCCGACTTTTCTCAGATGTATATCATGTATACCAGGTATATCATGTATAACACTGGGTGTCATACATCTATACTCCCTATTTTATGAGGAATCCTTCGCGTCCGTTTGTTGGCCGATGACACCTGATGTCATCGGGGGTCGGTCACGTCCGGTACGGGTGGGGCGAGGCCGTGAAACAGGCCACCAGGAGGCGATCCGCGAGACGTGTACCAAAGTGCCGCCGATTAAACCGGTAGGCAAATTCCTCGAGGTGGAGTTGACGGCGGGCACGGCCCCGCCCGTGATAGGTTCCATCGATAAATGTCTTCGCATTACTGATGAGGATGTTGACCCAATGAAACACCACGGGGGCCTCGGGATCATCGCTGAGGGTAATTTCATGGTCCGCGTGATGGGTTTTGGCTGCGGCCGCGTAACCTGCCCAGCCATCAGTGCGCCACACCCCCAAAGACTCGACGCGACGGTCCAAAACCTCCGCAATGGTCTCATTCGTAACGTCCGAGACGGCCTCGAAAAAGGCATGTTGGGGGTGCCCTTGGGCATCCAGACTGACCCCGACAATGACGGGGTCTTGGTCGGTGCCCCGGCCCCGTTTGCCCGAGCCATGGCTAATGCCCCCAAAATACGCATCATCGAGCTCGAGCAACCCGCCCAATTTATACAAGCCATTGCGATCCGCCATGGCTTGCTGGATTTTATGATGCAACAGCCACGCTGTCACGTATTTCAGTCCCAATTCGCGACTCAAGGTGAGGGCTGACTGGCCTCCTTTGTCGACCGCGACCATGAAGATCGCCATAAACCAGACCCGCAAGGCCACTTTGGTGCGGTGAAAGAGAGTCCCGGCGGTGACGGATGTTTGATGATGGCACTGGGTACATTCATAGAGGGGTGCGGTCCGTTCGGACCGCTGGATCGTCCAGTATTTTTGGCCTTGACATTGGGGGCACAAAAATCCTTCAGGCCACCGTTGTTTAAAGAGATATTCCCGACAGGCTTCGTCGGTGGGAAACTGATCCTGCCATTCCAAGATCGTCATCACGACACCCCCGGACACATGATATTACCTAAATTATAGCAGGTTCCCTCCACTTTGCGGTCCCTACCTGAGTTATCTGGGGATGTATGTAATCATATGAACTACCAATCGAATCACCATGTCGTCTATTCGTGCCAATATCATGTGGTGTGGTGCCCCAAATACCGGCGATCCGTGTTGGTGCGCGGGGTGGATGAACGGTTGAAGATTCTCATCCATGATGTCGCGAATGAGCGTCAAGTCGCGGTGATCGAGCTCGAAGTCATGCCGGATCACGTGCATCTGTTGTGCGAGGTCGATCCGCAGATGGGCATCTACAAATTCATCAAACAGGTGAAAGGCCGATCTTCTCGCGTGCTCCGTCAGGAATTCCCGTGGTTGAAGAGTCGATTGCCGAGTTTATGGACAAATTCCTCCTTTGTTTCCACCGTGGGAGGTGCACCTCTTGCCATTATTAAGCAATATATTGAAAATCAAAAAACCGTCTAAGCACGGCAGAAGCACGACACCTTCCTTCATTTGCGAGGTGCCCTTGCACGTGTTGCCGTCTCAAGAGCCTGTCTTGCAGACCCGCTTCGAGGCGGCTCGGCAGTGCTACAATGCCTTGCTCGGGGAAGCGTTGCGCCGGATGCGGCTCATGAAACAATCGCAAGCCTATCAGGCGGCCTGCAAGATTCCGCACGGCGTCGCACATCTCGTCGAACGGAGAGCCGCCTTCAAGCAAGTCCGCCAGTCCATGGAGTTCACGGAGTCTGCCTTGTCTCGCTATGCCACGGAGATTCACCACTCGTGGATCGGGGATCATGTGGATGCGGTCCTCGGGCAGACGCTTGCCCACCGGGCTTTTGACGCGGTGGATAAGATGGTCCTCGGGCGGGCAAAGAAAGTCCGATTCAAAGGACGACGCGGTATCCATCAAATCGGGAGTCTCGAAGGCAAATCGAATCAGGCGGGACTCCGGTGGCGCACGGACCATCTCGAATGGGGTGCTCTATCCTTGCCCATGATCCAGGGGGCAGCACAAGATCCCGTCATCGCCTATGGATTGGCTCATCCGATCAAATATGTACGACTCGTGCGCCGCAATCTCCGGGGGCGAGATCGCTATTATGCCCAACTCGTCTGCGAAGGTATCCCCCTGCGCAAACTTGATCCGCAAAATGGGTGCTTCCAACATCCTCTGGGATCGGATGTGGTGGGCTTAGATATCGGGCCGTCGACCATCGCGGTAGCGGGGGAAATCCAGGCATCCTTGCAACGATTTGCGGAGGACATTGTGCGGGATCACGCGACCTTGCGACGGGAGCAGCGGCATGCGGACCGCCAGCGCCGCGCCAACAATCCCAACTGTTATGATGCGCAAGGGCGGGCGATCAAGGGCAAACATCCGCACAATAAGAGCCGCCGGCAACGCCACACCGAAGCCAGAATCCGTGACCTTCACCGCAAGGAAGCTGCCCATCGTAAAACATTGCATGGGCAATTAGCTCACCGCATCCTGGCGCAAGGGGCCACCATTCTCACCGAAAAATTGAGCTACAAAGCCTTTCAAAAACGATGGGGCCGATCTATCAGTATTCGGGCGCCACGTTTGTTTTTGACGATCTTGACCCGCAAGGCTGAAAGTGCTGGCGGGCAGGTCATCGAATTCAACACGCGCACGACGGCCTTATCGCAAACCTGTCTCTGCGGGCAGAAGCACAAGAAACGATTATCCGAGCGCGTCCACACGTGTGAGTGTGGCGTGATCATGCAACGCGATCTGTTCAGTGCGTATCTGGCCCGCTTTGTTGAAGATGATGCCCTCCAAGTCGCCAAGGCCCACGAGTCTTGGCCAGGTGCGGAACCGCTCCTGCGGACGGCTTGGCAACAGGCAACCCAAAACCAACCCGCGAGTGGACAGCGCCAGCCGCCCTCCTTTGGCCACTTTGTCCGTGGCCCGAGTCAGAGTAGGTCGCCCGAGAAAGAAAGCCTGCCCGAGCATAAGACACCGGATGTTGTAATTCTTGCGCAAGTGGGAGTGAGAGCCGATGAAAGTGTGAAGGTAGAGGTTTTTAGAACCCCCCGGCTTTAGCCGTGGGGAGGTTCAGGTTCATTCGATCCCCATGCGGAAAATCCTGCCCGCTCTCAGAACGGAGAACGGCAAGGCTTTTCGCCGCTGTTCGCGTGATGGCAGAAATCGGCCCGGGTTACGCAGACCTACGCCACTTTGTCCGTTAAGTGGCGGCTCGCTTGACACACTTTGTCTTCTTTATCCGAGGCCTCCGCGGGGGTGCCTCTGGGACGCGTCCGGCGATCTTTAGTCGAAAGGAGGACGTCATGAAAACACCAGTATGCGAAAAAGTGGCTGTGCGCCATGTGAATACCCCATCGTCGGAAGGGGTTGCCACGGCGCGCCGCGTGGCCATTCAGGCCATCCGGAGGCAGATGATGGCAGGTCCTGCACCTTCGATCAAGAAGGAGCAGTTGTCGTGATCGCCATTTATGCCCGTGTCAGCACCGAAGAACAAGCTCTACACGGAGCCAGTTTGATCTCCCAAGTCGAGGCCTGTCGACAACATCTGGGCTCGCCTGCTGACACCATTCAGGAATTTGTCGATGGGGGAGAAAGCGGTGCCACCTTAGATCGCCCCCAACTCGCGAAATTGCGCCAGGCCATTGCGCAAGGTCAGGTGAGCCGACTGGTGATTTATGATCCCGACCGCCTGTCCCGCAAGCTGGTGCATCAATTGTTGCTCACCGAAGAATTCGAGCGGGCCGGCGTATCCCTGGAATTTGTCAATTTTGAGTGGGAACAAAGCCCGGAAGGGCGACTCTTTTACTCCTTACGGGGCGCTATTTCGGAATTTGAACGGGAAAAAATTCGCGAACGGACCCGGCGCGGCTGGATGACGAAGGCCCGGCATGGACAATTAGTGGCGGGCATGCAGCGCTACGGCTATCTCTACGATCCGCAAACCAAAACCGTCCGGGAAGATCCGGAAACGGCCCCTGTCGTGCGGGAAATTTTTCGGTTGGCCGCCGAAGAACATTTGAGCACCGGCCGCATTGCCCAAGAACTCGCCCGCCGCCGGATCAAACCTCCGCGGGGGACGGTGTGGTGGCGGGATACCGTAAGCAAGATTTTGCGCAATCCGGCCTACACCGGGTTGGCCTATGTGCATCAATACGATTCCGTGGTGCGGTATCGGCCGCGGGACCCAGACGAGTGGATTGCCATCGAGGTGCCCGCGATTGTGGATCCTGAGGTCTGGTCCCAGGCTCGTGCCGTTATTTACCGGTACCAAAAAACCTGGAAAGGGCGCCAGGAGTTGCCGATGCTTCTTCGCCGCGTGGTCTACTGCGGGCAATGCGGGCACATGATGAGCACCAATGTGCGCACGCTCGGCGGTGTCACCTATCGCTATTACTTTTGCCCGAATCGTCATATTCGAAAATACCACACCGACGCGTCCCCGCATCCTGCTCCCTGTACCATGCCATGGATCCCGGCGAGCCCCGTTGAAGACGCCGTGTGGACCGATGTGGTGGCCTTGCTGGACGATCCCGATGCCTGGAAGGCGGCTCAGGAGACGGTGGAGCCCGTGGGAGAAAGCGATGCCACGCGGATTGCCGAGGACTTGCAGCGTGTGCGCCGGAGCCGGAATCGCTTGTTGGAATTGGTGCGGAAAGAGTTGATTACGCTGGAGGATGCGGAACGTGATTTGGGAGTCTTGAAGAAGGAGGAGACGCGATTGAAAGACGAAGAGGACCATTTGCGTCAAGTGCAGCCGTCACTTCCGGCGATTGCCCGCAATGTGCGGGAAGCGATGGGACCCGATTTATCCGTGTTGTCGTGGGAAGCACGGCGGGAGATTATTTTGCGGCTGATCGAGAAAGTGACTCTCAGTGTGGATGCAACAGGCACGATTCAGGCGGCCATCCAATTTATCGGGGGCGCTCCCAACAGGTGAACGGTGGGAATGTCCGTCTTACTCGATCCCTGCAAGCTGATCCTCAGCTTGTTCATCAACCTAAGCTGTGGTTTTTTAGCGGTTTGGCCAGATCGACGGGGTTGATATCAGGTAAGGGATCCTTTAGGTTATGAGGCCCAAGATCATAGGGACATGGCAAATGACCGAAAAAAGGGGGAGCTGCACAAAGTGGGTAGCTTTCCTATCCAGAGATGGCGGCCCCTTACAGAAACATAGCGCGAAAGCCCACGGTTTTAATCGTGGGATGAAGCGCCTTTTTGTTGCAGTCTATTGAGTACAATGATACACTTCGTCTATGGAACAAGATTATCGCCATACTCCAACCACTGTGTCGCTGATTAACTATCATTTTGTTTTCTGCCCACGATATCGACGCAAAGTGTTGGTACGTCAGGTAGAAATTCGGTTTAAAGAGTTGGTCAACGCAATCAGTCAGGCTAACGATTGGGCGGTGGTGGCAATGGAAACCATGCCTGACCACGTGCATCTGTTTCTCAACTGCCTGCCCACGGATTCTCCATCGGCTATCATGGCTGCTCTCAAAGGCACGACATCGCGGCGATTGCGTCAAGAATTTCCGCATTTGCGCCATCTCCCCAGCCTGTGGACGCGTTCGTTCTTTGTGAGTACCGCAGGCAATGTTTCTAGTGAAACGATTAAGCGCTATGTTGAAGAACAAAAAAAGAGGGGGTAATGTCATGTGAAGAAAGCCGCCACACCGTCATTCATTTTAGCATTGTCTTTAAAGGTTCAACCGTATCAACGCGATATCTTGAATATGCGTCTGGAACTCGCGAGAAACATCTACAACGCGTGTATCACCGAATTAGAACGGCGTTATGCTTTAGTACAACAGTCAAAAGCCTATCAAAAGACCATGAAACAGATTCGTGCCAGCTATCGACAAGAACAAAAACAAAACCATTTGAATAAAATCCACGGCACGAAGAAGACAGTGTCCTTGGAGAAACTCAGGAAACCTTTGTATAAAGCACTCTCTCAGCACTATCGAACGTATGGACTGAGTGAATTCGATTTGCATAGCTTTGTTGCGCCGATGGTTCAACACGTATCGTGTCATATTGATTCGTTTACAGGCCAAAAGATTGCATCGCACGCGTGGAATGCAATGGCCTCCGTATTATTCGGAAAAGGTCAGCGATTGCACTATAAAAAATACGGACAAATGAATTCCCTCGAAGGCAAGTCCAATCGCAGCGGAATTCGTTATCGAGATGGCATCCTTCATTGGTTGGGTCTGAGTATCCCGGTCATTGTTTCGCGCCACGACGCGTATGTCCAAGAAGCATTGTTGACCCACCGGGTCAAATACTGCCGGATTGTGCGCAAAGTGATCCGCGGCGATTATCGGTTCTTTGTGCAATTGGTGATGGAAGGATACCCGCCACAGAAAAGGGAGAAAGACTCCGGCATGTTTAAGCGTCAAACCCAGAATGCGCCCGTAGGGCTAGACATTGGAACACAGACACTGGCTGTAAGTGCCCAGGAGTCGGTGCGGTTACTGGAACTAGCCCCTTCAGTCCAACAGCACGAGAAGGAATTGCGCAGGATTGGACGCAAATTGGACCGACAACGTCGAGCAAATAATCCCCACAAATACAACCCGGATGGCACGATAAAGAAGGGTCATCGAGAACCGTGGATTCAAAGCAAAAACTACCTCAAGACGTTGTTCCAACTAAAAGAATTGAAACGGAAACAAGCGGCACTGCGGAAACAAGATCATGAGATCCTCGCGAATGCGATCATCAAACTCGGCAATGAGATAAAAGTCGAGACCATGCGCTATGATGCGCTCGCCAAACGCACCAAAGACACCAAGGTGAGCGAAAAGACCGGGCGGTTTCACAGTAAGAAACGGTTTGGCAAAAGCATTGCAAACAAGGCTCCTGCCTTGTTCCTGTCCATTTTGACACGAAAACTCGGATATTTTGGCAAGCCGTTGTTCAAAATCGTCACGCAAAAAGTCAAAGCCAGTCAATATAACCATATTGACAAGACGTACACCCCCAAAACACTCGACGAACGGTGGACTCTCTTGCCATACCAAGGCCAGTCGTTGCCTATCCAACGCGATTTGTATAGTGCATTTTTGATACAACATGTGACCCCCGCAACTTTAGATACCATTGAGGTGAGCCAGTGTGAAAAACACTTTGACCGATTTGTTGCGTTGCATCAGGTAGAAATAGAACGGTTGAGGTTAGATTCTCGCAAAAAACTGGCCAGTATGGGCATGTAATCGACCACACACGTCTTGAATCGGGCGTACAGGGCGCGAACATCTCTTCACGAGGTGTTGCCCATGAAAGTCTTTTTGAACCGTCTCAGTGTCGGAATGTTGTAGCTTCCATGAACTCAGGATGGCGAGAGTTCCGAAGAAGGGCGGAGAAAAAAGAACCCCACGGGTTTTAGCCGTGGGAGATTCAGGACAGCCCAGCCGATGCTGCCGATGAGGGCGAGAAAAGGTGCGAATCCCAGGTGAGGCACATGACTGGACAGGGATGAGGACACCAAGGAGCCCAGCATGCTGGATTGCAGTTTGGTCATAAGATGGGTGATTAATCCTTGGATGCTGAGAAGGGCTAACAGAACCGTGACCACACTGCCGAGAACCGCTGCGGCCAAAAAACGTTCCAAACCGGGCCAAAAAGCCGGCCTCCACGTGGGAATGGCGGTAAGAACCGCCAGAGCCAAAACGATTAACAGCGCAAGCCAGCCGACAATGCCAAAACTGATAATCCGCAAGGTAAAGACGTGAGCACTGGAAAAAATCGGGAGAAACAAGCTGAGAAATAGCAGCGCTAAGGCTCCCAATCGCCAATAATCGCGGGAAGCATGGGTGAAGGCCACCGGCACCGTCAGGGAAAGGGTGTGAGAGGAAGATGCTACGGCCTCAGGAGTCGGAGAGGAAGAGGATGGATGATCGCCGGAAGCTGTGAGAGGTGTTCCGCATTGACTGCAAAAGGTGTGTTCCGGGGCGACTTCGGCACCGCAATGAGCACAACGCATGAATGATCACTCCTTTTAGAAACAAAATTACATCACAAAACCCTCATTATGAAGGATTCGCGGTGAACCCGTGAAATTCCTGTTTTGATGTCGACAAAACAGAGAATCCGGTACAAAATACTACCGGATTATATAAACGTCACACGGAGGTATACTGTACAGAGAACATTTGTTCCCTGGAGGATGGTGTAATGCTCAACGGTTACAAGTTTCGCCTCTACCCCAATCCAGAACAGCAACAGATTTTACTGCAATGGATCGGTTCTCAACGCCTAATCTATAACGCCAAAGTGCAAGAAGATCGGTATTACCGCCGCTTTCAGCGGCGGATGGTGGGCACGGCCGGCATGGAGGTCCCCGTCGACCAAAAGTATAGCCGGTTCATCACAGAACGCACCGCATTCCTCCGGAAGGTGCCGTCCCCAATCTTGCGCAATGGGGCGGTCACATTTTGCCAAGCCTATAGTCGTTTCTTTCAGAAGCTGGGAGGCCGTCCGAAACTCAAAAAGAAAAACGGACGGCAAGCCGTGTGGCTGACCTCAGAATTATTCACGTTCATCCCGCAGAACGAGGAAAAAACCCGCACAGTGACATCGTATCAGCTCTATATTGGGACCGAGAAGTTTCCGGTGGGCGTCATTCCGTATCAGACGCATCGGTCTCATGGCGTGCCGTCTTCGATTCACATTGCCGTGGAAGGCAGCCATTGGTGGCTGTCGTTTGCGGCGGAGGATCCGGAGGTGACGATGCTCGCCCAGACGGTCGACGCCACGACGGAGCAGATTGCTGAAGACTTGCGGCATCTTTCTGCGGACCCGCTTGCCGAGCGTACGCTCGGTGGAGATCGGGGCATCGCCAAACCGTTGATGACCTCAGACGGGCAAACCTTTGATCTTCAGCCTGTGCACAAGGAACGGATCCACAAGGCCCGACGCCAGCGGAAAAAATGGCAACGGCGGGCCACCCGGCGCCAGAAGGGCTCCCAAAATCAAAAGAAAGCCTATCGAAAAGCGGCCCGCTATCAGCACTATGAGGCGAATCTGCATCACGAGTATGCGCATCAGACCAGTCATGCTCTCGTGGTCAACGCCGAGTACGATCTGTATGTGTTTGAGGATTTGCGGATTCAGAATATGACCAAGCGACCGAAAGCAAAACGAGATGTGCAAGGACGGTTTCTGCCCAATCACGCCGCAGCCAAAGCCGGTCTCAACCGGGCGATCTTGTCATCGGCATGGAGCGAGGTCGTCTCGTTCACGCGCTATAAAGCATTGCGAACAGGAAAACTTGTCATTTTAGTTCCCCCCGCGTATAGTTCGCAGACGTGTGCCGCTTGTGGCCACGTCAACCCGGACAATCGGCTCAGCCAAGCCGATTTTGTCTGCCAAGACTGCGGACACACGGATAATGCGGACCACAATGCCGCGTGCGTGATTGCGCAACGCGGGATCAAAAAACTTCTCGACGGAGATCCGCTCACGAAGATGCACAAACGGACGCGGATTTTTCGGAAGCTAGGGCCGGAACGGTCCGAAGTCACGTCTGGGGAGATTGCACAAGACGCCACGGGCCACAAACCTGCGGTGCGGCGATCAATGAGCCAGAAACGTCCGGGAGCGATCCCGGAAACCCCCGCCTCAACCCGATAGGGTTAGGCGGCGGGAGAGTTCATTGGCCAGATACTGGGCACTCGCAGTGTCAGAGTCATCATCGCGTTCCATTCTTGCTGGTGATGTCTGATCGTTGGATGTAAGCCACGCGGAGTCTTGCTGCTTCACGGCATGGTGAGCCGGTCTGGAAGCCAAGCCTGCCGAGATTGCCGTGCCCCGGCCCTGCAAAACAGCAGGAAAAAGAGAAAGGAGTGATCCCTCACGCGTTGAGATCGCTATGGCAATTATGCTGTACGATTCGCCCTCCAGGAACCAATTTCCCCTTCCTGTATCAGAAAAATTGACAGAGTATCAGTCACAAAAACGCTGTACAGTCACTCGGGGAGGTGAACGAGGTGAGAGGGGAAGGGGATCCCAGCAGCGAGAACATGGGCCAATGGGTGGATCGATGGCTCTCTGATCTCCGAAAACAGGGAGCCACACCGCGCGGTTGTGAAAAAATGGCTCGGCGACTCGGTCGTGACATAAGACGGAACCGCCGGCGGGCGCCAACGTTGAAGATTTTTATGACCTATGTCCAGCAGTACACACAGGATTAACGTTGTTTTCAAGGAAGCTAGAGCGGACAGTTTGCGCTGGCTTCATGATGATGTCGGAGATTTTCTCGCCTCCACTGCGGTTCTCCCTAGCGGAAGTTTCCTAGTTAAGGGGCAAAATTGGCCTCAAAGGCTTGCACCGCCTCAAATTCGTGTTTATACAACAAAATTTGGGTTGCAGACGGGTTAGGTCAGAAAAAATATTTCTTATTATGTGCCAAAATT
>JAEHJW020002229.1_pt1 | contig 11959 bp, 11 predicted proteins | sample 9271431 | NCBI WGS metagenome assembly JAEHJW02
CAAGGCCCGCGGGTACGGCCGCTTCCGCACTATCCGCACGGTCATCTTCATGATCGCCGGCAAACTCGACTTCTCCCGCATCAACCCCTACGTCACCGCATAGCCCACTCGTTTTTCAACAGAGCCACAAATCCCCATAGCGTCTAGCGCCGTCAGCGGTTTAGTCCAACACATTTTTAGCGCAGCGTCGCCGATCACGCCTCGCTCACCCGATACTCTGGCTGCGGCAACGCTACGCTAAAAACGCTCTGCATAATGGTACGCACCCGGTAATGTGGAGTGGCCGGTTGGTCGTGCTTAAGCAGCCGGCAAATTGCCTGGCCGAACTCCACATTACCGTTGAGGCTACAGCGATTCGAGCCATTCAATGACCGAAGTGTCCTGGCGCCACTGAGCCGGCGGTCCCCAAGAAGTGCGGGGTGCGGCCGCCTTGGCGAGAGCCTGTCGCTTCATGTCCAGATCGACCGTGGCGTAACGGTTCGTCGTGTCGCTGCTGGCATGGCCCAACCACTTGCTGATATCGGGCAGCCCTACACCCGACTTGAGCAAATAGATCGCACAGCTGTGTCTCGCCGAATGTGGGTGAAGACGTTTGGCCTTTAACGAAGGGCAGTTGACGACCGCACGCCGGCAATATTTGGCGAGAATATAGCGGATACCAAACCGCGTGAGCCGTTGGCCACGTTGATTACGGAAAACCGGCGCAGGGGCGCGCAAATCCAGATTGACACTCGTGACAAACTCCTTGATGACTTGCGCCGTCTGCGGCCACAACGGACAGATTCGGGTCTTGCGGCCCTTGCCCAGGAGTTTCACTTGTGGCGGTGACTCCAGTTGAAGAGCGTCGGCGTTCAAATCCACGACCTCCTGAGCCCGGGCGCCGGTGTTGAACAGGAATGCCAACAGCGCGTAATCGCGAAGACCCTCTCGGGCGGTTCTATCTATACTGTTGAGAACGGCGCAGATCTCCTGGTACTCAAGATAATCGATGGAGCGGCTACCGGTGCGTTTGAAGGGAATCGCGAGAATACGCTGCGCCTGTTCGATGCGTTCCGGCATTTGGTAAGAAACGCAACGGAAGAACGCGTGAATAGCGGCCAGTCGCACGTTGCGCGAGGAGACCTTGTTATGACGTTCGTGTTCCAAGTGATTCAGAAATTCGAGCACCGTTTCCGGTGTAATGGTCTCCAGATCCAGATCGAGGGGATCCACCTTACGCGACGTGGCTAGAAAGCGCAGTAACAGCATCAGAGTGTCACGGTAACTGAGCAGCGTGTGCCGGCTGAGACCTCGAAGAGTCGGGATGTAATCCTCGAAGAAACTGTGTACTGCGCGAGCCAACGCGTTGGGACTAGGTGCCTTGTTCATGATGCACGCCCTCCAGTGGATAATGGCTGCACGAACGCCCCATAGTGGCGACAGAATTGATTGCTGGCGGCGAGAGCGAGTTCGGGTATCCAGGGCAGGTAGTATTCGGTCGATTCGACCGACACATGCCCCATGTATCGAGATAACAGCGGCAGCTTGGCTTGCACATCGATCCCGCTGCGGTACCAGCGCAACAGGGTCTGCACGGCAAAGGTGAACCGAAAATCATGAACCCGCGGCACCATTCCATCGGCCTTGCGCACATCGGCGACTTGAAACAGCGCATGAAGACCTTGCCACAGACCTGCGCCGGTATAGGGCCGGCCCTGTCCATGGCAATTCCATAAGAGCGGTGAATCGGCCAGCACTGGCAGGCCGCGCTGCCGTCGCGTTGCCAGATACACGTTGAGTTCGTCGATCACATCCCATGCAAGGGGTACGTAGCGGGACCGATGGAACTTCGATTCGCGGATCAGCAGGGTTCGCTCCTGCGGGTCGTAATCCGCGAGCGTCAACCGCACCAACTCGCCGCGTCGCATCCCCGTGCAATAGAGGAGCACAATTGCAAGGCGAAATACTTCGGGCCGAAGAGGACTTCTGGGCCCCACCGGTAGGCGGGCAGCGGCCTTAAGCAGTTGCAGGATCTGCGCGTCTGAAAAAATATGCGGCTGAACAGGCTGGCTTGGCGCCGGAAACAAATTGCTATCCGGAACGAAGCAGCTGCGTTCGCTGCGACGACGGTATAAACAGAAGTTGCGCACGATCTGCATTCGGCGGCGGCGTGTTCTGGACGTCAAATGACTCTGTACTTGACGCCACTTCTCAAATTCTCTCCAGGTCAAGTCGACCGCTTCGAGATCAGCCAGGAACGTATTCAGCCGCTGCAGCACACGATACTCGGCGTAATACTCGCGACCCAATGCCCGTTTCAGCTCGACGTAGCGCTCAATGGAGGACGACAGGCATGTCTTGATGAGGGGAGTGTTCATAGGCAGGCCTCCTTGATGCGAGGGGAGCCCGGCAGCGGTAACGCAACCTCCCGCAAATCGTCGACATCCAGTCGCAGGTATATCCCGGTGCTTTCTGATCGGCGGTGGCCGAGTAAATCGCCAATGGTCTTGAGCGCTGTGCCCTGGCGAAGCAGCTGCATGGCATAAGAATGCCTCAAGCAGTAGACGCCGCTGGCCCGGATATCCAGGCCACTATGTTTGAGCCGGAAGCGAAATGCATCGCTGACGTTGGCACCTTGAAGGCGGGTAATGGGCGCATGAGTCTTCAGAAAGATCTGCCGATAAGCAGAGCGCGGCCGTCCATCCCGCAAATAGGCCAGTACAGCCTCTGCCACCGGCTCTATCAGTGGCAGCGTCATGGGCTGGCGGGTCTTGGATTGAATAATGCGGACTTCGCCGGCCCGCCAATCGATGTCGGTCAGCTTCAAACTGGCTACATCGCAGCCGCGCAATCCGTACGCTGCGATCAGTGAGAGCATCGCGTAATCACGCAGTCCTGCGGTCGTGGTGCGATCGATGGAATCCAGAAAGGTACGCACGGAATCCCAGGGTAATGCGCGTGGCAGTTGTTCTTCACGGTAAACACGCGGGGTGTCGATGCAGGCGTCCAATCCCAACGGGGCTTCACCGCGCATCCCGAGAAAGCGAAGAAAGCCGCGCAATATCGCCACATCCTTTTGCAGCGCTTGTCGTCCGTGGCGAGGGCTAATGGCGTTAATGAAACGCTCGCTGTGGCCGGGTGTTAAATCAGCGAGACACAAGGCAGGGTCCTTCTTCGAGGCGTGCTGCAAGTACTCGGACACCAGCAAACAATGACGTTCAACCGTCACCGCAGCCAACCCGCGAACGTCCGTAAGATATTGTCGATAGGCGTCGATGCTCGGGCGGAATGGAATCGCAGCAGACTCTTCAGCCAATATCAGCTGCCGGCTCACAAGAAAGCGCTTCAGGCACGAAACCGTGCTGGCCACTTCTCCTGGGCGACGCTGATAAAACTGGTGGCACTCAAGGAACTGTTGCGCGGTCAGTTCGGCCAGGACACGGTGTTGATGGCTGGCGAAATACCGGTCGATGGCCACACAGCGCTGGAGATAGCGCTTGCGCGTCCTGTCCCGATAGTCCTGCGCACCCAGCCAGTCACTAAAGTCATCGACAACAGGGCCGAGCAGCGGCAGGGCGCGCAGCGTACGTTGGTCTTCGGGTGAGAGATCGTTGAGCACGGGAGTCTCCTCTGGAGGTGAAGGGGATTCCCATAATGGCTCCCTGGTAATGTGAAGTCTTTAAGTATCCAATCGTCGCAAGATCAAGACGTTAGTACCGGCCACTCCACATTACCGGGTGCGTACCATTAGTCGTAAACTAAAAGTCGGATCGCCTTCCCAAATCAAACGACATTCAGCATACCGTTCGTGTCCGGTAACGATTGAGTATCGCTGGCATCCGCTGCACGGCAAGAAGGTACCGCTTTTTCGGCGCACGGGCCGTCGCGGCGACCAAGTTGTGCATGTCGATGTCGACCGGATGAAGTATACGCGTGAGTTGCCCGCGTGGATGGTCGATAAGGCGATCTGCTGTGCGATGGTGTTGGGGTCGCCCCAGGCGTCGGTCGCGGCTCTGAGCGAGCTGCGCGCAGTTCTTTGCAGCGGAGCTGAAGCGGGCGGATTATCGAAGCCCTCGAAGGTGGAGGGCACATCCAATGAGACGTCTGGCGAAGCGGTCCCGGGCACAATTGGCGCTCTCACGGGAGCGCGAGGTTCAATTCGAACTGAGTCCAGATCAGGAAAGCGCACTACTTCTCGCGCTAGCAGATCTGCTGCTGGAGGCGCTCGGGGAAACGCCTCCCGTGTCAAGCGATCCAGGAGAAAGCCATGAGCGTTAAAATCACCGCCGAGCATCTCTCGCGCGGGGCTGTGGTGTACGTGCGCCAGTCGACGCTGGGCCAGGTAATTGAACACACAGAGAGCCAGCACCGGCAGTATGCACTCGTGGATTCCGCCAAGTCGCACGGTTTTGCGCCGGTCACGGTCATTGATGATGATCTGGGGCGCTCAGGATCTGGACTGGTTGAACGCCCTGGCTTCCAGAAGCTGGTAGCCCAGGTGTGTTCAGGCGGAATCGGCGCCGTCTTTTGCATCGAGGCGTCACGCTTGGCGCGAAACGGTCGTGATTGGCATCATCTGATCGACCTGTGCGCCTTGACAGGTACGCTGGTGATCGACCCTGATGGGACCTACGACCCCAGGCTGATGAACGATCGGCTTCTGTTGGGGTTGAAGGGCACGATGTCCGAGTATGAGCTGTCGCTGCTTCGACAGAGAGGGATTGCAGCACGCGATTCGAAAGCCAAGCGGGGTGAGCTGCGCTATGAGCTGCCGCCCGGATATTGCTGGGACGAGCTCGGACGCGTTGTCCTGGACGTTGATGAACGGGTCGTTGAGGCCGTAAGAATGGTCTTCCGCAAGTTCCGCGAACTCGGTAGCGCCCGCCAGGTCATGCTGTGGGCGCGCGAAGCGGGGCTTGATTTTCCGGTCATTCACCAAAGTCGCGCAGGACGGCGCATCGGCTGGCATTATCCGGCTTACCACAACGTGGTTTCGATGCTGAAGCATCCGCTGTATGCTGGCGCGTACGTCTTTGGGCGCACCACCAATCGTACGAAGGTGATCGAAGGGCGGGCGCGAAAGAGTACGGGCCACAAGAAGCCGATGCAGGCCTGGAGCGTGTTGCTGAAGGATCATCATCCGGGCTACATCAGCTGGACCGAGTTCGAGGAGAATCAGCAGACGCTCTCGGAGAACGCACACATGCAGAAGCGGACGTCGCGAAAAGGGGCTCGTGGCGGGCGTGCCTTGCTCACCGGATTGGCGCGCTGTGGCCGCTGCGCGCGCATGATGCGCATCTTCTATGGCTCTCAGGCGAGCCACGCGCATCGCTATCAGTGCCTTGGCGAGCACATCGGGAATGGGATCTGTTTGGGCATCGGCGGTGTTCGTGTCGATCAGGCCGTCGCTCGTGCGCTCTTGGAAGTAGTATCCGACCATGCCGTCAAGGCGGCGATCCTCGCCGAGGAACGCTTCGCGCATGCGCAGGACGATGTCCGGCAGGCGATCGAGCGCGAGCTGGAAGAGGCCCAATACGAGGCCTCGCTGGCCTCGCGTCGTTATGAGGCCGTCGATCCCGCCAAGCGCCTGGTGGCGCGCGAGCTCGAATCGCGGTGGAATGCCTCTCTCGAGCACGTCGCACAGCTTCAGGAACGTCTGGCTGCCATGCAAGCCGGCCTCGCACAACGCCGGCCGATCGACCGAGCCGCGCTTCTCGCTTTGGCGCAAGATTTACCGGCGGTGTGGAATGCGCCTACCACCGATACACGAACCAAACAGCGCGTTGTGCGCATTCTCATTCTTGAAGTTATCATTGACTTGGACGATGCGGCTGACGAAGTTGTCCTCACGCTCCACTGGATAGGTGGACGGCACACCGAGGTGCGCATTCCGCGTGTTAAAACTGGCCGATATCCGGCCGATCTACATCCAAGCCCCGTCATAGTGATGAGAAAACTCGGCGGCAAGTGGCCCGACAAAGAGCTTGCAACGACGATGAATCGCATGCGCTGCAAACACCCCTCGGGGGGTGCATGGACGACGATGCGGGTGCAAGAGCTGCGTGAGCGACTGAAAATCGCACCATTTGATCCGGCTGCTGTCGGCGAAGAAACCATCACCGTCGATGAAACAGCGCACAGACTCAAGATCTGCGTTGGCTCAGTATACCGACTGATCCGCGAGGGCTCGCTCCCCGCGGTTCAATTGATGCGTTCAGCGCCGTGGCAAATCCCTGCCGCGGCGCTCGAATCACAGTCCGTCAAGACAGGACTGCAGGGTATTGCGGAACGCCGTCCGCGCAAAGTGTCTGATTATCAAGCAGAAAGGGTCCTCAAACTTCCGGGCTTTTGAGAGGAGAGATGCATTATGAAGTTCGCTTCCCAACTCATATTCCGCGTCCTCGTCATAGGCGACCGGTACGATCTTGGAGATGAGGTCATCTCGCCGATGCTCGCGGAGCTTTCCGGTGCGCAGGTCGAGAGTGCCGTTCGCGAGGTTCAGCAGGAAACCGTCCAAGTCGAAGTCAGTCAGTTTTGCGAAGATTCCAGGCTCTGACCGTGCCAGGACGATCATGGCCTCGATGGCGCGACGCGACTGCGAGTGTTTTGCCCAGTCGTACATATCATCGCGGTTCCCCGCGCGTTTGATTTCATCGTAGATTGCCAGCGCCGTTTCTTTGGCGAGCCCGGTGACCAGCACCTCCCTCTCATCGATCTGCCACCGAGTTCCGTTCCAGACAAGCCAACCGCCGGCGGCGGTGAAGCGGACGTTCTGCTGGTGGTGCCGCGCGAAGCGCCGTGCGTTGGCAATATCAGTGTCCGCGAAATTGGAGGTGCGTTCAGCGCGCCGCCCTTTGCCGCTGGTTGGATCGATGTCGTCGCAGACCGTCGGCTCGCGCAGTGCGTTAACCTCCGCATCGAGCGTCGATGTTCGAATGCCGAGCCGCTGTGCTGCCGCCTCTCGTTCGCGGTCGTACTCGACACGACAGAGGTGCGCAAGCCTGACCAGCTCGGCGTGCAGCGCCTCGCCGGTGAGCGCCTCGTTGGGGGGCGGCGTGTTGTCGTCCTGCGTTGTCTCCCCTTGTGGATCCGCGAGCTCTTCCTCGATCTTGTCGCGGCCCGTCTCTGGGCCAGCCTCGGCATCCTGTGCTACGTTATTGCAATCCATCCCCGCTACCGGTGGGGCCGCCATGACGCCCCCGGTGGCCTGGGCAGGCTCCTGCGCCGAGCGCTGCCCGGTCTCGCTGGAATCGTTATCGTCGGCCGTGACCATGGCGGCCCCGAACTCGTTCTCGGCACTCATGTGCACGCCCTTCCACGCCGGGCACCGCGAACAGGCGGAGCGGGCCGGGTAGGCTCGGTGAGCGGCGCCGGGGCTGCGGCTGCAGGAGCGGCTTTCTGTCTCGCGCCTCGGGATTCGCCTGCTGCCATCTCCCGGTCCTCCAGCGGTCGCGGTGAGAACGGGTGGCCCTCTCGGTCCACGCCACTGCGCCCCAGGCGCCGTGGCTGCGCCATTGGCTTCAACGGCGTCCCGTCTGCCGGCGACTCCTCGCCCGGACCGCGCCGCCGCCGCCGCTCGTCTTGGCTCCTTGGTGGACGGCGCGAGGACTGTGCTGCCTGTTCGGTCTCACGTACGAGCGCCTCGACCAGAAGGTCGATCAGCTCGTCGTAGCGCTCGAAAGAGGCCGGCAGCGTCATTGGTCAGCGGCGCGTGGACCCCGTGGGCGGCGTGTTGCGGGCCGCCAGGTGCCGCCGGGCGGCTTCGATATTCTCGCCCGTGTACAGACGGCGTCCCCAGGGGTCGCGCGCAGGGCTTACGATCCCCTGATGGTCCAGCCGTCGCAGCGTCCACTCACTGCACGGGACGCGATGCGCCGCATCCGCGATGCCCAGTCTTTCCTCGGCCATAGGTAGTGCCCTCTCGCAATTGCGCCCTTGCGCTATGGCCTATAAACTGGCATAGTTCCGTGGACGCCCCGAAACGTCCATGAAACATAGATGTCTATAGGAAATCCGTATATCCTGCACAACGCTCCCCTGGCTCCCGCTGATGGCACGGCGCTGGTGCAGGCGCTTCTTGCGTTCGTCAACGGGCGGGACGTCGTGATCCGTGACCAATCGGATCGCTTTGTCGATGAGCCCCTGGAATTCACTGACGTGACCCGCTGGTCCAAGAGCCAGGAATCAGTCGATGCGCCCGGGCGCGAGGTCTTTGCGCGCGTTCTTGACGGAATAATCAACCGTATCGACCAATCCGAAGCCTTGGTGACGTGGCGGAATGATCCGTTCGTTGACGGCCGCCACTATGCGGTCGCGAGCGGTTTAGTACGATGGGAAGCCAAGAAACCACGCCTCGAGATAATGTCCCCTGGGCCTGGAGGGGCGGTCGTTGAGAACCTTTTCGACCGGCAGGCAGTTACGTCGGACTCGTGGCTGTCCGGGTTTTTGCCCTATCTGCGTGAGTTGTCGGGATCTATCAAGCGAGAGTCCTTCATTACCGTGAAGGACGATTCCTATGCGTTCGTTGAGTATCGTCGTTTTGTCACGGTGAGCGCCGCGCTGACGTGCGGACTGTTCGCAGTGCTCGACGAATCCGGAGAGTTTCGAGCCAAGCTGTCACGGTGCAAGCTCCCTCGATGCGGTAGGTATTATTTGGCGAGTAAGAATGAGCGAGGGGGGCCTGCAAATCGCACTTATTGCAGCCCCAAACATCGCGACGAGTACCGTGATTCCGCCGAACGGAAACGCGAAGCGCGGAGGCCAAAATGAGAGCCGCCCTTTACGCCCGTTTTTCGACGGACAAGCAGCGCGACACGTCGATCGACGATCAGATGCGGGAATGTGAGCGCGTTGCGCGCGCCGCGGGCCTCGAAGTCGTCGCGCGGTACGAGGACAAGGGAATCTCCGGGGGTACGGCAGCCCGGCCCGGCTATCAGGCGCTGCTCGCCGCCGCGCGGCGGCGCGAGTTCGAGGTGATCGTTACCGAGGACATCTCGCGCCTGTGGCGCAACCGCGCAGAGTTCGGTCCACGGTCCGCCGAGCTTGAGGACCTCGGTGTTCATTGGGTTTCCTGTGTGGGTCAGGACACACGGCGGGACGGCTGGGGGCTCGTGGTGCAGATTCTGCAGGCCATGGCGGAACAGTACCGGCGTGAGGCTGCGTATCGAACGCGCCGGGGCCTGGAGGGTGTGGCACGGTCCGGCAAGCCGGCCGGCGGGCGCAGCTACGGCTACATTCCCGCGACCAAGACTGGCAGCGGGCGCATGGAGATCGATGAGGGCCAAGCGCAAATCGTGCGTCGCGTCTTCGAGATGTACGCGGCCGGGCACTCGCCGCGTGCGATCGCCGCGACGTTGAACCGTGATGGTGTGCCGGCGCCGGGCTCGACGTGGGAACGCGAGCGGCGGCGCAGGGCGGGATGGGTGCACAGCGTCATCGCCGGCAATCCGGACCGCGGCATCGGCATCCTGAACAATGATCTCTATCGCGGCGTCGTGGTCTGGAACCGCTCGAAGTGGATCCGGTCTGCCGCTGATTCGAGCAAGCGCCGACAGGTGCAGAATCCAAGGTCCGAATGGATCACTCACCAGGATGAGCGCCTGCGAATCGTGCCCCAGGCGCTGTGGAACCGCGTAAAAGCGCGGCAGACCGCGCAAGCAAGCCGCATCGGTGCGCGGGTGCGTCGTGGGATGTCGAGGGCCGCTGCGGCTCGCACCGGAGCCGGTCCGAAGTATCTGGTGTCAGGGCTGCTGCGCTGCGGCCATTGCGGATCAAACTATGCCATCGCCGGCCGCGGCATCTATAAATGCTCGGGTCACACGAGCGGGGGAGTGGCACTCTGCGCGAACGATGCCCTGCTTCATCGGGAGGAGGTCGAAGCCGAAGTCCTTGCCGGGATCAAGCGCGACCTGCGCTCTCCGGCTGTGATCGAGGAGATTTGCCGCCGGGTGCGCTCGGCGGTTCGAGCCGGGGCGAACTCGCACATGGTGGTGGACCACTCCGCGCGGATCGCTCAGCTCCGGCAAGAGGCCACAAACCTTGCGGACGCGATAGCTTGTGGGGGCCTTCGGGCCTCCCCGACCATTGCCGGCCGCTTGGCTGCGTCGGAGCGTGAGCTGGAACGGTTGCTCGCGGCTCAGGCGACCGCAGGCGCGGCCCCTGCGGTTGACGTGCCGCGCCTGCTCGCCGATTTGCGGGTCCGCGCCACGCAGGCGGTCGATCAGCTCGAACGGACGCTTGCCGCCGGGGATATCGCGCGCGCCAGAGCGGCGATCAAGGCGCAAGTCGGCATGGTGACTGTGGAGGCGGATGCCGCTGAGATCAGGCTTTACAGCGAGCAGGGGAGCATGGCTGCGACGCTGTTGCGGGCGGTGGGGGCGGATGCAAGTTTGTGTGGTAGCGGGGGCAGGATTTGAACCTGCGACCTTCGGGTTATGAGCCCGACGAGCTGCCAGACTGCTCCACCCCGCACCAGGAGGGGGGCATTCTACGGATCGGACGTGGATCCGGCAAGACATTTTCGGTGAGCGCGCGTCCGCCTCAATCTGGTGTTGATCTGGGGCGAAAGATGCGAACTTCGCGTCGATCGCGCCGATTCGGTGACCTTCAATCCGCGACGCTTACCCGAGCGCTGCGCGCAGCTCAGCGGCGAGCTTGGCGCCTGCTTCGGAATCGAGGGGCCGCATGGGCCAGCCGATACCGAGTCCTTCCGTGCGGTTGGGCTTGGGGATGATGTGGAAGTGGACGTGGGCGATGGCCTGGTGAGCGCCGGTGCCGTTATTCTCCAGCACGTTGTACTCCTTGACGCCGGTGACTGCGATCACCGCGCGGCAGATGCGCGGCAGCACGCGGCCCAGGGCGGCGGCGGATTCCTCGGAGAGCGTATCCAGGGTCTTCGCCGGCTCCTTGGGGATCACCAGGGTGTGACCGCTGCTCAGCGGATTGATATCGAGGAAAGCGAGAACCCGATCGTCCTCGTACACCTTGTGACAGGGAATCTCACCTCGAATGATCTTGCCGAAGACGCTTTCTGACATGGATGCCTTTTGCCGGCGCAGGCTCGCCCGTGCGTATTGTCGCTCAAGCGGCCGCGGCAAGCGAACCTCAATCCGGCAGGCGACTATCCTGGTGCCCGGCCTAGTGCCGGACGGGCAGGGTGATCCCGAGGCGCCGCATCTTGCGATAGAGCGTATTGCGGCCGATGCCGAGCTGCTGCGCAACGCGGCTGATGTTGCCACGGTTGTGCTCGATCTCGCGCTGTAGCGCGCCGCGCTCGGCCTTTTGCAGGGGATTGAGGACGCAGTCGGGCGGCGGCTCGCCGCTGCGCTCCGGCTCGGGTACGACGCATTCCGGCGGCAAAGCGCGCACATCCAGCCGATCGTCCGAGCGCATGGCGATCATGCCGCGCAGGACGTTGCGCAGCTCGCGCAGGTTCCCCGGCCAGGAGTAGGCCTGCAAGGCCTCCAGCAGATCGTCGCTCAAGGTGACGGAAGGACTGGCGGCGCTTTCCTGGGCGAACACATGGCGGATGAGCGCCGCCTTGTCCCTGCGCTCGCGCAGCGGCGGCAGCGTGAGCGCGAGACCCTGCAGCCGGTAGAACAGATCTTCGCGGAATTCCCCGCGGAGCACCTTCTCCTGCAGTCCACCCCGTGTGGCGGTTACCAGGCGCACATCGACCCGTAGGGGCGGCTCACCTGGCCGAGCGACCTCCCGCCCCTCGAGCAAGCGCAGCAGTCGGGCCTGCAGGCTGAGCGGCAGCTCCCCGACATCATCGAGGAACAGAGTGCCGCCATTCGCCTGCACGACGCGTCCCATATCGTCCACGCCGCCAGCCGCCGGCGCACAGGCCTCGAACGGGCCGAACAGCTCTTGCGCGAGCTGCGCCTCGGGCAGCGAGCCGCAATGCACGGCGATGAAGGGTTTCTCCGAGCGCTCGCTCGAGGCGTGCAGCGCCCGCGCGAAGCACTCCTTGCCCGTGCCC
>JAEHJW020009782.1_pt1 | contig 11959 bp, 20 predicted proteins | sample 9271431 | NCBI WGS metagenome assembly JAEHJW02
GGGGAATATATATGTGAATCACGCAGCAGGTGCAACCGCAATTCGTTCATGGCAGGCCGTATCCGTCCGCTTCAATCCATGCGGGGCGGGCATGTGCCGGGCCTCTTTTCTTGGCGGCACGGAATAGCGGAAATAGCAGGAATAGCAGGGGTACACCCGCGCATCTGTATTTTTCGATCCAGGGTTAGGGGGCTTCCTTCCCCATGCGCGCGTGAAAAACAAGAAAAATATGTCAGCATTACTCACTTATTTTTATTATCATAAACCCCCTTTGGTCCGCCCTTGTACGCCTCAATGCGCCGCCTAGGTGTAGCCATATAGGTGTTACCATGAAATCAGGTGGTTTTAATTGTTGCTGCATTTAAGCCAAACAATCAAAAGCAGGTGGCGGAGAGGGTGTCCGCTATTTTGGCATTTTATAGCTGTAATATCAAATAGTTATAACGAGACAATCCAAATCCCACAAATTATCTCAGCAAATTTCTTAGTATGACAGTGCACAGAAGCGCATTTTAAGTTCTTTGCACATAAACCGTATGGCTTGGATCGTACCATAATAGATGAAAAATCGCCCGGTCCCGAATACCCCAAAGTCGAATTCCACCTCTCACGTTGATCTGAAACAAAGTGTCCCATTGATCCTGGCCGATCTCCTGAAGGCGCTGTTGGGCTTCCTTCTCGATTTTTGTTACCGGCATGGGATGCGTTGAACCGTTTTTTTGGCCGTAGAGTTCGCCCCACGTCTGGGATTCCAACTCGTGGAGTTTGGGAATAATTTGGCCCCAAGTACAGTCATGGTCTGCCAACCTGAGTCCCCACGGTCCTTCGTGGTCGACCATATCTGATCGCCAGCAAAAAGTCATTGAATTGTGCTTTTCGTCAACGTTCTGCCGGATTTTCGGGCGTTTGTCCGAATGCGCCGGTTCATCAACCCACTTGACCTTCTTGTCTTTGCGTCCCACTGGGTTTTTTAGAGAGAGCCGTAATATTCGGCCATGGCAGCATGGGTGATTTCATTAGAGCAGCGCTCGCCCGCAGGTATATCACCACGGGCATCGATCCAAGGCGCCTCCATATGAGTCAGATCGCTCAGCCATTGTGAATCTTTTTCTCCATAGGTCTCTAGGATAGCGTCAATCGTATCTCTGGCCTCGGTGGCCAGCACAGCCGAATTGCCGCGCGCCAATTGGTTCACCATGAAGTTTCCGGCATGGGCACGGTACAGCTCCGGGCAGACCGGGCCGTTGGCCCAGGCTTCAATCGACTCATCAAACAGGGGACGCTCATCCCAGACCAAAGACCACGCCTGTGAGTAATAGACGAGCTTTTGCAACTTCATCGCCGTCATTGGACCGCGCTGTTCCAAAATATATCTGGCAACATCAAACACGGTACCCAAGTAATCCTCCACGGGACATGAAACTGCCCCTATATGGCGTGTGTGCACAAAAGCGCAAGAAAATTCTCCTTGACTCAGAAATGATCTGGAGTCGACTCCACACTACACGCACGTGCGCAGAAAATATTTCTAAAGACCGGCAATTTAGGAATCCAAGATTCCGAGCGCCGTTGTTTATGAGAAAAAAACAGAATGGTTTTCTCCACCATGCCGGCATCACATGGGCGTTATTTCCGAGCCTCCTGCCAGCACTGCGGTGCAATTCGGTGACTGGCAGGCCAACGAACACCGTTCGTTACGCGATCACGGCAGTTAAGATTATCCCCGCGAACGCCGTTCGCACCCCTGCTGACGCCAGCACTGTTCCACACCCTCTCCAAGACCGCTCCAGACCCGCTCCGAGACAACTCCATAGGCGCTGAGGGCTACTGCGGAAAACGGCGTACAGAAGCGGGTCTTAGCCCGGACGCCCCTGATCGAGTATCTGGCGAGGCGCCTCTTCGAGGTGGCCCTGAGCGATCAACATCTTGCAATGATCATAGAACAACGTGGCTATCGCCTGGGGTCTAGAATTTCCATACAGCCCCTTCGCCATGAGTTGGTCGAGATACCAAGCGGCCTTTTCGTGAAGCGAGACAGTGATTTCGAGAGACTTTGACGGGTTGGGCTGGCGAGCCATGGCAATTTTTCCGGAAAGAATGCCATTTAAATGGCATTAAAATCCTTGCGACGCGAGTCCGATGCATGGCATGAAGAAGCTAGGCATTGATAAGGCGCCCGAAGGCGCCTTATCATATAGTCAGGTTGATGGTGGTCCCGGTGGGACTCGAACCCACATTCTCCCGATTACAAGTCGGGTGCTGTGCGCCGGCCAAGGCTTCCAGTTCAGCTACGGAACCATCATCAACCTGCCTGCCTTGTCCGCGTCGGGTCAAGGTAATCATCATAACAACATATAGTTTGCGCTGCGTGCAATCACTACTACATGTTCAAGGGTAAGTTTTTTTGGCTTGACGAGTCTGGCCGCGAGTCATCCTCAGGGGCGGGCTTGATGTTTCTTGTTTGTTCTGATTGGTCCTGGACGAAAAGGCGTCAAGCTGGTTTGAGGCGTTCGAATCTGATGCTTTAACTCGACACAGTACCCGGAAATGAAGCCTTTCAACCTCGCTCTCACCTTCGCCAAAATATTGAAACTTGCCCCCGGAAAGGCGAGGTGAAGGGCGAAAGGATCCCCGTGCAATGAAACAACTCCGCCTGTGCCTGCTTGCGCTGCCCCTGGCCCTCGCCGCCTGCAACGCCAATGGCGCCCGCGCACAGGGGGACTTTAACTCGGCCGGCAACAACCTCGGTCAGGGGCACATCGGCAGTGGCTTCAACGACATCGGTAAGGGGTTTAGCGACGGGGCCAATGCCACGGGCGACGCCATCGTGCAGACGGCTCACCAGGTAGGGAACACCCTCAGCCAATAAGGGGCGGCCCCGGCTCTGCCTAACCGCTCCAGCGCCGCCAGGATCGCCGCGTGCGCCTCAGCCGCGGCATCCACGGCCTGCACATGCCGGTCAACTAAATCAGCCAACGGCACGAGCAGCTCGGCGTATTTATCGGGTTCGCACCGGACCATTGCCGCCATCACGTCCGGCGGCCGGCCGCCAGTCTATTGCTGGGCATGGCCGCTGCCTGAGGATACGTAAGAGATTGCGACGCTAGCTAGCCCAACTTAGGGTAGACTTTCAGCCGATGCCGTTTCATTGTGTTGCCGATACCGGAGGGAACAAGGTACCGCGGATCGTGGCCACGGGGAAAAAGTAAGATGGGCAAATCACGCGATGCTGTCGTTTGGCTGTGGTATATAATATGGCAGGCCCTAAAATTCACGGCTTTTGGAATGAATAATGAACGCACCCTTTCGACTGACCCGCCGTTAAATTGGATTGCATGAAATAGGAGCAGTAAATGACAAGTGGCATTGATCAAGAACCGTACCCAATCAGCCTGATTGCTAATGTGCTATTTGGCATTAGCGCTCTTTTAGACGATGGACGTCTGGATGACCTCACGTTCGATGACGTAAAGCGCCATGCAGAATTGGGGAGCCTGATTGAATTTCTAAAGGAAAAAGGGGGTGGGTATTTTGCGTCTAATCTTTTCGATATGACGCCGAATTTCAGAAAGTGGTACTCGAAAATGATAGCGGACAACTGTTGGGCAATGGACGGTAGAGAACGTAGGAAATACGGGCTTGAAAACCGCGGAGTTTGCCTGTTGATCTCCTATACAGCCGAAATCATTCAAACAAGCGAAGTTCCTCTAACTCTGACCAACATTTGAATCCATAGTCTTTCATTATCACGAAATCGACTTTAGATAGTATGAGATTTGCCAAAGATGCTTCCTGCCACTCATAGCATTTTCGATGCAAAACGTATGCGCCGAATGAACGGATAAATAATGCCAATAAGAAATTCTTCAGGTGGCCAAATATATTGGCAAGACTTTTCTATCAGCGAGGATGACAAGACATACACAGGAAAATTCTGTCTGGATGACGGGCATCTTAAGGTCTCTAGTTATCTCGGAACCAAAACAGCCAGAATTCTCGCAAGCAATTCTTCGACAGTTGTAGATCAATCTGGCCTGGCTAAAATGCTGTTGCGCGAATTGATCCGAGAATCGAAAAAACATGATTAGGCCCCTCATAGTTTTGGGAGGCAACGAAACTCTGTAGTGATTAGACCAATATGAACCGATCAAATCGTCATTTTATGACGGTTCACCGTCTGCCACAATGTAGAATATCGGCCTACCCAGCGCTATTATTCCTCCGGCTTATCGGGCGCCAGGAATTCATCCAAGGCTGTGCGAACCCGTTCAAGTTCCATCTCGGAAACAGGATCAATGGCCTCGGCTGCGGTCAAGAGAGTATCGCAAGCAGCTCTTAAGGCGGCCAGGAACGCATCGCCAATCAAATTGCCCGAGAGAACATCCTTCACCAACGCCGCATGGCGGGTCTTACCGCCTTTCTCAAGGCTGTCTGCCAGCTTGTTTGCCTTTGAACGTATATCGTCAGACATGGACTCCTCCATATTGATTGCCGGTAGCGCTGGGTTATCCCTTCCCTGCCATATGCTGGCCCAACGTATAGACTGACCAATTAGCCGCTGGAAGCCGTTTAATTGGAGGCAACTGTAACAATAGGAAGGATGTTCCCGCAAAAGGTCTGCTGGTAGTGAAAAAGGAGCCATAGCAACAGCAGCGCAAGCACGGCATGACGACTGCCCGGCAGCCGGATTGCCGCAATACCCGCGCCGCAAGTAACAGCGGAAGTCAGCGCCGTATCGGCAAACCAGAATTGCAACGAGCTCGGACGCAGTTTAGCGCCAATTTGCATCAGCGGATTATCCGGTCGGCACTGTGACGGGCAGCACACGATGACCCTTTTTGGCCAAGGCAGGGACGTGCCACATGATAGACGTATTAAAAAATTTGTTGATAAAAAGCTGAGATTCGTCTATACAGTTATTATTCATGGTGACTTTCTGCTTACCCCCTGTGCCGCCCAAAGCGGCCAGGGGGTTTCTATTTCGGGAGATCAGGCAGCAGTGCTGAACGTGGCGCGAGTCACAATAGAACCGCAGCAATATGTCCCGAATCCGGAGTCGATACAGGACATTGGCGTCCAGAACGACGATAAGCCGGTCCGCGACATGCTTCAGAAGGCGTCGAATTCCTGACCGAGCCGGGCAAGTTCGTCCAAGGCTGAGGTCCGAATACTGTCCCGGCGTTCCTTGTAGGCCGTCAAATCCTTAAATTTGATGCGCCGCTCCTCCGCCTCACGCGCCGCCACGTAAATGGCGTGCCATCGGTCAGCCTCGGCACGCTTTGCGGCCCGGCGCGCCTTCCAGGCTGCAACCGCGCGGCGGGCATCTCCCCGCAGGCGGCGCAGATTTCGGGTAAGGCGTTGCATCAAGCCTTACCAGCAATCATGCGCGGAAACGTCAGTCGTTGCGATTTGCTGATAAACGGAGCAAACGCAGCGCGGGGAGAGCCGATATAATCGGTGCGGCGGCGGCCATAGTCGTCCGTTGATGTGATCGGCACCAGGGCCTCACTCTGCCGTAGTTCGTTTTTGATGCGCTGCTGAGCATCGGCGTAGATTTCGCGCTCCAGGGTGTCGAGCACGCTGCCGCGAACAGAGGCATCACGAAGATTGAGCCCCTTATGCAAAGAGGAATGTTCGCGGATGGCCTGCAGCGCGCGGATGCGATACGACCGGGCGTTTTCAAACTCCAAAGCGCGCGGGGCACGCTCGCCTTTCATTTGCAGGATGGAATCGCATTTGTCCTGCGTTTCCGTGATTTCGGCTTGGTCCTCGAAACTCACGGCCTCGCGGCCCAGCCCTTCAGTCGCCCGGCGTTCTCGCGCTTGGCCCTCCATTTTAGCAAGCTGGGCCTCAAGCTGGGCGATTTTGACGCGGATTTCGGCATCAGTCATTTTGTCCATGGTGAATACTTTCATAACGTGAGTTAAAATATACTAACATTTCTTGCGGGGATATGCACGGGAAATCATGCGTATGCGGCATCCATATTCAACACGATCCCAGCAAGAGCAGCCGTGCGAAGGGGGTTTCCGTCATCCGCACTGCCAGCGCGGAAATCTAATGCACCGCCAAATGGCAGAGCATCTGCCTTAGCCTGTGCAGCACTGGTCAACTGTACCTTGCCGTCGATAACATAAGATGACGCACTTAGCGCAAGCCGCTCGTGATCGTCGAAAATTTCTTGCGGAATAGACTCTGACCATATACCGCTTTTTTGCGCCTGGGGGACAAATGGCCCAGGCGCAAGAAGCAGCCCTTTTCCGTATGTGGCGCGCAACTGCGATGCAAGCACGTCGAGTCTCTCAGCAATCCGTGGAAAAATCGCCACGGTCAACGCCTCATAATCGAGGTCGATGATTTGCATTGGGGCCTGGCTCTCCTGGTTCATGGCAAAGTAGATCGTAGCCGCGAAGCCCTGTTGGTCCACCACCAGCACCGCAAAAACGAAATCAACGCGCTGCATTATCTCCACCGGCTTACCTTCAACGAGCAAATCCTGCCGCCGGATGAGAGAGGGGCGGCGGTCAAGATCGATGCTAACCAAGGCACCGGCAACCGCGTTCGCCAGATCGTCATGGCCGCCGGGGGTATGATCTACGCTGTCCTTGCCGCTACGGGCAGTGCGGCGTTCCAAACCTACGAGCTGTGACGTAAGCCTTGGATGGTCCAGCAGTTCAACGCGCCCCGTGGTCATCAGTGGCAACAGGCCCAGATACAGATCACTTTTGGGCCGGGCACTGGCATCATAGGCAATCCCATGCTCGCGGAATCGCTCTCGTGGCCATTCGCCGCCATATTTGTCGCCGGTCACGCGTTCGATGCCATAGGTTCGTATGAACGCGGCGAAGTCCGCGACGGTTTGTTCGGGGCTAAATGGCGGCCTTACCTCTCGCACCGCATCCAATACCGGCACGCCTTCTGCCGATAAATGTGCAATGGCCAGCGTCATGGAATCCGACATGCCGCCGGACGGGTCTACAAATGCCGTGTAGGCCACGCCCTGCATCGGGGGCAATTCTGCCCGCCCGGTAGCTGTAACGCCGTCCACAAGCTCACGCGTGACGAAATCGGCCAGGTCATCGCGAAACTCCGCACCATATTCCGCACGGGCAGCCTCGGGGTCTTCTTCGTATGCCTCTTTAATGATCGCCGGATCAATCCGGGGGTTCATGGTGGCCGTGTCAGCCTTCCACACCAGGACGCGGGCGGCATCCTGCCCGTAGTGCTTGCGAAACGTTGCGTATAATGCGCCCCGCTTGGCATAGGGCGAAGATGCTAGGAGCAGTATCGCCCCCGGTATCGAGGCCATGCCGGGACGCAGAGCGCGCAGGATTTCTACGTCAGGATTTGCGGCGCCCTCGTCCTGCGGCCAGAACGCGATTTCATCGCAAAGCACCGCCGCGAAGCTATAGCCGCGTGTTGTGCGAAAGCTGGCGGTGCTGATCTCAATTACCACCCGGTTTGCAAGCTCGATGCTCTCGGCTGTCTCATTTTGAACCAGAGGGGCGAGCAACGGAACGGCTTTCAAAATGCCGCTCGTATAGCGGAAGATCGAGCGGGCCTGCGCCCTGTTCGCGGCCAACACCGCGACAGTAGCAACCTCGCCCGGCGCCAAATGAGGGCTATAATCGCGGAATGTCGCCAGGAACACCGCGATAAGGGCCAGTACGCGGCTCTTGCCACCACGCCGTCCCACAACTAGCGCCGCCTCGCTGAAAGGCGTCATGGGGGCCACTTCGCGCCCCGTGCAAGCCGTGTATAGAGTTCCCTGCGCGTCGGACATGGGCAAGGCGAACAGGGCCGCCAGGAAAGCCCGCCAAGCGTTCCAGGATTCACCTTTGAAGTGCGGGGCAAACATTGCGGGATCGTCCAGCGCCGCGAGGATATTACCGGGCGGCAGGGCTTTTGCGGAGTTAGTCATCGTTCTGTGCTCCAACGCCATAGCGGTTGCGTAGTTCGCGCAGGGCGTCATCAGCAGTGGCCGATGGGGCAGCCGACTTTTCTAAGCCAAGGTGGCGCAAGGAACGGCTGACGGCATTGTGCCAGCCCAAGTAGGCGCGCTGGTCCCGTTCCGTCATATCTCCACCACGCATCGTCTCGCGGTCCATCAACTCCATGCGCAGCGTCAGAACGGCAACCCGCTCAATGAGCATTCGCTGAGTGATCGAAAGCGAGCCCCCGCCGCTAGAACAGATTGCGCGCATATCTCAATGGGTGCCCGTGTTTTCATCTGGATGGCATCGGCCGCGTCGCGCAGGGCACCAAGAGCTTCGATAGGAAACCCGGCGGGGGGTTGTATCTCGCGGAACAGCGGCCGCCTGGCGTCCGGCGGAGCGGTGGCGGCGGCCACGGCGTTTTGTGCGATGGTGGCGGGGTCGAATTTCAGAACCTTTCCGGCCTCACTCATCGGACAGCACTCCCTAGCGCGCTGGCAATCGTGGCCTGCACCTCGGTTGCATCCAGCCCGGCGGAAAGGCCAGCGTGTGCCATCGCCTCGGCAATCTCGCGGGGAGAAAGGGTGCCGGATGCAATGAAGCGGGCAAGCCCGTAGGTTTCGGCGTTCAGGGTGGAGTTGCGGCTGCCGGTGGTGGTGCCTGCCACGCGCCGCACGGCGTTGTGCAGGGCGGCGGCGGCATAGTTCCGGGCCTTGTCAGCACCAATGCCCGGCGGGGGCGTCCAGGGCGCCAGCGCGCCCCTGAGAGGGGCGGGTGATGATGGGACGGCCGGGAGCACCCAGGTTGGCAGATCAGCAGGTGGAGCGGCCGAGAGTAGCGGCAGCCCGGCAGCGGGCCAGTAAATCGCCAAGGCTCCCGCCGCGCGCAATTCCACGCCAGCATGAATTTTGCCCAGCGGGATTGTACGCTGACCGGGCCTGTATCGGAACACCAAATGCCTGCCGCCGGACCGGGTGCTGTATTCCTCCGTCTCAGGCAGGCGGTTGCGGGCCGCTTCCAGCCAATCCAGGCCGCCATTTTTGGCCTCAACATCCAGTGCCATTACGCCGGATGGCTCGCCACACAAAACGGCGGGGACTAACAGCGGATTTGTGAACCAATCACGTAACGTCTCCGGGTCTTTGCTGGCAAGGTTCTGCCAGTTTTTGTGAATAGGACGCTTGCTGGGCGCGTGCATTGGCACAACTGCACGGCCCTTTTCGGCTAAGATGAGCGCGTGCCGTTCCGGGCTTGCGTCAAATTGTCTGTTGAATTTGTCCTGCGATTCGTCTATAAAATTTCTATTCATGGTGTTTCTTTCTTCGCTCCCTGCGCCGCTACAACGGCCAGGGGGTTTTTCATGTGAGGGGATCATGCGGCGGTGCCATTTGAGGCGGGCAGACTGTCAATGAAAGCCTGTAGACTAGCTGCGGGAACAATCGTTGCGCTGCCCAGCTTGCGGGTTTCCAGCTTGCCCTGCTTCACCAGTTCCCAAAACTTCGAATGTTTGATGCCAAGCGCGGCTCGGACGAGAGTCCTTGTGGTTGATAGTGGTCGTTTTTGGGTTGGGCAAGCACGGCGGGCGCAGGACATGGAGCAGCTCGTGGTCCGGCGCGCGGCTGACCATGCGACGCTGCGCTTTTCAGAAGCACTGAGGGAAGGCTTGAAGGCAGCATAGCCCGACATGTTGCCGATTCCGACGAAGGCGCCCAGTGATTCCGAAATATACTCGCCCATTGATTCCGGGATATCGTCGCCCAGGGTTCGGAGCCTCGCTGGCTGAAATTTTTGTGGCATTTACGAAGTATCGACGTCAACCTTTCTCTGCAGCTTTAGTTCTTGTTTTGCGCAAGCTCTCGCTGGAGAGGTTGAGGCGATGGGCGTTGTGGACGAGGCGGTCCAGAATCGCGTCCGCGTAGGTTGGGTCACCAATGACAGCATGCCAGTCCTCCACGGGCAGTTGGCTGGTGATGATGGTCGAGCGCCGGCCGTAGCGTTCTTCGAGAATTTCCAGGAGATCATGCCGGGCTTGGGCGTCGAGCGGCTCCAGCCCCCAATCGTCCAGGATCAGGAGTTGGACGTTGCCGAGCGTGCGGCTGATGCGGTTATAGCGTCCATCGCCGCGGGCCAGCGCCAGCTCGCCGAAGAGTTTGGGCACGCGCTGGTAGAGCACCGAGCGGTTGTCGCGGCAGGCTTTATGGCCGAGCGCGCAGGCCAACCAACTTTTTCCGACCCCGGTGGGGCCGTTGATCACCAGGTTCTCGTGTGCGTCGATCCAATCGCCCGCGACGAGTTTCTGGAATAACAGCCGGTCGAGGCCGCGCGCGGCGCGGTAATCGACATCCTCGACCAGTGCCTGCTGGCGGAGTTTGGCGTGGCACAGCCTGGCGGCGAGCTTTTTGTCGCTGCGATAGGCCATCTCCCGGCCGAGCAGCAGGGCCAGCCATTCCGGGTGGGTCAGCGCGCCGGCCTGGGCCTGGTCTTCGGTCTCGATGAACGCCTTGGCCATGCCGAACAGCGCCAACTGGTTGAGCTGGTCGTAGGTGGGGTGGGTGAGCACGATGATGATCCTTTCAATGGTAATAGCGTGAGCCGCGGATGTTGCGATGTTGGATCGCCAGGCTGTCCTCGGCCCGCTTGGGCGCGGCCTGACGATCGAGGTTGTTGTCCAGAATGGATTTGACGGAGCCATATGTGCGCGCGCCGATCTCCAGCGCCCTCGCGGCGGCGGCGTCCACGCGTTCCTGGCCGAAGGCTTTGACCAGCCTGACGATCCCAAGGCAGGCCCTGAACCCTTGCTCCGGGTGGGAACGTTCCTCCAGGATCAATGCGCACAAGGCGGCAGTGGACGGGCCGATGGCCGCCGTATCCCGCCGGATGCGCTCGATGGTCCAGCCGGCATAGCGCCGGTGGCTGGCGGGCATGGCCTCAAACGCCCTGGTATGCGCGCCGATCCAGTCCGCCAGGCCCTGCCTCCAGGTCGCCTCGGCATAGGTGCAGCTGGATGCACCCATCACCGCGACGAAGATCCCGGCCGGCCTGGCCTCGCCGGTCAACCGGTCAAACACCTCCACCCGGTCGCCCGCGTAATCGACAAAAAGCTTCTCCCCGCCGGCATGGGACTGGCGCATCGTGACCGAGAGCTTGCCCTCCCAGCCGCGGTACAAGTCGCACCACCGCGAATACCGATACCCATCCGGATGCTGGGCAATATATTCATCCCAGAGGATCGTAAGCGTGACATGCTTGCGTTTGAGCTCGCGGTGCACCCAGGCCCAGTCCGGTTCACCATATTGCCGATACCCCTGCTTCTTCCCGGCATTGCGATACATCCGGCCTTCCAGAACCGTGTCCGTGACCTCATCGCCCAGCGGCCAGGCCAGACCCGCGGCGGCGAACCGCTTCAGCGTCTCGCGCACCGTCGAGGGCACCACCCCGGTCCGCAGCGCGATCTGGTGCTTCGACACACCAGCATATCCAAACGAATAATCTCGCGCACCTGGCGCATGCAAACTCTCCCTGCTGGCATCAATCCCCTCCTCGGCTAAGGCCAAAAAGGCGATCCTAAACACAGCCAGCGGGGAACTCGTCACCCCTTCAATGCCGGGCGACAATATCCCAGAATCATGGGCGAGGATTTCTCGGAATCAGTAGGCGACTATTTCTCGGAATGGATGGGCGGCTTCACTCGGAATCAGCAGACATGTGACAGGGCTGCGAAAATCCGGCACAACATGGCTTCGTTAGAGCAGAACAAGCCTGGAACATTTCCACTCTTGGCCATCCACGCAGACACGCCATCCTCGCCGTGGCACCGGCCGCGTCCATAAACACCCGGCGTGACGAGTGCTCCCATGTGGCCCGAGCAGATTTCCGGCACCCAGGTCAAACCGTGTTTAAAGCAACTTTGCCGTAAATTCATACCGGGCGTGGCAACCCCAGCCCCAGCAATGCGGCCAGAGAGAGTTCCGCTGCCCGCAACTGCGTGTGCAATTGAATTGCCTCGCGCTGGCGGTCTCCGGCCG
>JAEHJW020002533.1_pt1 | contig 11953 bp, 13 predicted proteins | sample 9271431 | NCBI WGS metagenome assembly JAEHJW02
AGAGATGAAACCTCAATTTAATGTATTGGTATTGTTGGTAAGCATGGCGCTAATCTGCAAACGGAGGGGGGGTCTTGAAATACGAAGTGCGCGCGTCGGGCACATATAGAGTTCATCCATTCCCCCGGATTTTGGTTTTCTCGGCATTATTTTCCTTTTCCGCAATGCTACCACGGGTCGGGGGGGATGGGGACAGTCAGAACTGACAGGTCGGGGTCAGAGGCCCAGCTCGCTGTGGGAGCCGAGGCGGACGAGCTGCAGCTCGTCTTCTCCCAGCTTCCTATAGATCAGCACGAGATCCGGCTTGATGTGGCAGTCCCGGCAATCATTCCATTCGCCGGTCAGGGCATGGTCCCTATGTTTTTCGGCGAGCGGCTCGTCGCGGGCGAGGGACTTCAGGATATCGATGAAATCGTTGGAGAGCGCATCGCGGTGAGGACCCTTCGACTCCCGCTTCAGGTCCCGTTTGAACTGCCCGGTCTGCTTAATCGTCCGCATCGATTGCGGACTGGAGATCGGCGATGGATACCGTTTCCAGATTGCCGCGGCGAGCTTCCCTGATGGCTGCGACAGTGGTTTCGTTGGGGATCAGGGGATCGAAAGGCAGGGCATGCTCGCGCGCAACCCGGGTGAGCATGAGGCGCACTGCGTCCGACACGGTCAGCCCCATCGCGGAAAGCACTGCCGAAGCCTCTTCCTTGATGGCGCCGTCGATGCGGGCCTGTACCAGCTGGTTTGCAGCCATGAAATGTCTCCCTGAATTGTGCATTACATTGTAATTCATAATGCGGATTCCGGCAATGTCAAATCATCTGCTCCGCTTGATCAGCCGGTAGGCGGTGGCGCGGTGGATGCCGAGCTTCTGGGTGATTTCGTCGATGTTCCTGCCGTTGAAGGTGCGCTTCACTTCCCGCCCGACGTAACCTGGAGAGGCCTTGGGAACGTAAAAGCGCATTCCGGCGCACTCCTTGCGGATGGCGAGCTCAAGCTGCAGGGCGGTTTCCTCGGAAAATTCCGGATCGAGCTCGAAAAGCCGCTTGATGATCCGGGAGACGATGTCGCTCTTTTCCATCACCTCTCCCTGATCCTCCTCATCAGCTCGCCGTGCCGGTCGGGGAGCTGGTTTTGACTGGGTCTGTCCTGAACGGCAGGCTGCTCGATCCTTTTCTCGAAGAGGTCGCGGATGGGCGGGTCGACCGCTTGCCTGAATTTTGCCCAGTCGCCCTGCTGCATGCGGTGCAGCCCCAGAAAGTTCGCCGCCGCGAGGTTGTACACGGCGAGATCCAGCGCCTCGTTCCTATCCGCCTTCGCCTTCACCCATTCGGTGATGCGGTGGCCGTGCCGGTATCGCGTCAGGCGGTGCTCTGCGGTGAGCTGCCTGAAATAGTCTTCCGGCAGATCCTTGGAGAAATGCACCGCCCCCGGGCCCGTTTCGAGATGCCAGCGGCTCGCGAGCCAGTCCTTTGCGGTGTCGGTGCCGACCATCCACAGTTCCGCCCCGTGCTGCAGCGCCTTGCCGCGCTGGTTGATGTCCACCTTGCTCGGCCGGTTGGCGAGGATCGGTCTGCCCGGCCGGCTCGCGCCCTTCACCGCCAGTACCTTCCTGTGCCGCCTGAACCGGGTGAACTGGTAGACTTCCTGGGTGTGGTGCCCGCCCGAGTCGACGCAGACCGCCGAGATGATCATCGGCATTCCTGAAGGATGGAAGAGCGGGGTTGCAAGCAGCCTGTCGAGTTCGAGCCAGGGTTCCTCCTCGGAAGGGGAACCCCAGATCGCCTGGTAGTCGATCACCCAGCATTCCATCCCCTCCCCCCAGCCCACGATCTTAGCTTCCAGGCGGTTGCCCTGCACGTCGACCGCTGCGGTGAGGATCAGCGCGCCCTTCGGCACCGTCCTCAGCCTGTAGTCCTCGGCCCGAGCCATCAGCGCGTCGTAGTGGGTGGATTCGACAGCCGGGTTCCAGCAGATCGCGAGCCGGGTGTTGTAGAACACCTGCATCGGCTCCTCGTCCCCGCGCTCCAGCGCAAGCTTTGCCTTCAGGTACTGCCTCACCAGCGCCTTCCAGCCTATCCAGCCGAGCGGCGCGTAAAGCGCGGAGAGCTCGAAGCTCGCCGTGATGCCGTCCCCTGCGCTCGACGCCCGCCATTTCCCCTTCTCCAGCATCCCCGTCTTGGCGGACTCCTCCATCCTTTCCCCGCAGCCTATGCAGACCATCCAGGCGTCGTGCTCGTCCCACTTCACGGCTTCCCATTGGAGCGTCTGCATCGTCCCGCATTGCGGGCAGGGCACGTAATATTTCCTCTGGTCCCCTTCCTTGTACAGGTCGTCGATGCGGCTCATCGTCTCCAGGGTCGGGGAGGAGGAGAAATACACCTTGGAATTGAAGGAGAAGGTCGAGGTGCGCGCATCCGCCAGCTCGATCGGGTCCCCCTCCCCGTCGACGCTCGCCTCCCAGCGGTCTATCTCGTCGCCGTAAACGTAGCGCGCCGCGATTTCGGCCAGGTTCGAGGCGGAGCCGGCTGTCGAGATGTAGAGCGTCCCGCCGTCGAATTCCTTGGCGTCCATGGTGTTGCGGGAATCCCGGCTCCTGGGCTCGGCCACGCGCTCGCGCAGTTCGGGCACCGCCTTGATGGTCTCCCCGATCCGGTGCGAGACCCTTTTCGCGATGTTGCTGGTGGGAAGCAGCACCAGGATGTTGGCCGGCGCCTGGTGGATGCTCGCAGAAATCCAGTTGAGCCCGACCTGGGTTTTCAGCAGCTGGGAGGCCCCCTTCACGATCACCCTTCTGCAGGGATGCGAGGGCGAGAGGCAGCGCATCACTTCCCGCGCATAGGGCGTCCTGTCGGTGCGGTAGGGACCGGGTTCGGATGCCCCGGACTTTTTCGGGATGATCATGTACCGGTCCGCCCATTCGTCGACCCACAGGTCCGGGTCGGGTTCGAGCCCCCGGGAGAACCGGGCGAAATAGGCGGCATCCCCTTCAGTTATCCGTTGCATGGCCCTCCCCTATGGCGCGTGTGAGCCGGGCGATCTCGCTCAGCACCTTCCTGAGTTCCTCGCGCATCCGGATTTCGACCTTGAGCGGATCGGATACCACGGCGAGCTCCCCGGCGAGCTTGCCCGGCACGGACAGGATCATGTCGCGCAGCAGCCTGCCCGCCTGGTAGGCGGCAGATTCGACCTTGTCGCGCGAAACCAGCCTGCCGCTCATCTCCGCAAGCTGCATCTCGACTTTCAGCGTCTCGGCCTTCTCGCGCCTCGCCTTCATCGCCCAGTATTCGATGACTTCTCCGTCGGGCGCATCGGGCTCGCCCCGGCCCTTTCCGGAATTGGCGCGCGCAGCCTGCTCCGGGTGGGTATTCCGGCTCCACTGGATGTCCGCGACCTCGACGTCGATCATGCCGTTGATCAGCGTGATGCGCTTCGTATCCACCGCCTTCGATACCGCCGCCCGGCTCACGCCGCGGCGCCTGGCATATTCGGCCTGGGTAACGAGATCAGCCATTTCCCTCCTTCCTGTCTTGCCTCATATCCGCTTCCTCCGCCTGCAGCGGTAACTACTCTGTGTGCTGGATAACATTGCCAACAATTCGGCTCTTTCATCCCGGATCGGGCGTCTGGATCGTCCGTTGATCCAGACGTCCGCATCGCCCCTCGGCAGTGCTGCTATCCGCCCTCGCCGATCATTGCTCTGAGAATTCTTGACCATGCTGCATGCATCCGGCAGATCCGGGCCCTGCTATCCCCGTCCCTCTCTTGCAGCTGATGCTGTAAACCCCGTATAACCCACTCCTGTAAACCGCTGTAAACCAGTCCGTAAACTCCGGATTTTTTCCACCCCCTGCCGCTTCCCCGCGGTTCGAATTGCCCTCGCGGAAAGGTGCCAGGAAGGACCCGCCGCTTTTCATCTCGCGGTTGCCGCCGCCTGCATCATGGCCAATCTGAAATCCCCTTCGAAATATTTCTCGACCGTCTTCTCGGCCACCACGTCGAAGTCGAGGCGCTTCCTGTACATCGTGCTTTTGACGAAGATCAACACAGGCCTGATCGCATGACCTTCCGAGAATGCAAAGCGCTGCCAGATACCGGGCGGCAAACTTCCCCCAGGCCCTGCCACAAAATAGCTGTAACCCATATTCCTTCTGCTGCCCCGGGCGAGCCTTCCCCTTCCGGCCGCGCTCATGTTTGCCCGGTATCCGACTTCCGGAAAGGCGCGGAAATAGGCGAGGATCTGCACAATCTGCCCTCTGCTCATGTTGCCGTAAGCATCAAACCTTGCACCCGATCCGGGCACTGCGACATACCCTTGCGGCATGGCCCCCACCGCGATCAATGCGCGCTCGAAGCGCTTCTGCCCCCTCGACCCGCCCAGAATCTGGGGGGCAAGATACTTGTCGGCCGATATCGCCTTGGTGGCCATGTTCTTCGGCTCGACATAGGCCGTCAGGTTGGCCTTTGTTGCCTTCCTGATCCTCAGCGCGCTCAACGTGTAGGGCGTGGGCCGGTCGAACACGCCGCGCATTTCATTGACCTCGGCTTCCTGCACCCGGGTAGCAGTACGATTGAGCGCCAGCATCGTGCCGTAGGGGATCTGCCTGCGCTGTATGCCGGACAGCCATGGTTTGAGTTTCCAGAGATCATGCTTTACCGTGATTTCGATCATGCCTTCCCCTCCCGGATCTCCCGGCTTTTCCCGGCCAGCCAATTCGCCCAGGATTCGATCATGTCCATTTCCCCTGCTTCGATGCGGCGCCGGATCGACGCCCCCATGTCACTGATGTCCTCCTCAGACCAGCCATCGCGTTCCCTCAGCCAGTCCGAGACGACCTGATAATCCTCGCGCATCCTGTCTATCAGTCCGCCGTCCATACCGCCTCACCTGTCAAAATGACTTGGACGCCTGCAGCCCGCATTTTTCCTTGCCCCGTCCTTCATCCCCACCGTCCTGAAAGAAAATACCAATTCCGCACGCGCGGGCATGCGCTCGCCCGTCCGCCCGCCCCTGCGCCTGAAATTCCGGTATGGACGAGCTGGGACGATGGGACGAAGGCGCTGCCGATAAGGCTTTCCGCCGTCCCACCTTTTCCGGTCAGGTGGGACGTGTTGTCCCGGGTTGCCTGCCGATCCCTGGTCAGAACGGGACAATGCCCTTCTCCTTGGTATTGCCGGGCTTCTGGTAGTAATAACCTCTCGCGCCCGTCGTTTCTCGTTTCCTCTCCCATCCAAGCCGATTCATTACCGTGCCGACCCGGGAGCTCATGGTTTTCATGGAATCGAATTTCGAAACCTCGACCTTGAGACATTCCGTCAGCACCTCGCAGGCCGTAACCTTTTCCTTCGAAATTTCCCCAAGCCATTTGATGATGAGATATTCCCATGGGTCCTCGATCTCGCGGGAGCGCTGCTCGGGCTCGAAGAGGCGATGCTGCTCATCACGGGTCGGATGCCAGCGCTCTCCACTCCTGAAGCGCGCCACGGCCTCGGCGAAGAGCTGATCGCGAATCATGGCCAGACCGTCGATATCGACGCCTTCCTTAACCTGCAGCGGCCAATAGCGGGAATTGCCGGTCTGATCCTTGAAATACTGGCTCTGGTTGGTAGTCCCGACGAAAACCGTCTGCCGCGGCCAGTCGCGCGGGCTTCTTTCATAGGGGGCTCGAAAACGGTCGACGGGGCTTGAAATGAAGCTCTTGATGCGTGTGGTCTCGGCGCGATTGAAGGCGTCGAGCTCGGCGATTTCGTAGAGCATCTTGCCCTGGATCAGCTGGAAGGAATCCTTGTTGTTGAGGTCGATCGGCGAATCGCCGAACCATTTCCCGCCCAGAATGCGCAACACGGAAGACTTTCCCTGGTACTGGCTGCCCTCGAAAATGGGCATGGCGCGCATGATGCACCCCGGCCGGTAGATTCGCGCCACCATGCCGATCAGGAACATGCTTGAAACCTTTCTGACGTATTCCGTGCTCTTCACTCCGACGAAGGATGAAATCCAGCTTTCGAGCCTGCTTTCCCTGTCCCATTCGAGCGAATCGAAATACTGCCTGACCGGATGCCAGGGAGATTCCGAAGCAGCCCACCCCACCGCTGCGGACAGGTTGTCTGCCGATCGGATGATGAGGCGCTCGTTCTGGGCGAGCCAGAGCCCGAGGCGAAGATCGTCGTTATGGTCCCAATCGGCTCCTTCCTCGAATCCCTGTTCTGCATCCCATGGAGCCGGCCTGCGCTTGACCAGCCGGATCGAGAATTCGTCGACCCAGAGCAAGTCGCGCCAGAGCGGATGATGTTTCAGGATGAGGTAGATGTTTTCCCGGCAATCGATCAGCCTGTCGTCCTTCCTGAGCAGCTGGTATCGCCAGGAATCGCCATCGCCAAAGGCAGCCATGTCCGGCCCGGCTTGCGCTGGCCGCCTGAGATTGCCGATGATGAAGTCGCCGAGGGGCTTTCCCTTCAGCCCCTCCTGCACCGCATCGAAAATGTCCCAACCCGAGGGCTTCTTTCCCGGCCCGGGGATTTTCACTATGCTGGCCTCGCACCCCATCCCCTTCAACCTGTGGGCGATCTTCTCGGCGGCCAGCACGCCCGGCTGCTTCGCCTCCGGCATGAGCTTCCCCCCCTTGTCCTGCTGCGCATCGCAATCCGGCCAGACGATCACCCTGCGCCCCTTCAGGGGGCTCCAGTCTGCCTTCTCGACCGCCCTTGCCCCTCCCGGCCAGGTGACGACGGCAAAATCCGGAAGCTGCTCCTGACCGACATCCGCGCATTTCTCCCCTTCGACGACGAGGACGACAGCATCCGGCCTGGACGCAAGCCTGTCGAGACCGTAAAGCGGCCTTGGCCTCGGCTGCGCCATCCAACGCCACTCGCACTGATCCGTGATGCTGTTCCTGCACCAGGTGAGCGGCAGGATTTCCTTCCCCCCTCCCGAATTCTTGAACCTGCAGACATAGCCCAGAATAGCGCCCCTTTCGTCCCGATAGGTCCAGATTGCTTCGGGCCTGCCCCGCCTCAGATGCGCCTTGGGCGGTTCGGGCAGCATCAGCGGGACCGGAACAACCGGTATCCAGAGCGAACCGTGGCCGGGTTGCCCCTGCCATACCTCGCCGATGCCGAGTTCTTCGGCAAGTTCCTTTGCCGCCCTGCCCTGCTCGTTTCTGGTGAACAGGTAGGCGTACAGGCTGACCGGGTCGCGCCCCCGATCGTCCGTGGCGAAATCCGCCCATTCGCCGGTATTCAGGTTGATCGAGAATGAGCCGATGCGATCGTCGCTCCGGGTCGGATTGAGCGCCCTGTATTCGTGCCCATTGCGCTTTCCGCCCGGAAGCCATTTCGAAACATGACTGTCGAGGCCCTGCATCAAGTGCCGATTGACGGTATCGAAGTCGACTGCGGTTTTCATCGGAATTCCGCGGGCAGCCCGTCGTTCGGGTGGGGATAGAGGTCGGAGCGCAAAGCATTGGGGGTGATCTGCCATTCGACCACCTGGCAGATCGGGATCACGTATTTGGCCGGCGGCACCGGCCCCACCACCCGGTTCAGCCATTTCCAGACATGAACCTGACCGACCTTGTCTCCCGGAAGGATCGCGCGCAGCCGCCTGGCGAGCTCGGATTGCCCGCCGCATAGCTCCACGGCCTTTTCGAGAACTTGGGTCTTCATAATCCCGAAATATAGACAATGGCAAGCGCATTTCAAGTACTTTGGTAGTTTGACTGCCAATAACTTTGGTAGTAGCCTATGCCGATGAACTTCAATGACAGGCTGAAAAAAGCCAGAGAACAGACCGGAATGAGCCAGCAGGGTCTGGCGATGAAGTCCGGCGTGAAACAGGCGACCATTTCCAAGATCGAGCGGGGAGACTCGAAATCGTCCACCCATACCGTCGAGCTCGCGCTTGCCTGCGGGGTGCGGCCGGAGTGGCTCGCAACCGGAGAGGGCGAGATGACGCTCGGCCCCGGCTCACCCGAGGTCAAGCTCAAGCAGGCCATTGATATCCTGCAGCAGATTCCGGAACACGCCCTGGACGAAACCATTTCTGTCCTGCAATCGATCCATAAGCTCGCCAGGCGTTACTGAGCCGCCTCTTTCCCATTCTTCCGTCTTCATTTTGTTTCGATATTGGAATACCATTATCGAACTTTAATACTTTAATAGTTGACTAAGTCGATATCTTGTCTATATTCGGTAATGACATGGTTCACATCAGAGTCTCAAATGATCCTCTTAGCCTCCTTGCTATTCTTTGCGGCCGCCCTTCTTGCACTGCATTTGCGTCATCATCATCGCGGCTATCACAGGATCTTTCTCGCAAGATCCAGGTGGCAGCGCCTCCTGGACAAATTCACGCTGACGAGATGAGACTGGATAGCCTCACGATCATCAATCTCACCGGGCGCAAGCGCAGAAGCGCCCAAGTAGCCTGGTTTCTGGATAATTTCGGCGTGGAGATTCCTTGCGACCATATCGGCCCGATCATCACCGAACAGGCTTATGAGAAACTGCTTGAAAAGCGCCTTGGCATTCTTTCATCTCCCGATCAGAAGGCAGGCAGGCCCATGGTGAAACTTTTGCGGAAGAAGCTCGTATGAGCCGGCCAAGAAAATCGAGCCGGTCGCTCACCGGTTCCAGAATTTACATCAGGCACAAACGTTATTATTATTTTGCCCCCAAACCTTTCCTCAACGATGTTTCAGGCAAGGTGACTTCCTGGCATCCCCTCAGCCTCGTATATGAAGGGGAGCTCAAGGCTAGGATCATGTTGAATGAACTCCTTGGAAGAATTGAAAAGCCCAAGGGTAAAGGCGATTTCTGTGCCTGGTTCGGCAAATGGCGAAATCAGGTTATCAAACAGCGAAATCTTGATTCACCAACCGATCCGGCCAGAGCGAAAATCTGGGAAAAGGGAACCAAGGCTCTCCTGTCCGTCTATTCCGTCATCGAAATCGCCTTTGCCGACTTCGACATTGTCGAAGTGATGCCCCACGACATCGCTGTATTTGTCGACCAGTGGGAAGGAAGGAGATCCGCCCAATCCTACAAGGGCCATCTATCAAAATTCTTCGAATGGTGCTGTCGACGGGGCATCCTGGCAACCAATCCTGCCCGAGAAGTGTCAGTGGCAACGCCCAAGAAGCGCGATGTCTACATCACTGACGATCAGTATGCGGCGATTCGCAGTGCTCTTTTGACAGGGAACGACGGGAAGCCAACGAGATCAGGTCCGATGGCCCAATGCTACATGGATTTGCTCTATCTGCTTTACCAGAGAGGCACAGACGTCCGCCTTTTGAGGTGGGACCAAATCACTGACGAAGGGATTCTTTTCAAGCCGACCAAGACTGAACGATCAAGCGCCGCCAGGGTCTTCGTGCCCATTGGGGAAGATACCAAGGCAGTCCTAGATCGCGCAAAATCGATCAGGAAAATGCGCAGCATTTATGTCATCCATACCGAGCACGGCCAGCCCTATACATCGCACGGCATCGGCAGTCTTTTCGAGCGGGCCTGCGAAAGAGCGGGAATCGAGGGTGTGACGCTGAAGGACATCCGGGCAAAGGCCGCTACGGATGCCAAGAAACTCGGGTACGGAGAAGCACAGATACAGACGGCGCTTGCCCATACCGACGGCGCTACGACGAGAAGCTACATCCGCAGCCGCGAGACCCCGAAATCGGAAGTCATATTGACCTTGCCAGGCAAAAAATAAAGCGAGTATTAGAAAAATTTCTAATACTCGCCATGATCAAAAGGCAACAATAATCCATAACCTTTTGATTGTATTGGTCGGGGCGAGAGGATTTGAACCTCCTACCACTTGCACCCCATTGAAGCAAATCACCGTTTTTTAACGTCCGCTAATATTCTCGAAACATTCCATATCGCATGATTTTATAATAACTTTTCAGTTTGCATTGTCCAAGGACGTTCTTTACAATTCGAAGCAAGCCGCAAGTTTTGTTGGGCACTTTGTTGGGCACTTTTTCTTAAACATTTCGATACAAGTGATAGGAAATGATGCGTGCAAGTGATAGGAAGACCGTCAGATCATGCCGAAATTGACTACGAAAGAACTTGAAGCCTTGAACGAATCGGACAAGGGAAAGCGTCTCCCAGACGGGCGCTCCATGTATGGGATCGTAAAATCAAACTCGAAGGGAATCAGCGTCCTTTTCCGCTGGCGTTACAGATTCGAAGGTAAACTCAAAGACTATACTTGCGGAACATGGCCCAATGAATCGCTGAAATCAATCCGCACTCACCGGGACGATGCGGAATCGATGCTACGTGGAGGAAAAGACCCAGGGCGAGATAAAACCATCGCCAGAATTGAGAAAAAAGCCGAGCAGGTCGAAAAGCTGGTGAAACAGCATGTCAAACTTGCCGAAGCTGAAGCGCTATGCGCGAGGCTGACCGTCAATGAGCTGTTCGATCAATGGTCTTCCATCGAATTGAAAAACCGCAAGGACGGCGGAGCGGAACTCCGCAGGGCGTTTTCCAAGGACGTGCTACCCAAAATAGGGAAACTTGCCGCCGAGGACGTGAAGAAGGCCCATATCATGGCGGTAATCGATGCCTTGCTTGCTCGGGGCGTACCGAGGATGGCGAAGCGTACCCTGGCCGATATGCGCCAGATGTTCAGATTTGCCGAACAGCGGGATATTGTTCAACATGACCCGACCGCGAAGATTGAGAAGAAGCGAATCGGGGGGCAGGACGTGGAGCGCGACCGGGTTCTATCAGAGGCTGAAATTCGGGAATTGCGCGACAAACTGCCTGATGGCCGTTTTCTGCATTCCACTGAACTGGCCTTATGGATTCAGCTTTCGACATGCTGCAGGATAGGGGAAATCCTGTCGGCGGAATGGAAAAATATCAATTTGGATGAAGGGGCCTGGAAGATTCCAGAAGAAAACTCGAAGAACGGCAAGGCGCATGTTGTTTATCTCTCGGATTTTGCAATCGACAAATTCAAGAGGCTCCAGGAAATCAGCGGCACAAGCACATGGTGTTATCCTGACCGCACAGGAACCAAGGCTGTCTGTCCGAAAACCATTACCGTGCAAATTCGGGATAGGCAGCGCGGCAAAGCACTTTCCAACAGAAGCGGCACACCGGAAGCGCTCAAGCTCTCAGGGGGAGAATGGACGCCCCACGACCTCCGGCGAACAGGCGCAACCATGATGGCCCGTCTCGGGGTTCTACCTGCCGTAGTCGAAAAGTGCTTAAACCATACCGAACAGAACCGCGTTCTGAGAACCTACCAACAATACGGTTACGAAAAGGAAATGCGCGAGGCATGGCATCTGCTTGGGGATCGACTTGAAATCCTCTTAAGAAACACCTCCCAACTTACTGATTTGTAATGGCGCAATCATGCGGGATGTTCGGTGGCGACGAGTTTCATGCCAAGTTTTTCGGCACGCTGGGTCAGTTGCCGCAATACGCGCTGGCGGTAGCGTTCCTCATAATAATCCTGGCCTTGGTCGATATATTCCTCACCACGGGTCAACATCGTGTAGATCAGGCGCGCCAGTTTGTGAGCTGCGGCAGTGACGGCCTTTGGCTTGTCCATTCGCGCGCACATCCTGCGGAAGTAGGCGCCGAGTGCCGATTGACTGCTGCGAAGCGCCGCTGCGGCCAATCGCAAGGCTTGTGCTGCACGGTTGGCCACTCGCTTGGTCTTGCCGCTCATCACCTTGCCGCCTGTAATCTTGGTCCCGGGACACAGACCCAGCCAACTGGTGAAGTGCCCGACTGTGGGAAAGCGTGACATGTCCGCCCCGGTTTCGGAGATCACCGCGAGCGCAGTCGTCACGTCGATGCCGTCTATCCGCGTAAGGTCCACCCCACACATCCTGAACAGTTGCGTGCGCAAATCGAATTTCGGCGCGTTGCGGGCACGTCCCCGCTTTTTGCCCTTTGCGGGTTCTCCGTCATGAATTTGCAGACTTTTCAA
>JAEHJW020005271.1_pt1 | contig 11950 bp, 15 predicted proteins | sample 9271431 | NCBI WGS metagenome assembly JAEHJW02
GCGGGTCTGGATCGCTTCGAGGAACGTCACTGGCGGGAACTGGAGCGACAACTGGGGCTGGCCAGTCCGCCAGCCCTTGAAACACCTACTGAATCCATCAACGAGGCCACCCAACGCGGTGGCCTCGCTGTTTCTGGCAACCGCAACACCGGTCGGCGCGTGATCAAAAGCCGCTGGCTGTCCTGACACCCCAAGGAGAAAACATGAGTCTTGCTACCCGTATCGAAAGCCTGGTCATCCGCGTCGCGCAGGAATTCAACGACGTCCGCGCCAAGGCAGGCAACCTGGCCAACCTCACCACCACCGACAAGTCAAATCTGGTCGCGGCCGTCAACGAACTGAAAGCCGCCGTGGTGTCGTCGGCGGTGATCGACGATGCGCACGTCGCGGCCACGACCACGTACTCGTCCAACAAGATCGTCTCGCTGCTCGATGCGCTCAAGACCGAAATCTTGGGCGGTGCCGATGCCGCCTACGACACGCTGGTGGAAATCCAGCAACTGCTGCAGAACGGCACCAGTGGCCTGGATGCGCTGCTCGCCGCCGTCAACAACCGTGTGCGCTTCGATGCGGCGCAGTCGCTGACCGTGGCCGAGCAACTTCAGGCACGCAGCAACATCGGAGCCGTCGCAGCCACCGATGTCGGCAATACCGACACAGACTTCGTCGCGGTCTTTGTGGGTGCGCTGGTCTGATGAGCCTCGCATCGCGCATCAGTGCGCTGGCCAGTCGTGTCGGGCTCGAGGTTAAGACCAAGATCGACGCCACCCACCCCGGCGTGGCCCGGGCGTGGGTGTGTTTCGGCTATGTCGGCACGCAGGTCGTCGTGCGCGCATCGCACAACGTGGCCAGCGTGACCCGGACGGCGGCGGGTCGCTACCGCGTGACCTTCACCGTTGCCATGCCCGACCCCAACTATTGCTGGACGGCGCTTGCCCGCAGCAGCACCAACAGCGGCACGCAGCGCATTGCCATCGTGCGATCCAGCGCCGACCAGAAGACCGCCCAGTACGTCGACGTTAGTTGCGCCACCACGTCTGCCTCGTTCGACGACTCCTCCGAAATCAACCTCACGGTGTACCGCTGATGGCCTACACACAAGCACACCTCGACGCACTGGAAGCGGCGCTGGTCAAGGGCGAAAAGCGCGTGACTTTTGGCGACAAGACCGTCGAGTACCGCAGCGTCGATGAACTCCAGGCCGCCATTGCGGCGGTCAAGCGCGACCTCTTCGAGCAGGCCGTGGATACCGGGCTGTGGCCTGGCGCGCCACGCCAGATCCGGGTCACCACTGGCAAAGGGTTCTGAACATGCAATGGTTTGACCGAATGCGTAGACGCGTCGGCATGAGTCTGCTTGGCGGCTCCCCGTTCTATGACGGTATCGGTGGCGGCCGTCGCGCATTGGCGTGGCAGGTCGGCAATCCCGGTGCAGTCGCAGCACTGGCGTTCACCCAGAACGAATTGCGCGCCAAGAGCCGCGATCTGGTACGCCGCAATGCCTGGGCTGCGGCAGGCGTTGAAGCCTTTGTCTCGAACGCCATCGGCACCGGCATCAAGCCGCAGAGCATGCTGGCCGATCAGCCCCTGCGCGAAGCGATCCACAGCCTGTGGTGGGACTGGTGCGAGGAGGCCGATGCCGCCGGACTGACCGATTTCTACGGCCTGCAGGCCTTGGCCTGTCGCGCCATGCTCGAAGGCGGGGAATGTCTGGTGCGGCTGCGCTATCGCCGCCCGGAGGATGGCCTGCCGGTGGGTCTGCAGTTGCAGTTGCTCGAACCCGAACACCTGCCAGCCACGCTGAATCAGGAGTTGGCTTCGGGAAACGTCATCCGTGCGGGCATCGAGTTCGACAAGCTCGGACGGCGGGTGGCTTACCACCTGTATCGCTCGCATCCGGGTGACGGCTCACTGGCCCCGATGTCAGGCACAGGTGGCGTGGTGGGAGGTCTCGACACAGTGCGTGTCCCAGCCAGCGAAATCATCCACCTGTTTCGTCCCTTGCGGCCCGGACAGATCCGGGGCGAACCGTGGCTGGCGCGCGCGCTGGTCAAGCTCAACGAACTCGACCAGTACGACGACGCCGAGCTCGTGCGCAAGAAAACCGCCGCGATGTTCGCGGGCTTCATCACGCGCCTGTCACCTGAAGACAACCTGATGGGTGAAGGCTTGCCGGATGCCAGCGGTGCGGCATTGGCCGGGCTGGAGCCGGGCACGATGCAGATCCTGGAGCCCGGCGAGGACGTGAAGTTCAGTCAGCCTGCCGACGTTGGCGCGAGCTACGCCGAATTCCTGCGCATGCAGTTTCGGGCGGTGGCAGCGGCGATGGGCATCACCTACGAGATGCTGACCGGCGACCTGACGCAAGTGAACTACTCGTCGATCCGGGCCGGGCTGCTGGAGTTTCGCCGCCGCTGTGAGGCCATCCAGCACGGCGTGATCGTCCACCAGCTGTGCCGCCCAATCTGGCGTGCCTGGATGGAGCAAGCGCTACTTGAAGGCGCGCTGGCGCTGCCGCAGTTCACCGAGAAGAAGCGCGACTACTTCGCGGCCAAATGGATTCCACAGGGTTGGCAGTGGGTCGATCCCAAGAAGGAATTCGACGCGATGCTGACCGCCATTCGCGCCGGGCTGCTGTCTCGCTCGGAAGCCATCTCGGCCTTCGGCTACGACGCCGAGGACATCGACCGCGAGATCGCCGCCGACAACCAGCGGGCGGACGAACTCGGTCTGGTTTTCGACTCCGACCCGCGTCACGACAAAGCGCCCCAACCATCGACATTGGGCGCTCCCATGAATGCGGCCGCCACGGTGACCGTGCCGCAAGACCAACAGGACAACTGACATGCAACTCGTTCATCTGGCGTCCCGCCTCTACGGGACGCCGCTCCTCATTGCGCGCCCCAAACTCGACGTGATCCTCTCCGTGTTGGGCTCCCGCATCGGCTTGCCCGATCTGGACATGGCAATGCCGCTGCCCATGCCGCGCCAAAGCGCCACATCGGGTCAGGCGGGCATTGCCGTCATCCCGGTGGTCGGCACGCTGGTCAGACGTTCGATGGGTATCGAAGCCGCCTCTGGCTTGATGTCCTACGGCGAGATCGAAGCCCGACTGAACGCCGCGCTGGCCGACACACAGGTGGCGGGCATCCTGCTCGATCTGGACTCGCCCGGCGGCGAGGCCTCGGGTGTGTTTGAGTTGGCCGAGCGCATCCGCGCTGCCAGCACCATCAAGCCGATCTGGGCGCACGCCAACGATGCCGCGTACTCGGCGGCTTTTGCCATCGCGGCTGCCTGCCAGCGCCTGACGCTGTCGCAGACCGCTGGCGTCGGGTCGATTGGCGTGATCGCGCTGCACGTCGACCAGTCGGTGATGGACGCCAAGGACGGCCTGAACTACACCGCTGTCTTCGCGGGCAGTCACAAGAACGATTTCTCGCCGCACGAGCCCCTCAGCCCGCAGGCCACCACCGCGTTGCAGACCGAGGTGGATCGCCTGTACGACATCTTCGTGAATCAGGTCGGACAGATGCGCGGAATCGATCCGGATGCCGTGCGCGCCACCGAGGCGGGGCTGTTCTATGGCGAGCAGGCGGTGGCAGCAGGCCTCGCCGACGCGGTGATGCCGTTTGATGCGGTGATGACCGAGTTCACCGACGCGTTGGCTGCCAAGCAGCGGTTGGCGCAGCCTGGCGTGGCCCGCGCCTCGCCGCGAAGCCTGTCCACTCAATCCATTTCAAACCCGCCCCGAAGCAAACCTTTCACCCTGGAGAACACCATGACCGACCCCAAAGACGACCACGAAAACCCGAGCGATCCGGCCGACACCGCCCCACAGGGCGACCAGCCGCAGACCGACAGCGATTCGCAACCGACGCCTGCGGCCCAAGCCGCACTGGCGCAGTCCTTTGCCAGCGGGCGCGGCCAAGCACAGGCCATTGCAGAGATGTGCCTGATCGCGGGCCAGTCCCAACGCACGGCGGAATTCCTCGCAGCAGGCTTCTCGGAAGCGCAGGTGCGCCGCGCCTTGCTCGACGCCCGTGCCGACCAACCCGAAATCGCCTCGCGCATCACCGCCGAGGCAGGAACCAGCCAGCACCCGGAAAACAGTCCGGTGGTCGCTGCCGTCAAGAAACTCACCGCCAAGGAGTAAGCCATGCCCACTGTCTCTCAACCCAAGAATCTCGGCGACCTGTTGAAGTACGAAGCGCCGAATCTCTACTCGCGTGACCAGGACACCGTCGCGGCCGCGCAGAACCTGTCGCTGGGCACCGTGGTGGGCCGCGAAACGGCTACCGCCAAGCTCAAGGCCCTCGACCCGATCGCCACGGACGGCACGGAAACCGCCGTTGGCGTGCTCGGCAATGACGTCGATGCGACACTGATCGACCGTGAGGACGCGATCCTGATCGCCCGCCACGCCATCCTCGCGCGCGGCGCATTGGTCTGGCCGACTGGCATCAGCACGGCGCACAAAGCGGCTGCCATCAAGCAACTCGCAGAACGTGGAGTCCTGGTCCGCGATAGCGCCTGACCCACTTCAACGCTCCGTTTCACTCCCCCCAAAACCCGCCGCTGGCGGGTTTCGTCATTTCTGGAGATCCCAAATGCAGAACCCTTTTGAAAACCCCGGCTTCTCGATGGCCAGCCTGACGGCCGCCATCAACCTCCTGCCCAACCGCTATGGGCGGCTGGAGCAACTCAACCTGTTCCCGGCCAAGCCGGTGCGCACCCGGCAGATCATCGTCGAGGAGTACGCCGGTCGTCTGAACCTGCTGCCCACCCGCGCGCCCGGTTCGCCCGGCACGGTGGGTGAACGTGGCAAGCGCAACCTGCGCTCCTTCGTGATCCCGCACATCCCCCACGACGACGTGGTGCTGCCCGAGGAAGTGCAAGGACTGCGCGCCTTCGGTTCCGAAACCGAAATGGAAGCCATCGGCGGTGTCATGGCCCGCCATCTGGAGACCATGCGCAACAAGCACGCGATCACTCTGGAGCATCTGCGCATGGGGGCGCTCAAGGGCAAGATTCTCGACGCTGATGGCAGTGAGCTCGTCGATCTGTTCGACGAGTTCGACATCACTGCGCAATCGGTGTCCTTCGAGTTTTCGACGGCGGCCGACAACGGGCAAATCAAGACTGCCTGCCTCGAGTTGCTGGGCCTCATGGAAGATGGGCTCACCGGCGAGTTCTCGACCGGCGTGCATGTACTGTGCTCGACCGAGTTCTTCCGGGCACTGACCACCCACAAGGAGGTCAAGACCGCCTACCAGAACTGGCAGCAGGGTGCAGTGCTGATCAACGACATGCGCTCGGGCTTCAGCTACAGCGGCATCACCTTCGAGGAATACCGTGGCCAGGCGTCCTTTGTGCAGGCCGACGGCACGCTGGGGTCGCGCCGCTTCATTGCCGCAGGGGAAGCCCATGCCTTCCCGGTCGGCACGGTGGATACCTTCGCCACGTACTTCGCGCCTGCGGACTTCAACGAGACCGTGAACACCATCGGCCAGCCGTTGTATGCCAAGCAGGAGCCGCGCAAGTTCGACCGGGGCACCGATCTGCACACGCAGTCGAACCCGCTGCCGATGTGCCACCGCCCGGGCGTGCTGATCAAGCTCGTTGCAGCCTGATGGATGTCGCGACGCTGTACGAAGCGGCCCGCAATGCCGGACTCCTGACCGCCGTCACGGTGGCGGGCACCACCGTGCAATGCGCCTTCCGTGCCCCCGACGAAACCGTGCTGGATGGTTTTGCACTGTCGCGGGACTACCAGATCGACTACCCGGCGTCCTGGCTGACGCTGGCTGCCGGGGACACGGTCGAGGTGGCAGGCAAAACCTATCAGGTGCGCGACGTGCGCGCCATCGGCGACGGCTCCGAGCGTCGCGCCTCGCTCTCCCAACTCTGAGGAACGCCCCATGAACTCCGTCCGCGAGCGCGTCTTGCGGGAGATCGTCACGCGCCTGGCATCTGCGATTGCCCCGATACCGGTGCTGCGCATGCCTGCCGTGCCGGTCACCCGCGAGGCCAGTCCAGCGCTGCTGCTGTTCGTCGATGGCGACAGCATCACCGCCCACGCCAACCACCTGGTCGACCGATTGCTGATCGTCCGGCTTGCCGTGGTGGCACGCGGTGCGGATGCCTTCGACGTCGCCGACCAGGCGCTGGTCGCGGCCCACGCGGCAATGCTCGCCGACCCGAATCTGGGCGGTCTGGCCATCGCCGTGCGCGAGATCGACTGCGAATGGGAGTTCGACGACGCCGACGCCGGGGCCGTCGCGCTGCCAGCCCGCTACGAAATCCGCTACCGCACCCACGCCATCGACCTCACCCAAACAGGATAAATCCCACATGCACATCGAACTACTGAAACCCCATACCCACACAGGCAAACGCCTCGCAATGGGAGATCGGCTTGATTTGAATGACGCCAGCGCCCGTTGGCTTATCGCACAAGGCACGGCCAAAGCGGCCATCCCCGCCACCGATTCCAAACCCACCCGCCGTGATGCCACGCCCGGTGTTTCCACAACTGCAGCCACCCAAGGAGACTGACCATGGCTTACTTTTCCGGACAAGGCCGCGTCTACATCGGCGCACGTGATGAACTCGGCAACCCTGCTGGGCTGACCTTCGTTGGCAACGTGCCCGAGCTGAAGGTGTCGCTGTCGGTTGACACCATCGAGCACCAGGAAGCGCAGTCGGGTCAGCGCCTGACCGACCTGCAACTCATCAAGACCAAGAAAGGCGAGTTCGCCTGCACGTTGGAAGAGCTGATCGCCACCAATCTGGCGCTCGCGCTCTATGGCACCACGACCACGATCACCCCCGGCACGGTGACTGGCGAGCTGCTGCCTAACCCGGTCACGCCGGGCAGTCTGTACCCGCTGACCATGCAAAACGTGTCCGCCGTGCAGATCCAGGACTCCGATGCCACACCCAAGACGCTCCCGGCCAGCCAGTACAGCGTCAATGCCAAGCACGGTTCGCTGGTGGTGCTCGATGCCACGTCGGGCGGCCCGTACACCGAGCCGTTCACCGTCGATTACGCCTATGGCGCGGCGCAGAGCACGGCGATGTTCACCCAGCCGCTGCCCGAGCGCTGGATTCGCTTTGAGGGGCTCAACACCGCCGATGGCAACCGCGAGGTGGTGATCGACCTCTACCGCGTGGCCATCAACCCGGCCAAGGAGCTCTCGATCATCACGGACGAATTACTCAAGTTCGAGCTGTCGGGCCAAGTGCTGGCGGATCTGACCAAGCCGGTCGGTGGTGATCTCGGTCAGTTCGGTCGTCTGGTGCTGCTGTGATGGACGGCTTCAAGACCTTCCCCCCTGAGCCTGTGGTCGTGACGCTGTCCGGCACCGCGCTGGAACTGACGCCGATCCGGCTGGGTGAGTTGCCACGGCTGCTGGCCGTGGTGCGCCCGCTGGCCGAGGAAATCACCAGCGCTCCGGACTGGATGGCGCTGCTGGGACGGCACGGCGATGCCGTGCTGGATTTGCTGGCGATCACCACCCGGCGTGAACGCGCGTGGATCAACGACCTGTCGCTGGAGGACGCCGTGCAACTGGCCGCCGCCGTGTTCGAGGTGAACGCGGATTTTTTCGTGGCGCACGTCGTCCCGGCGATTCAGGGCGCGGCCCAGCGACTCGCGCCGACGCTGCGCTCACTGACGACCTCGGCTGGGACAGTGCCGTCGCCCGCCTGATCCGCGCCGGGCACCGCGTGGGCGACGTGATGGCCTACACGCTCACTCAGGCGCAAGCCTTTCTGGATGCCGACGGACAGATCGAACGGCAGCAACTTGCCCAGCTGCTCGGCATTCATGCGGTGGCAGCCCAGGGCGAGAAGCGTGGCATCGAACAACTGCAACGCGATCTTCTGAAGGACTGAAACGTGCGCCTCTCACTCACCACCACCGGCTTGCTGGACCCGCGCCAGTTGGCGGCGTGGAGTACCGAACGGCGTCGTGCCATCCACGCTGCCGTCGCCAAGGGCATGCAATCGGGTGGGCGTGAGGTGCGGGATGCAGCGCGATCCGAGATGCGCAGCGCCTTCACCGTCAAACGCAACAGCTTCATCTCCTCGATGGGCGTGAAGGTGTTCGACAAGAAGCCAGAGCAGCTGCCCGCCTTGCTGGTGGGCAGCAAGATCCCTTGGCTCGGTCTGCATGAAAAAGGCGGCACGGTGAGCGGCAACCTGCTGATCCCGCTGCTGCCCGGTCGCATCGGCCCCAAACGCTTCAAGGCGGTCATCGATGGCCTGATGCGCTCGGGCAATGCCTTCTTCATCGAGAAGAACGGGCGGGTGTTGCTGATGGCCGAGAACATCAAAGAGAACGCCGGGCAGCTGGGCCGCTTCAAGCGCGCCGAGCGTGGTCGCACTGGCGCGAAACAGATCAAGCGCGGTCAGGAGATTCCCATCGCCGTGCTGGTCAAGCGTGTCGATCTCAAGCGGCGACTGAATCTGGCGGGCGGGGTGCAGCGTGCCTTGCCTGCACTGGCGCGGGCGATTCAACAAGAACTGGACAAAGTCTGATGGCAAGCAATCGTGCACAAATCCTGATCAGTGCCGTCGACCAGACCAAGACCGCCTTCGATTCGATCAAGCGGGGTTTGGGTGGCCTCACCGACACCGCCAAGAGCGTCAACGGCGTGCTGGCCAACCTCGGCGTGGCCGTGTCGGTGGCGGGCCTGACCGCGATGGTGAAATCGGCCATCAACACCGGCGACGCACTCGACGAGATGTCGCAGCGTGTGGGTGTCAGCGTCGAGACCCTGTCGGTATGGAAACCGGCAGCCGAGCAGTCAGGCGTCTCCGGCGAATCGTTCGAGAAGGGGCTGCGCAAGCTGTCCACCACGATGCTGGAAGCCGCGACCGGGTCGGAAGATGCCGCGCGCGGATTCTCCGCCGTGGGTGTCGAGTTCAAGAACCAGGACGGCACCCTGCGCGCCACCGATCAGGTGCTGCTCGATCTGGCCGAGCGCTTCAAGGCCATGCCCGACGGCGCGGAGAAAACTGCGCTGGCCGTGCAACTGTTCGGCAAGTCGGGAGCCGAGCTGATCCCGTTCCTGAATCAGGGGCGCGACGGCATCAATGAGCTCGCCGCCGAAATGCAGGCGCTTGGCGTGCAGATGAGTAGTGAGACTGCGGCGCAGGCGGGCAACTTCAACGATGCGCTCGACAAGCTGAAACTGGCCACCACCAGCATTGGCAACCAGATCATCGCGTCCTTGCTGCCCGCCCTGAACGATATGGCCGGTGGCATGGTCGAGTCGGCCAAGCAAGGCGGCACGCTGCGCGCGATCCTGGATGGCGTGGTGCTGGTGCTCAAGACCCTGGCCCTCGGCGCCGCCACCGTCGGCAAGGCCTTCGTCGCCTTGGGCGAAGCCATTGGCGCGGGTGTCGCCGCCGCTGTGGAAGCGCTCAAGGGCAACACCGACGGGGCCAAGGCCATCATTGCCGACCTCAAAGGCAATCTGGTCAAACGGCTGGATGAACTGGCGTCCTTCCGTGACAGCCTGTTCGACCCCAAGCCCATCGAGGTCAAGGCACCCAAGATCCAGGCCGATCCGGAACTGCTTCAACGCCTGACTAAGCCCAAAGCCGTCAAGCCAGCGCAGGACACGACCGGCGCGCAAACCACGCTGATGAAAGCGCAGCTGGACGCCGAGTTCGCGCTGCTCAAGGATGGTTTGGCACGGCAACAAATTGCGCTGGATGCTGCGCTCGAAGACCGTCTGGTCTCGGTGCGCGACTACTACACGCAGAAAACGGCCATCGAGCAGCGCGAGGTCGACGCCGAGATCGCCCGCAAGCAGCAGGAGCTGGCCCGCAGTCAGCAGATCGCCACCAACGGCAAGTCGGAAAACGACCGCCTGCGTGCCAAGGCCGAAGTGGCCAAGGCGGAAGCGGACCTCATCACGCTCAATAACCGGCGCACGGACATCGAGCAGGCCAATGCGCGCAAGGCAGCGCAAGCCGAGCGTGATCTGGCCGATGCCTTGGCGCAGGCGCGTGAGGAACTGGCACAGATCACAGGCACGGCTACAGATGCCGACCGGCAAGCTGCCATCGAGCGCAGTTACCGGGATCTGCGGGCACGTCTCGCTGCAGAAAGTGATGCCGACGGCGTGTCGCTCGTTGACCGACTGATCAACGTGAAGGCGGCGCAAGCGAACCTATTCGCACTGGAAACCCAATGGCGGCAGGTCACCGAGCGTCTGCGCAATGCGCAGGAGGCCCTTCAGACCCAGCAGCAGGCCGGGCTGCTGACCGAAGCACAGGCACGTCAGCAGATCGTGGCCTTGCAACAGCAATCGGCCACCGAGATGGGGCGCTTGTTGCCGACCATGCAGCAAGCCGCGCAGGCCATCGGGCCGGATGCGGTGATTCGCGTGCAGGCGTGGCGCAACGAGCTGGATCGCACCCGGCTCACGGTCGATGAAATGGCCCCGCTGTGGAATCGCATCGGCGAGAGTTTTGGCGGCGCGCTCAACGGGATGATCACTGGTGCGCAGACCTGGCGCAGTGCCTTGTCGAGCATCTTCCAGCAGGTGGCCGATGCCTTCCTGCAGCAAATCGTGATCCAGCCGTTCCAGCAGTGGATCGCCATGCAGGCGCGGATGCTGGCGCTCAAACTCGGCTTCATCCAGCAGGAGCAGACCGTCGATGCGGCGGCCAGCGCCGCCAAGATCGCGCAAAAGACCACCGAAACCACCGCCGTGGTGTCGATGGATGCGGCCAAAGCGGGAGCCGGGGCAGCGGCATCGCAGGCTTCCATTCCCTACGTTGGCCCGGCACTCGCGGTGGCCGCGATGGTAGCCATGGTTGCCGCTGTGATGGCGCTCTTGGGTGGCATCAAGAAGTTCGCGGGTGGCGGTCTGGTTTCCGGGCCGGGCAGCGCCACCTCGGATTCGATCCCGGCGCGTCTGTCCGCAGGCGAGTACGTGGTGCGGGCGGCCGCCGTCCGCCAAGTCGGAGTGGCCTTCCTCGACTCGCTCAACGGCTTGTCGGCAGGCCCTCGCTTCAAGGGCGGTGAATTGGCCTTCGCAGCGGGTGGGCTGGTACCGGAGGTGAAAGTGCCGCCCGCGCAGCCGCAGATGAATCAGGCCGTGCGCATCGTCAACGCGGTCGATCCGGGTGTGACCCACGACCACCTGCAGTCGCCTGCCGGAGAGAAAGTCATCGTCAACATCATCGGGCGCAATGCACGGGCCATCCGTGCGGCGCTGCAAGGCTGAATTTTCAGGGAAAAGTCCAATGGCACTTCTGTTTATCGACGGTTTCGATCACTACGACCCGCAGGCCGTGGACAGCTTTGGCGATCCGTGGCTCGCACGTGGCAAGGCGGCGTATCTGTCACCGCAGGCCACCCGGATCAATGGCCGTCGTCCGTCCTCCTATGCCCTGCGTTTGCCGGAAGGTTCGGGTGGCGGCTATGTCAAGAACCTCGACGCCACCAAGACCAGCCTGATCGTCGGGGCAGCCGTTCGCGTGTTGCCGTACCAGAACACCTACACCGAGCCGCTGCTGCTGGGCGTGCGCGATGCCAACTCGCAGGTCGCGCATCTCGTGAAAATCGGCGAGGACGGTCGGCTCAAGCTCTACCGCTGGCAATACGGCTATGACCAGTTGATCTCCGTCTCAGTCGCCAGCGCTCCGGCGCGCGGCTGGCACTACATCGAGTTGCAGGTCACGCAAGGCACCAGCAACGGTGTGCTGTCAGTGCGCATCAACGGCATCCTGGCCATCCAGATGACCGCGCAGAACACCATTCAGGGCGGCGGCCAACTGCTCACGGCATTCGTAGGTGCGGTGCCCGGCCAGAATTGTCCGCTGACCATCGACGTCGACGACTTCTACATCGCCGACACCAGCGGCACGATCAACAACACCTTCCTCGGTGATGTGCGCGTCGATGCCTTGCAGGCTCAGGCCGATGGCAG
>JAEHJW020002762.1_pt1 | contig 11944 bp, 13 predicted proteins | sample 9271431 | NCBI WGS metagenome assembly JAEHJW02
GGGTGCGTTTTCGTCTCCCGGCCCAGGTGGTCCTTCCAGTGCCGCTCGCCAGTCGGATCGTGGATGTGGGCCTTCATGGCCTCGAAGACCTCTTCCACACTGCCCGCATCGGGATTCGCCAGCAAGGCGCCTACTGAGCGTAGAGATTTTTCCGGGATGTCGTCATTGTAGAGTACGTGTAAAATAGCACCGACCAGCAGCGCAAAACCCGTTTTGGCCCAGTGGTCATTAAGGCCTTTGCCGTCCGGATCCACGATCATGGTGGCGATGTTCTGCACGTCCTTGACCTCGTGCGGGGTCCTGAGGCGGATTTCGTCGAGTGGGTTGAAATGGCAACTGGTGCCGTCTGCCAGAGATGGCGCGAATTTCAGACACCGGGAGAAGGTGGACCGCCAGCCCGACGTGATGGCCCAATTCTCCCCTTTGATGTCATGCACCAGGACAGAGCCCATCCAGGCCAGCAGGGTTGGAATAACAAGACCTACACCCTTGCCGGATCGGGTGGGTGCGAAGGCGATGATGTGCTCCGGGCCGGAATGCTGGAGATACACCAGCTCGCCTTTTTCATTCTTCCAGCCGCCCACGTAGGTAATGTACTTGGGGTCACTCTTTTTCGTGGGCAGCAAACCGGACGTCTGAATTTCCTTTTTATCCGCCCAGTGCGCGGATCCGTGGACATCTGAATGCAGGACTTTCTTGCGCGCCTTGTTGTGCTTTTTGATGCCCAGAATACCCAGCGGCAGGGTGCAGACAGCGACAATGCCCATGGCCGCGTAAACCGCCCGCATGACCGCCGGATACTGGTGATATTTGAAGGCCGAAATAATCACCGGGATGATGGAATAGATGGGTACACCGATGACGGATGCCGGCAGGAAGGGTTTGTGAAAGAACCAGGGATTGTGCAGCATGTACCCCGCCACCGTGCCGCCAATAAACGAACCGATGGCGGCCCCGATGCCGGTGATAATGAGTGCATCCGCCTTGGCGGCACGCCAGGCATAAACCTCATTGACGCCCGGGATGTTCTGTTCTGGGCCGTGCTGCTTCGGTGCATGAAAGAAGCTCATCCATGATCTCCTGTTTCTTTTTGTGATTTTTGTGATTTTTGTGATTACTCGCGGGGAGTAATGATTGCTCTGCAAGGCGAGCCGTCTACAAGATCATCAGGTCAAGGCCATCTTTTTGCGCATCTGCTCGGCCTTTGTCGGGCGCCCCACACGGTTCCGCTTAGGCTGCTGTTCAGGCTTCTCCCGCGCAGGTTTAACTTGGACTTGGACCCGTCCAACTGTCTCTGCAGGTTCTGGAACATCGAAACTCTCTTCATAAGATGCTATCCAGTTCCGCACGGTAGGCCGCCGCCAGTAATTGCGCTGCACCCCCGGGAACCGCACACGTGGCGGCAGGGATTCAGGCCGCTGGGACACAGCCACCCGCAGCGTGTTGACGTTGCGGTGCAGCATGACGGCCAGTTCCTCCAGGGTGATCAGTTCTGATTCTTCTTCGATTTCCAGTTTTGCTGCCATGTAATCAGCTCCTATCTTGCAGTATATGGTATATAGCACTGTTTTACGGATGCAATGCCTCTTGCTCTTAACCTGGTAACAATGCCGCATCATGGAGCAAGTCCAGGATGATCATAGTGGCTTCAGCCCTCGGACCAATGCCCATATACATCCTGTTCCACCTGCTGCGGTCCTGGATCCGCTCCAGGAAGTGATCTGTAGCGTCCTGAAAAGAGCGCGGGTCCGGTATGAAACGTGCGACATCCCGCACCAGGGAAGCCGCAGCCTGCGGGGAAACGTGGCGCCCCTGTGTCTGCTGGATGATCCGAATAGCCGCCTGACCACCCAAGGGCGCACCCGGGTCGAAACCGTATGCCTCATGGATGGCTTTGCGGATGGCATCGGAAATCGGTGACATATCCCCTTCCCCACCACCGGCGTCAGCCACCACAGGCATGGTCGCAGTTTTCTGCTGCCGCGCGGGCGGCATGTCCGTACACGGTGCGGAATCCTGAATAGATCCCGGTAAAAACCGGGATAAAAAATCGGACGCGGAAGACACGTTATCCATATCTGTTTCTCCTTAAAGCGTTGCTTGGGCGTTGACCTGTGACAACTCCCGAGCCCCCCATCCACATTTCCGTCCAAAACGCTCGTCCATATCCCATGCGCCAAGCTGGGTCAGCACACCACCATTGCCGTCCACCAGAATCGTCACCTGCCGCGTTCTGACACGCACCGTCTTGGACCTGAAGCCCGCAGCCAGAGCGACCTTGAGCAGGGAATCGGGAACGCCACGGCAATAAGTAGCAAGATAGTATCCCTCAGCCGCCTTGATCCGCGATCCGCGCGACGCGGTGAGGATGTCGGCCATATTGGCAGTGTCAAACTTGGTATCCTTGATGGTGCTGCTCATGAATGTTTACTCCTGAAGTTGACCGTACACCCCATGCCCTGCGCGGGAAGCGGCGGCCTGTACCCTGTATATAGCGCGTCTTGCCAGAGGGTCGAGAAAACCTAGTGAAAAACAGGGGTTGTGGCTGGTGAGGCGTAAAAGAATGCCATTGGTGAGGGTATCGGCATCGGTATCTGCGCTGGATACTGCATGCCGGATCTCTGGTGGCTGATAACCACGTCCGGGGCGCGTCCGGGGCCGCTGGACGCGGAAAAATCAGGCTTGGCAAAGGCGGCTCTCTATAATAAATAAATAAATACCATATATTACATTATTTATTTATTTATTATATGTGGTCATAAATATCATGCGTCCACAGTGCGTCCGCCTAGAATGCAGTATTTATATACAACGTCCCGATTCACACCCAACGTGGATAGATATATGTGCGCGCAGCAAATCCTATTTGCGAATGGTTATTGTTGGCGATTGAGTTTTGCGCTCCATGCCTATCTATCTACCCGCACCATGGACGCCATGGACGTTCAATGTAATCAAACACATAGCCGGGAACGATCTGGACGTAATCTCTATCCTGCCGGACGCTGATTTCCATATGCCTGTTTCTGTTATGATTTCTGCGTCCGGTGGCGTTGATAGCCCATTACACGTAATATCCGCGTGAACCATTCTCGTTCGCAATCATGATCTGCACTCGCTACCTGGCTATCTCCCTGTGCGCAGCTTTTATGGACGTTTAATGTAATCAATGAGCTAGCTGGGAATGCTCTGGACGCGGCGCTTACCAGCATGGGGTATCTTATTGTTTTTTATGAAATGCATATCCATGCGTGACTGGACGAGTCTTAGCGTGTAGGTGGACGTTTTTTTCGATGTGCTGCCGACGCCTGCTCGCCACGAGCAATCACTTCGTACCAATTCCGCCTGCAGTGTAGGTGTAGACACCGGCAGATGGTTGGCTGCCATATATGGTGCTATATACGCTCAGGGAATCAGAAAACAGGGGCGAACATGCTGCCAGCAACCATTAAATCTACACAAGCACGCAGTTGATGAGTCAGGCGCAGTCACAAGAGGCGCAGTACAGCATCGATTTTTAGTATTATTTGGAAAAGGTGCAGCACTGACCGCACCTTTGTAAAGGAGCAGCAAATGATACACAACCACAAATTACTCGCCGCGAGTAGCGCCGCATTCGCGGCCATATTGGTGATTGGCGGATTTATTGCCACGTCTGGGCCTAGTGGCGCTCAATCCAACAGACATGAGCACGGAGTGCGGGTGGCCCACCATAGCGGAGGCGTTCCTGGTAATGTTCCCACCCTGCTTCCTCCACCCCGCAGGCCAGAGATTGCCGCAGTCAGCGCCCTGCACATTCGTCCATCCTGGATGCGTAAGCGCCAAAGACGGAACTGCCTGACCGCCGGGGCACATTTTGACCTGTTTTGCTGGACCAGCACCATTTTCGCCGGATAGCAGAGGATATCGTCATGGAAACAAATACACCCAAACTTCAAGAAGGGTGGATCAAATCAGCGGCTGCGGTGGCAGACTTGATCCATATGCCCATCCCTTCCGTCGCGCGAGGACCATTATGGCTAATGATGGGAAACCCGGCCTTAACGGATCCGCGTGGAAATATTTGGATGCATCCAAAAGTGTTGGGCGTACCGGAAGATATTCGGCAATACCTGGTGGCCCACGAGATGGGACACGCTCTGCACCGGCACGGCAAGTCGACCTTTCTGGCCTTTATCCTATTGGTGGCGCTATACGCCGTGAGTCCGTCTCTCTGCGCATGGATTGGCTGGACTTACATACTGGCAGTCCTGGTGCCATACGGGCTGGGAGATTGCGCCGAGTTCCAGGCGGACGCCACCGCCGTGCATGTGATGGGCTCGCCCTATGCGGTGATCCGGGCACAGCAAGAGGTCATGGCGATAATGGGTGAAAACATCACTCCGCGGAGAGAGCGCCGGTGGCGGAAGCTGCGGGCGCTTGCGCAGGCATAAGTACCAAGCACACTTACAACCTGCCTTGTTATTAATTTATGGTGCTATATATGTACCAGACACCTTCACAGAAAACAGGAGTATACCGAAATGAAAACGAATATGTGGAAGCGTAAGCCCTTAATTCTGGCGCTTGCCTTGGCGCTGGCGGCAGGCCCGGTCACCGCGAACGCGGCACCGCAAATTCCGACATCGTCCGGCATCAGTAATTACGACGGCGGTGGTGGGTATGGCACAGCGATAGACGCCACCAGCGGGACCACGACCACTTCTCAGCAGTCCGTACCACAGATTACCTTTGATGGCGGCAATGTCGTCGATACCTACGATGCGGGGAGCCTGGGCACGGGTGACATGTGGGTGAACCCCAATGGGGTGACACTCGGGCAAAGCCCGAGCGGCCAGAGTTATAATGGAACACTGACCGTCCAGGCAGGGAATTTGAACATCACCGGGAACAACAGCCAGAACGGCTTTCAGGCCCTGGGCACGCTTACCGTTCAAAATATGGGAACCTACGCCACCAACGTATACTTGTCCGGTGTCGATCCACTCAATGGTGGACTGACAGATAACGCAGCTGGCAATCTGGGCTTCGGCGAGTTCGAGAGCGGCGGCGTCCTGTACGGCAATGCGACGAACAATTTTGGCAGCCCGACAGTCAATACCATCCCTCTGACGTCTCTGACCCTGGGATCCGCCAGTTCCGGGCAGATCAGCTTGATTGACTCCACCGTCACCGATGATGGCAACTTAATAGCCAATGATGCCGCCGGACTTCTGGTGACCGGCGTCGGTGGGGATAACACGTTTAGCTCCTACACGGATAGCGTAAACGGACCAGTCACCATCGAGAACCTCTCCAGCGGCGGTTATATGAACTTCTCAGCATACCAGTTCACGGCCAGCAGCCTGAATTTACTGGCGCCGGCGGGTATCACGTACTTCCAGTCGTTGAGTGTGAATCTGGGCGGCACCGGCACCATGAGGGTCAACCCCGGCGTTGATGCGGGGAACATCCTCGCGGTCGATGGCAATGTGGTGAATCAAGGCGGTAATTTCTACGCGGGTGGTGGGGTGAGCGTGTCTGGCGATTTTACGCAGACCAGTGGCAACACCTACTTAACCGTCGACCCCAGCAACGCCGTTGCGGTAACCAGCGGGGCGCCGTTAATTGACGTCGTTTCTGCCGCCCAGTATGACGTGAGTGGTGGTAATATGTTCATTGACGCCTACGACGGTAAGGACGCAAACATTACCAGTCCGTTCCCCGGATCCATGACTTCGTCAGGCAGCGGTAGCTTCTCTAACGGAGATGCATGGGCGCTGCTGGCCTCCGCGAGCGGAGCTGCCAACACCTTTAAGCCCTCTAATGTGTACTACGTATACGATGGCAGTCAGTCGTCAATGATTGATGGGTTCCAGCCGTATTTGAGTGAAACTTCAACACATGTGGAACTGTGCATTGGCTCGGATTGTGTCCCTGCACCAACTCCGGCTCCGGCTCCGGCTCCTGCTCCTGCACCTGCACCTGCACCTGCACCTGCACCTGCACCTGCTCCCGCTCCCGCTCCCGCCAAAATCATACCTGTTCGAGTGGTGACACCAGTCCAGGAAACAAAGCAAACCGTAGCCAACGCGCCATACATGACCATCCAGCAGGCGCGTGATGCGCAGAACGCCATCATCAGTACCGGCATTGTCGGCGGCGGTCCGCGGGGGTTTTGGTTTAAAGGCCTGGGCGGCACACAGTCAATCGGGGTTGACCATGGGGCAAATTATGGGCTTATCACTGGCTATGGATTTTCAGTTGGTCCACACGACCGTGATGTTGCTGGTGTAGCGTTCAGCGCCGGACAGTCTGGCCTTGGCACTGGCCCTAACAACTTCACCCGCGCGTCCGATTATGGCTTGTGGGCCTACGGAACGGTTTACCCAAACGCTTCCCGTGACTGGAAGTTTTCGGGCACCATTGGCGGAGGAATTTCCCAGAACACCATAAACAGCACGGCCCTGGGATTGCCGCAAATCGCAAACTTCGGCGGGGCATTCGTGGGTACCGAAGTGCGGTCCTCCTACTGGACCACATTTGATGGTTTGACGGTTAGCCCGCGTCTGAGCATCGGTTATGACCAAAGCTGGACCAACGGCTTTCAGACTCGCGGCGGTGCATTCATGGACGTGCATGTTGCGCAGCAGTCCAGCGGGCAGTTTTACGTTGAACCCGCTGTCTTGATTGGCAAGAAGTTCAACTACCGGACGGTATCCGGCAACCATACGCTGTTCCCCCAAGTACGGCTTGGACTTGTGCAGAATGCCGGACCCACGCCTACGGCTTCGGTTTCCAGCGGGCAGGTGGCTGGCCAAGTGCAAGGACTTTCCTACCCGCACACCCAGGGCATGGCCGAGTTGCGGCTGGACGTGACCAGTCACACCCGCTACAGCAAAGGACTGTCCGGCAACATTAGTGTGCGGCAGTTGTTTGGCGGCGGCGCATCACAGACAGAGGCGGTCGCGGCCATTAAATACCGCTGGTAAAACCGGGCATCCGCCAAGGCCGGGATTAACCCCCGGCCATTCGTGCCACAAGGAGACAACCACAATGAACATCAGCATATTGACACAAGTCGACGCGGATGCGTTGCGGGCAACGGTATTTCACGGGCTGATAGCCCCTACTAAATGTGGGGCGCTTATTGAGATTGCCCGCACGTGTGAAGCGAAGGCGTCCGTCTGCGATAGTGATACTGGGGCGGTCCGGGTGGATGCGGTGCGCAGTAACAACATGTCCTGGGTGGACAAGGATCATCCCCTGATACGGTCGCTAAATCAGAGGATCGCCGCTCTGACTGGAATAGCGCTGGAGAACCAGGAACCCTTGCAGGTGCTTCACTACCGGCCCGGCGAGAAGTACGTCCCGCACCACGACGCTTTCACGCCGGGGAATCCACAACTGGAGCACGGCGGCAACCGGATCGCCACTATGATTTTGTATCTGAACTCCGTGCCGGCGGGTGGCGGCACATTTTTCCCCGAGATGGACATGCGGGTCTTCCCGCATGCGGGGCTGGGTCTGTTTTTCCGCAGTGTGAAAGACGGTCAGTTGCTGCAGAAGTCACTACACGCGGGCGAACCGGTTCTGCAAGGTGAAAAATGGATTGCCACAAAGTGGATACGGGGGCGGGCATACGTTTAACCTGGAACGGGATTCACCCAGCCCCAACTCTTCGAAGGGGCTTTTTTGTGCCTGTATTCCGTAGCATCGTCATCTTTATGAATACGGAGCAAGGACTATCGTCAAGGGGCACAAGACCTTGCAGATGTTGAAGCGGTACAGGTATCTCAAGGCTGAGGATCTGGCGAAGCGGATATGGTGACATAACTGTTGGATCGGTAAGACCATTAATAACAGTAAGTGGCAAGCGTAACTTAAAGGTTGAAACCGCCGACTCGGTCGGTAAACGCGCCGCCGACCCGGTTGCTCCGCGCGCGCCTTTCCCCTTGCAACCGGCACGTCGCGGGATTGACGGAGGCGATTTTGGCCGGCTAATTTATGTCCCGCCATGTAAATTATTTACTATTTATATCACCGTCATATATATTAAGGGCGTCATACGGCAAGAGGATCGAGGCGATGGAGACGAAGCGAGGCAAGGGGGTTGGCAGACCACGCATCCATGCAGACGCCAGGGCGGCCAGCCGGGCGGCATCGGCGGCGTATCGAGAGCGTCGGCTGGCGAGGCGGGCAGCGCCCGAGATGTACAGTGACATCATCGATCTCTCTGTGCTGGCCGCATGGAAGGTGAAGGCGAAGCCGATCAGGTGACGTCTTTCGGCCCGGCCCTCTGCCCTTACCCACTCGATTCGACGAAGAGCCTCAATATTAGCCGCACTTGCGACGTACGGGCCTGTCGCAAACGCTAATTATGGAGCACTGCCAAATTAAAATTTTTCAGGGAGTGAAGCCCCTGGAACGGGATCTCAAGACACAAAAAAAAACCCGGCACGGGGCCGGGGGTGGTGGTTTTTTGTGATGCTCACGCTGGGGGGTCTTCCTCACTCCAGGTGCGTTCCCACGAGTCGGGGACGCGGATAGTCACCGTGCCGTCCTCGTTGTCTGTCACTGAGCCCAGGCTTGCCAGAACGTCCTCCAGGTCGTCCCGGTCAATGACCTGCCCCCATGTCGCCATGGCGCCCTCCAGGGTTATTTTCCCGCTTTGAATGTCGCGGGCAATTTCATACGTCAGCTTTCGTATACTCATGTCAGTCTCCTATTTCATTGCACAGTTTTTGGGGTGTTGTAAACGTGCGCGTCTGCCGTAACGCGCTTGGTTATGCGCGTAGCAAGCATTGTCCATGGTTCAATAGTTCCCCAGCAATTGGGCATTCACATAGTGGGCGTTTGCGCATGCGACGCGCCCCATGCTCTTAATCCCTGCCGGCGTCTGGCACTGTGCCACAACCGCCCGGAATTGTGCATTACTGTGCTGACCCAAGGCGTACAGGTTCGACCGCGAGTACCTTTCGGCATTGATGTACTTGCTGATGACGCCAGCTTTATTATTCGCCACTTGATACAGAATATAGGTGCCTATCCCTGTGCCTATCAACATCGAAATTACCATTATGGCCGCCGTAAATCCTTTTTGATTGCTCTTCATGTCGATACTCCTTTATTGTTTAAGTCTGCCTTCGTACCCCATGCACGGCGCGGGAAGCGGTCCACATTGAATGTGTCGGGCGTGATAGAAATATCCCACGACTTACGACCACATCGCGGAGTTCAACGGGTGACGCTGCTCCCCGCGAGCAATCAGGCAGACAATTCTGTAAAGCCCGTGAGACTAAGCGGCTGCATCTTCCCCGAACGTGCGGCGCAAGCGAGAACGGGCAACCGCCGGATCCATGCCCAGCAGCCAGAAGTACCCTGCCGCCACTTCAGAACCGAGTAGCCACCGCTGCGCGGAGATGGCCGCACGACTACCTGTGGCGTGCAAGCCATCTTTTATGGCCTGCTCCAGCACCGCTGTAATCAGTGCGCGCTCGCCCAAAACATCCATATCACTAGTCAACTTACCCATGGCGACTCTCCTTTCATGAACTATCTGATCCATGCACCGCGAGGGAAGCGGCGCATCGGCCCCGCGACCAATCTAGCGTTGCTGATAGTGATATAGCACCATTTGCATACGTCATAACGCACGATTACTTCCCTTGTGCTGTAACCGTGATACAGAAACCATCAGATCCGCATTTTGTCTCTGGCCCTAGTGAGCCGCCCTTGATTTTTACGACGCTCTGCCCGTCTGGCATGACAAAGATGGACATGTCTTCCGGCATGGCTTTGTGCCCCACATCCAGATAGCCCCACATCGCCACGGCGCCGATGGCGCAAGCGATCAGAAATGCCGTAATAGATACTGCGGCGGACCGGCTTACCTGAGCCGCCAGAGATGCTGTCGCTGCGACCCTCCCGGCGTCAGCGGCAGCCTTCGCAAAGTCGGAAACGCCCTCCGCCTTCTTCGCATCGATGGCTGCGTCCAGGGATTGTGTCAGCGTCTCCGCCGCATCTCTGATTTTATTGGCGCCCGCGTCCGCAGCTTCCAGCAATTTCGCCTGCCGACTATTCACGGCAACGGTAAAGGCGGTCACCCATTGCTTGGATCCATCTAGCAAATTCGCCAGCACTGCATCGCTGGCCCTGGTAGCGCCATCGGAAATCTGGTCAGGGATACGTGCCACTCCTTCCTGAACCTCTTTGGCGGCCTGCCCTGCCGCCGCTGCGGAAGCCCATGCGTTGATCACGGATCCCACAAGGAGCCAGCCCACATCGTTTTCATGACGAACGCCGGCGGCGGCCGCACGCTCTATGAGTTTTTCCCTCCATGCGGAAGGGAGACCATCCAGCGCGGCATCGCGCATGCTTTGCTGCCCGCCCTCCTCCGTAGCGGGAACTCGGGCAATCTCCGATGCTTTCAGCTCCTCTTCAGGTGAGCGCGGCATGATTAGCCCTCCTGACTTTCCTGATCGTCAAAAACAGCGATGGCGGCCAGTGCAGGACGATAAAACCGGCTTTGGAAAACCAGCCGCTCTCCCATTTTCAAGGGAGACGTGGTCTTGTCCGCGAGTGCCGCGAACGTGCCGCCCGTGCCCAGCACCACCTGCGCCAACTCATCTGGGGAGATCGCCGGCATGACAATTTCGTGGCCCTTGAAAGACTCCCGCGCACCTGACTTCATCCAGTCGAAGTTCTCCGTGCTTCCCAAAAACGCGGGATACACGATGCACCTGTTACCTGCCCCGACCGCGCCGAGTAGTCCGCTGTTAATGCTTTTCAGGGCGTTTTTGGTGGCTATAGCGGTATGTCCGATGCTGTAGAAAACCCGGCTTTCATGGCCGAGTTCGTCCGCTGCGGTGATCAGCACTTCCGCCAGATGCTCCAGAGTATCGCCCGCCGCAGCCGGTAGGTTAACGACGACATCCCCCTCCCCAAGGTCTTCGAGCGCGTCGGTAAAAGCCATAACGGCCGCGTCCGATGCTCCAGCCTGGTTGAGATTTACCCCGCGAACCTCGATCACCCCATGGTATCGCAATGCGATATCGGGTTGACCAGCGTCCCCCTCGATCAACTTCGGAGCGCTGCTTTTGCTGCGCAAATACGATTTTTCGAGTAGGTATTCCAGCAGCACCGCGCTGACCATACTCTTGCCAACCCCGCCCTTGTCCCCATGTGAATAGTAAATCATGGCGCAACTCTCCTTTCAGTTATGTGGTACCAGATAGCTATTGATTGAATAACCTTTGTCATTGCACAGATCAACGATCTCCTCATCGTCACCGATAATCAGCTCGTGCGCCGCCGGAAACATCATATGAGGTAAGCTCCCGTCCGCCCTGTATGTATCACCGGTGATCGCCATCGCTCCGCGTCCCAACAGATCAAACCACAACGGTGTAGCGAAAAGCACGGGGCGCGGCATCGGTAACTGACGGCCATTAATGAAATCTTCCAACACCCGTGGGGCACCCACGACCACCTTGTGATTGCTGGTTTTGTCCAGCCATACAAATGTATATACGCGTTTGTCTGGCATGACACAGGTGACCACAGCTTGCGGCGGAATCAACAGGGATATGGGTTGGTCTATTCTCAGTCCCTGATCGATGGCGCGCAGGTCTTCGGTGGACGGCAGTTGTCGCGACTTACCCTCAATGGTGATGCGTTCGCACTCAATGAAGTAGTCGCGGGCTTCCTTACCCTTGGCTGTGTGTTCAGCCATAGCGATGTGCTTGGCCGCCTCAACGGTGAGGGCGTATTCCTTTTTTGGCTGGCCGCGACCAGAATATTCCCCAGAATTGGGGAGTATTACAAAGCCCTGGTTCTCGACAAATCCATGTTGCTGGATACCGACCCCCAGAAAGGCATGCAGGTCGCGGGCATCGCACAACGGCTTGGCGCGTCCCTGTATTGTGCCTTCGGTGACCGGTATCAAAGCGGTATTGGTGCTCAT
>JAEHJW020000468.1_pt1 | contig 11942 bp, 18 predicted proteins | sample 9271431 | NCBI WGS metagenome assembly JAEHJW02
GGGAGGCGAGCCACGCCGCCGCACCGGTCGCAAGGATACGTCGCTGGCGCTCCCGCCGCGGCAATGCCGCATCGCCCTTGCCTCCGGGCACGGCCGCGCGACCGGGTGGTCGGGGTGAAACAGGGCACAAAGCGCCAAGCGAACAGGAGTAGATCATGGACATGAACGTAGAGCCCCACGCCAACTCCGCCCTGGCCAATGCCGCCCCGATCTCGCGACAGATCTGGGACGCTAAATACCGGCTCAAGGGCGCCGATGGCGCACCGGTCGACCTCACCATCGAGGATAGCTGGCGGCGGGTGGCCCGCGCACTGGCTCAGGGCGAAGTCGAGCCGGCACGCTGGGAGGGGCCGTTCTACAACGTCCTGCAGGACTTCCGCTTCCTTCCGGCCGGTCGGATATTGTCGGGCGCCGGCACCAGCCGACGCGTGACCCTCTTCAACTGCTTCGTCATGGGCGAGATCGGCGACGATCTCGGCAGCATCTTCCGCCATCTCCGCGAAGCGGCGCTGACCATGCAGCAGGGCGGCGGCATCGGCTACGATTTCTCGACGCTGCGGCCGAAGGGTGCGCCAGTGCGCGGCGTCGGCGCGGATGCCTCCGGCCCGCTGTCGTTCATGGACGTCTGGGACAGCATGTGCCGCACAATCATGTCGGCCGGCGCCCGGCGCGGCGCCATGATGGCCACGATGCGCTGCGACCACCCCGACATTGAAGACTTCATCGCCGCCAAACGCGAGGAAGGTCGCCTCCGCAACTTCAACCTGTCGGTCCTTATCACCGACCCGTTCATGACGGCGGTCGCGGCGGACGCTGACTGGGATCTGACCTTCAACGGCAGGGTCTACAGGACGATCCGTGCCAAATCGCTGTTCGACGCCATCACGCGCGCGACCTACGATTACGCCGAGCCAGGCGTGATCTTCATCGACCGCATCAACGCCCGCAACAACCTCGCCTATTGCGAGACGATCCACGCCACCAACCCTTGCGGCGAGCAACCCCTGCCGCCCTATGGCGCCTGTCTGCTCGGATCGATCAACATCGCCCGCCTGGTGCGCGACCCGTTCACACCGCGCGCCCATGTCGACGAGGCCGAACTCGCCGAACTTGTGTCGATCGCCGTTCGCATGATGGACAACACCATCGACGTTTCCGGCTTCCCGCTCGAGGAGCAGCGGCAGGAAGCCATCGCCAAGCGCCGCATCGGCCTCGGCATGACCGGTCTCGCCGACGCGCTAATGATGGTTGACCTCCGATACGGGTCGCCAGAGGCGGCCGAGCGGGCAGGGGAGTGGGCCCGGCAGATCTGCCGCTCCGCCTATCTCGCCTCAGCCTGCCTCGCCGAGGAGAAGGGCGCCTTCCCGCTGTTCGACCGGGACGCCTACCTCGCCGGCGAGACGGTACGCGCGCTCGATAACGATGTCCGCGACCTCATTGCCGCGTGCGGGATCAGGAACGCGCTGCTGACGTCGATCGCGCCGACCGGCACGATCTCGCTGGTCGCCGACAACGTCTCGTCCGGCATCGAGCCGGTGTTCGCACTGGCCTACACGCGCAAGGTCACACAGCCGGACGGCTCCAGGATCGAGGAGGAAGTCTCAGACTATGCGCTGCGTCGCTTCCGGGCCCTGCACGGCGACGACGCCACACTGCCCGACAGCTTCGTCACCGCCCAGGACCTCACCCCCGTCGAGCATGTGCGGATGCAGGCCGCGGTGCAGCGCCACATCGACAGCGCCATCAGCAAGACGGTCAACGTCCCGGAGGATATCAGCTTCGAGGCGTTCCAGGCGGTCTACTTGGATGCCTACCGCAGCGGTTGCAAAGGCTGCACCACCTACCGCCCGAACGCTATCACCGGGTCCGTCCTCGCGGTGAAACCCGCGATGTCAGCCGCCTCGCCTTCCCCCGCCGTTGGCGAGTTGCTGCTTCGCGCCGAGAAACTCGTTGGTGCCACCTACAAGCTGCGCTGGCCGGACAGCGAGCACGCGATGTACGTCACCATCAACGACATCGAAACGGATAGCGGTCGCCGCCCCTTCGAAGTTTTCGTCAACTCGAAAAACCTGGAACACTACGCCTGGGTCGTGGCGCTCACACGGATGATCAGCGCGGTGTTCCGTCGGGGCGGTGAGGTGGCCTTCGTCGCCGAGGAACTCAAGCAGGTGTTCGACCCGCGCGGCGGTCAATGGACGAACGGCCGCTATGTCGGATCGCTGGTCGCCGCGATCGGCGACATCATCGAACGGCACATGATCGACACAGGCTTTCTGACGCCGGCCGAACCGATCTGCCCCACGGCCGCTAAGGCCACCTCGTCGGTTGCGGTGACCGCGCTCGGACTGTTGTGCCCGAAATGCAGCCAGCCAGGCCTCATTCGCGAGGCCGGTTGCCTCAGCTGCGTCCATTGCGGCTGGTCAAAATGCAGCTGAGCGCCAGGACGGCGCCGGACGAGAGTTGGGCGACCGAAGGAGCCAACAAAAGCGAGACGCCCCACCAGGCGATGATGCGAGAGTATGAAGCGCGGCGCTGCCACATCTGCCAGTGCAAATACCCGTCATTCGGCTTCGGATCGCCGCTCAAGGCCGTCGGGCCCACCATCTGGAGCTGCCTGGCGCACCGCGACGAGGTGGACCGGATTGCTCGAGGTGTCGGGGCTGCTCCGGCCCAACCTCAACCCCGGTTGCTTTAGGGTCTGAACTCAAACAGCACGATCGTTGGACCGCTGCATTCGACCCAGCTACGCGACCGGCGCCATAATCGGTCAGTCCCGACAGCAGACATCAGCCTGCGCCGGCATGGCAGCTGCGCGCCCATCATCGCCGTTCAAGCAAGCGGCACCGTTCCTCCAGAGCTGTCGTTCGTGGGTGGAACGGCAGATGGCTGGGGTGGGTGGGATGCCGTCATTGCCACAGCGCGTCGCTCGTGACCGCTTCGCGCCACAAACCGACGTTAGGCCCTCCTCAGGAATAGGTCGTTGCGCCGAACCTGGTAGCGCTCTCGGCCCGCATGACTTCCGCGCTATTTGCGGTACGCGCGCTTCAATTGCACGTCTACACCAGTCATGCGCACCCGCCATTCACAGAGCGAGTCGCTGACGCAGAACGCCTTGGCGATGGCCGAGATAGAGTCCCCTATTCGGCGTCGGGAGATGAGCACGTCCCTCGGCAGTAACATGGCTGCGGCGAGCCAGTCCGCTTCAGCTTCGGCGTCCTCCGAATAGTCGCTCAGCAGCAGCATGCCGGTGCTGGACACATCGACCCGGGCCGGCACGTGCTTCAGGATTACATGGGCCAACTCGTGCATGAGCGTGCTGGCCTGGCGCCCGCGGCTATGGCTTGGATTGACAACGATGGCGGTGACGCCGTCCTCACGCAGCGTCATCCCCGACCAACTCTCGCTGTCCGCCACAAGCAGGCGCTGGCGGCACTCGACCGAAAGCTCGATGACGTCGAAGTCGATCACTACTACCCCGATGTGGTCGGCGTAGATCCAGGGATCGAGCGGCGCGGCGGGCGCCAAACCGAGGTCTTGGCGCGCCTGCGCGCTCATCCGCTCCGCTTGCGCCTTAAACCCGTGGCGCACACTAGAGATCGATCAGCGCATTGCGTGCGCGGATCGCCTTCTGGGCAGCAAGAATCAGCTCACCAAGCGCGACGGCGGTGTCCGCGGCGACCGTCTTCTTCTTGCGGAAGTGCACGACCGCCTGCGGTGTGTCCGTCTCCATCTCGCCCAGGCCCAAGAATTCGCGCGGGTCGCGGTCGAGCCACCGGCAGATTTTGGCGAAGGTCTCCAGGTCGGGCATGTGCCCATTCTCGACGCGCGAGAGCGTTGCGGAGCTGACCCCTACTTCAGCGGCGGCAGCACGCACGCCGCGGCCGCCACGCTTGATGGCGATCAGGCGGCCGAGCTCCTCGATCGGTAACGGCATTAAACCTCACGTGCTGAAGGCGCCCCTTGCAAACGGCGAGGGAACGGATTACGTTGTCTTACATCTAAGACGAACTGCCGCATTGGTAGGACGTCTCGTTAGTAAGACAGCGAATCACGCCGATTCGCTGTTGTCAAGTGGAGGCTGAAATGGATCGGCAGCACGCGCCCCCTGGGGGTGAGGACGGTGGCCTGGAGCAGGTCGAGGCGCGGCTGGAGGCGGCGGAGAGCGCTTTGCAGCATGCCCGCGCGGACGAAGCCCTGGCGGAACACGAGATCGTGGAGGCGGTCGAGGAGATCAAGCGCATCGAGGCTGACCAGCGCGACTTCGAAATCATCGTCAACGGCCGGCCGAAGACCGTCGAGCGCAAGAAGCAGAGCTACCGGGACATCGCGCGGCTGGCTTACCCCGACGCCGACTTCGACAAGTACCTCTACACGATCACCTACTTCAACGGCGAGCACGGCCAACAGGGCGACCTCGTCGAGGGCGAGACGGTGCGGGTGAAGAACGGGATGGTCTTCAATGTCCGCCGCTCTGATAAGTCGTAGCCTTGATCTTAAGCGCCTCGACGACGAGGGCTTCGAACTTGAGATCCGGGGCGGATACCTGCTGGTCCATTCCGTCCCCTACGTGACGACGGACGCGAAGCTGGCCAGGGGCGTGTTGATCTGCGACCTGACGCTGACCCCCTCGGGCGAGACCACCGCGGCGCCCAAGGATCACACGATCTACTTCGCCGGCGACACCCCGTGCCACCGAGACGGCGCGCCCCTGACCGCCATCATTCACAACAGCAACCACGCCGACCTCGGCGATGGCATCGAGGCCGACCACTACTTCTCCTCCAAGCCCGAAGGCACGGGGATCTACGACAATTTCTACGACAAGATCGTCGCCTACGAAGGCCATCTTGGCCGCCCGGCCCGGTCACACGATCCGTCGGCCAATGCGCGCACCGGCCGGAAGCTGGCCGCTTCGGCCGAGACCGGGCCCTTTCAAATCCCTGACACCGCGTCGTCGCGCTACGGCCTGGGCGCGGTGAACCGCAAGCTAGCGATCGGCAAGATCGCCATCGTCGGCCTGGGCGGCACCGGCGCTTACGTGCTCGATCTCGTGTCGAAGACGCCGGTGTGTGAAATCCATCTTTATGACGGCGACCAGTTCTTGAACCACAACGTGTTCCGGGCGCCCGGAGCGCCGGAGCCTGGCGCGACAAAGGACTTCCCCACCAAGGTGGCCTATTTCGCGGCCATCTACACGCGGCTGCACAAGGGCGTCGTCCCACATCCCGTAAAGGTAACCGCCGAGAACATCGACGAGCTCCGCGGCTTCGACTTCGTCTTCATCTGCGTCGACAAGGGCAGCGCGCGGCGGGCCATCGCCGAAGGCCTTCATCGGCTCGGCGCTCCCTTCATCGACACCGGCATAGGGGTGGGCCTGGAGGGCGGCGAGTTGGATGGCTGCGCGCGGGTAACCTTGACGCCCGCCGGCGCCGACTGGGCTACGGCCGCGCGCTACCTACCCTTCGGTGATGACGATGAGGGCGAGGACGATGTCTATGACAAGGGCATCCAGATCGCCGACCTGAACGCCCTCAATGCTACGCTCGCGGTCCTGCGCTGGAAGCGGTCGCTCGGCTTCTATCGCGACCACCGACGCGAACTGAACGCGGTCTACATGGTCGAAGGCAACATGCTGAGCAACAGGACGCCCGATGCCCCGGATAAGTAGGCTAAAGCCCGCGTTCGTCGAGACCATGCCTGACGTGCTCCACGACGGGGTGATCTACATCTCCGAGAAATACCGCATCGCACTGCATAACTGCTGCTGCGGATGCGGCGAGGAAGTGTCGACCCCGATCGGGCCGACGGAGTTCGCAATCTCCTTCGCGGGTGACGGGGTGAGCGTCCACCCCTCGATCGGAAACCACGATTTCGCGTGTCGGTCGCACTACTTCATCAAGCACGGCGCCATTGTCTGGGCGGGCGAGATGTCACGCGCCGCCATCGAAAAGGGGCGGGCGCACGATCGCTATACCAAGCGCGGTCGGGCGCAGTTTAACTTCGCCGCGGTGCTGCGCTGGATTCGCGCACTCCTCGCCAAGCTCTTCGACTAGCCTCCTCTCAGAACGGACTTACTATGGCGTCCAACACAGGAAACGGATTCCGCCGCGGATCGGTCACCGACCGCAGCCAAACGTTCAACCCGAAGACAGATCAGTTCGTGAAACGAGATGACGGCTCCGACCGCTTCATGGGCGCAAAGGGTACGCCCTATAAGGGCGTTGCCCGGGAGCCTGATTGTCGTAAGCACCGGTAATGGCACTGTGCTCCGCTTCGTAAGGCTGCGAACCGCGAGGCAGGTGGCTGCCGCAAGAAGACCCCGCGTACTAGTGCTATAAGCCCAGATAGGTCATTCAGCGAGCTCTCGCCGAATGTCTTGGACGGGTCGACTGCGGCCGATCACCCTACACCGAACGAAAGGCAGGTTTCCCGCCTATCCCTCTCCGGACCTGCCGTTCCGCTCTCGGCCAGACATCGCCGTAGCTGCAATGTCCAGCAAACGCGCTGCTGATCCGAAACCAGACAGTCGAGGAATCACTCTTCTCGGGAATCGACCCGCCGCAGACCCAGGGCAGGCCCGAACCCTGGACGGAAACGGCGGCGTCGCGCAGTCTTCAAACCGTGTGCAACTTATACAGCGTCACGAAAGGCCAGCAGGCGATCCGCGAACTCGCCAGGGCGATGCATGACCGGACCGGCAACCTGCCGCTGTTCCCCGGCATCTTTCCCGACTACCCCGCGCCGATCGTGCGCAACCATCCAGATGGGCGCGAACTGACCATCGCAAGATGGGGCATGCCGTCGCCGGCGTTCGCGCTGCAGGGCAAGAAGTCAGATCCGGGCGTGACCAACGTACGCAACACAAAATCTTCGCACTGGCGCCGATGGCTCGGTGTCGAAAGCCGGTGCGTCGTCCCGTTCACCAGTTTCGCCGAAAACGAGGTGTTGCCCGACGGCTCCCGACCGCCGATCTGGTTCGCCCTCGACGAAAGCCGTCCGCTCGCGTTCTTCGCCGGCATATGGACGCGTTGGACCTCGGTCCGGAAAGTGAAGGAAGGTGAGACGACCAACGACCTCTTCGCCTTTCTGACGACAGAACCAAACGACATCGTGGGCGCCTATCACCCGAAGGCGATGCCGGTGATCCTGACCACAGAAGAAGAAATCGAAACATGGATGACGGCGACGCCGGCCGAGGCGCTCGCGCTTCAGCGTCCCTTACCCGACCGTATGCTGCAGGTGGTGGCGCGAGGCGCCAAGAAAGACGGTGACGTAGCACCGCTCTGATCTAGCGCACGCCGTAGCCGCGCCTCGTCTTCGACCGGACAATCGCCGCCAGCGCGTTGACCGCCGCACCGGCATCAGTGTGTGGATCGAGCCGCATGCGGCCCTGGGTTCCGATACGGCCCCAATGACGCACCAGGAGCGCGCGCCCGAACAAGTCCGGCCACACCTCTATTCGGTAATAGCGCCATTCGTTCCGCTCCGGCCTGATGCGAGCCAGGGAGGCGCGCTCCGGAAACAGCGGCAGCTGTATCGGTGCTGGGATAGGAGGTGCTTTCGAGCGGCGCGGCATGAAACGAGTCTAGCGCGGAAGGCGCAGTGCGCCAGCGAAAAGCCGAAAGCAGCTGGAAGAAATGAACCGAGTGCCGCACTCGCGCGCAGCGCCGCAAGGGTCGCGCGGCTTGCAGCCACGCGCCCGGCTTCGCCGGCTTCGCCCTTGCCCCGCCTTCGCGGTGCGGCCGCCGGGAGGAGTCTTCGGAAAAGAAGATTCCAGCAAGGAGAGAGGCAATGCTCGATCATCGAGCCACGCTCAAACTGATCGCCGGTGCAGTCCTGTTTGCCGTGTTCATCTATGGCTTAATGGCAGCGCCGGGTTTCCTGTCCGATTTGGACAGCATCGTCCCAAATCAGCAGCCCAAAAGGGAGGCGGCGCGATGATCTGGGACGATCCGAACCGCTATGACGACTACATCGCGCGTGCGCTCGCGACACCAGGCGGACACCTCAGCATCGGCCGAGGCGGTTTCACACTGCATTTCGAGAACGCGCGACTGACCGGCTACGACGACGACGTCATCAAGGCCGTCGCCGTGGCGGCCGGACTGCCCGTGATCGACAGCCGTATGGTTCCGTTCGAACTGGTCGCGAAGCTCGCTGTCAGCGGGCCGATGACCGCGGTGAATGCCGAGCCCAGCCCCCGGCCGTGGCACGCGCTGGCCTACGCGCCGCTTGCCGCCGTCGCCGCTGCCTATCGCAAGGCGGGCGCTGACGTCATCAACGTCCCGGAAGAACCCCAATATGAGGCTTGTTTCGCCGCGATGCCGCCCGGTCCAGCCTCAGCGATGATCGACTTCTGGCTCAACCACGTGCGCGCGCAAGGTGAATGAGAGGGAACAGCAATGAACGACTCACAATTCGCCGCCTACGAAGCGCGGTGCGCGACGGCCGCTCGACTCAAAGCGGAGATTCTCCCGCACAACAAGCAAGTATTGTTCGACGCGTTGAGCACTGCTGGCATAGCGGTCGTAACCGTCGGGTTCGACGGCTGCGGCGACAGCGGCCAGTTCGAGGCACCCAGCGCCTTCGCCGCCGACAACGAGTCGCGCGAGGTGCCGAACACGGCGATCACCGTGCAATGCGTGGACTTCGAGAGCAGCCAGATCACCGAAATCGAGACATCGGTACGCGATTACATCGAGCAGCTCGTCTGTGACCTCCTCGAAGAGAAGCACAGTGGGTGGGAGGACGGCGACGGCGCATATGGCGAGTTCCGCTTCTCGCTCGATGAGCGCTCCGTGACGCTCGAATACAGCGAGCGCTACACCGCCACAAACTATTACGAACACGAATTCTAGGAGGCGAGCATGGCACACAGTTACCATCACGCAGTCTCCTCCGCACGCAAGTTCGGCGGCATTCCTGTCGACTACCAGGCGGTTCACGACTGGCTAGATGGCAGCAAGCAAATTGTAGCGGACTTCAGGCACCGCGCCCTGCGCCACCACGCCGAGGGTTGTTTCGCGGCGGAAGCATTGTTCGGCACGACGATTAGCAACTCAGACGGGCGCGAGGTTCCGGTGCGCCTGGTCGCCGAACAGCACATCCTCGAAGACCTCGGCCGGATCCCGTCCTTTGCGGATTGGGTGCGCAACATCCGTCCTGAGCCCTGGATGGGCCGTGTCGGCATGAAGCTCGACAACATCGAGGCAGACACGGAGGAGCGGACCCATGGCTGAGTTCTATACACAGTTCTCCTGCATCCTCGATGTCGGGACAGCGGACAATGCCAAGCGCGCCGAACGGGTGCGGGCCGAGTTTGCCGCGGAGTTGCATCGCGAGGAAGGTGGCTATCCCGGCTTCGCGATGGCAGTCCAACCCGAAATCGGACCGGGTGCCCTCTGGCTCTACAGCGACGAACAAGGCGAGCCGGAACACGTCATTGGGTTCGTCCTGCGCTGTGCTGAAGCGCTCAACCTTGCCGGCGTATGGGGCTTCAGCTGGAGCCATTCCTGCTCGAAACCGCGCGTCGATGCGTTCGGCGGCGGCGCCTATGTGCTCGATCTCGGCGCGCGCCGTTCCATTGCCGACATCGACTGCAGCAACTTCGTCCATGAGCAGATCGCGCGCGAGCCGGCCGAAGCAGCAGGAGAACGGTCATGATCCGGCCGTTCCTGGACCTTTCGAGCGGTCACCTCTCGCCCGACACCCAGGCGTGGCTCGACGCCGAGCTCGCTGACGCGGTGCTGCGCGCGCCGGAGAACAGCTACGCGGCAATGATCGCGGGTGGCAAGACCCGGTACGGCTGGTTCGTCTACGCGCCCGAGGACGCGGCAGAAGGACTGCCAGCGGACCTCACGGCAGTGCTGTTGAAGGGACGCGAGTTGGGCGCCGACTACGTTCTGCTCGACTGCGACGCTCCGCCGCACCCCGACCTGCCAGTCTTGCACCCCGACTTCCTCGACTGAGCGCGGGCGGCACGCCCGCCCGGTCTGGACGTCCCACGCCTCATCCACCTGCGAACACGGCGCATCCGCGCCGCGAAGGAGCTCGACCATGTTCGACAGCCCGCGCGTCTTCCGCCGCTCAGACCCGGACTTTCCGATCACCCCGGCCGTCCAGCGCGGCCTCATCGAGGCTGGGCGTGTGGAAGGGGAGGGGCCTCGCGCCGCGGTGCGGCATACAGGGCAACGGTGCCGTCTTTGCGGCTGCAGTATCGATCGCGATCCCGAAGCAGATCGATCGATCCCGGCGTGCGGGTCATGCAAGGCGCGCCCGGATGCCCATGCATCATCCAAACCGGATGCAGCACGGGCTTTCGCGGAAGCCGACCGGTCGCTGATCCGGAAGATCCACGGCTACATGCCGCGGTTGCAGCTGCTCGGCATCCTGAACGACAGGCTGCGAGCCGATATCGGGTCAGCCGCCCCGCCCTACACGATCGAACAGCTCCACGCCGAAATCGCCGCTCTCCCAGGAGCCAAGCCCGGCGGCGATCACGGGTGGGCCGGGCTGCGCAAGCTGCTCACGCAGGCCAGACGAGCCGGCACGCTCGATCGGATCAACGAGCAGGTGATCAACGACTTCGCTGTCGTGTTCTCACTCGCCCCGAAACATCTGATGCGGTTGAAGGACATTCTCCTCCAGCCTGAGGAGGACTGACCCATGAAACGTACTGTCATCCGCCGCAACGACATGCTCGGGGCCACGCTCAATCTCGGCGGAACGCCGATCACCCTGGATGAGTATGCCACCACAGGGCTGCTCGCCCTCGCCATCGGCCCGCGCGGCAACGGCAAGACGAATGCCGGGCTTCTGATGGCAGAGCAATTGTCCGCCCAGGGTTGGGTCAGTGTTCTGATCGACCCCGAGAACGAGCTCGAATCACTCTACGGCGATGCCGTCCCCGATCCGGACGCGCTTCGGGATGCGCTGACCAGACGAGATCAGCCGACCCTCGTGGTCAACGCCAGAGACGCCGGCGAATTCGTGCCGTTCGGCCGCGTCATTCTCGACGCCGCCGATCTGCAGCGGAAGCCCATCTTCGTGGTGATCGACGAGGGCCAACTGTTCAGCGCGAGCCGGCGCCGCAGCAACGGGATCGGCGAAGCAGCCGACATCATCAACGAGTTTGCCGAGCGGGGGCGCAAGCGGGCACTCGACCTGTTCATCACCGCCCTGCGCTACACCGGCACCCTGCAGCGCACCCTGTTCGCTAACAAGAACCTGACCCTGATCGGCTGGCAGGAAGACCCGACCGCCTGGTCGGCCCTGGCACCGCAGTTCAAGGCCTCGAAGATCGACTTCGCCGACCTCAATGCCCTGACACCGGGCGAATTCTTCTGCCTCAGCCGCCACGGGGTCGAGAAAGTCCGGATGCCGATGGCGGCAGCTCTGAAGGCTGTCGCTCCGAAGGCCAAGCCGGTCGCAAAAACGCTGCCGGCAACCTTCAACCAATGGACACGCGCGATGACCGCCATTCCGACCGGGCGTTTGGCGGCGATCAGCGAGGATGTGGTCGGCCTTCTCAGCACCGTGGCGGAGCTATCGCCGCAGCAGGTCCTCGCCGGCCAGGCCGCCCTCCAGGACGAGCTGGAGGCACGCACATGACCCGAGACACCCGCGAACAGCCCGACGCGACCTGGCGGCGCTTCGTGGTCGAGCACGGCCACGATGCCAGCGCACACGACCTTGCGTTCATCCTCAAGCGATCAATCGAAGACATCAGCCAACTCCGGGTGACGGGGGCCTGCTCGAAGGGCGCGGGTCGGAAGAACTTTGTGGCGCTATTCCAGCACTGGCACGGGCGCGAGCCCGAGGAAGGCGACTGGCCGCCGCCCCGGAAAGTCAGGTGTGGGGAATACGAGTGGCAGGCGCCGGAACTCGCCCTGCTCGCGAGCCTGGTGGGCCGCCTCGGCAAGGCCGAGATCGCGCAAACCCTC